>Ga0224528_1001069_pt1 | contig 19141 bp, 19 predicted proteins | sample CBST25metaG_2_FD_179888 | JGI IMG/M metagenome (GOLD analysis project Ga0224528, IMG submission 179888) | Peat soil microbial communities from Stordalen Mire, Sweden - C.B.S.T25 | ecosystem: Environmental > Terrestrial > Soil > Wetlands > Peat | place: Sweden: Norrbotten County, Stordalen Mire...
TCATGAATAGGCAGGAAGCCGAAACCTACGTGCAGCTTGCCGTGGAGCACGCGTGAAACTACCTGGTGCGTCAGCAGACTCTCTCGCCCGGAAGGGCCGATGCCTTCCGGGTAAAGTTGCACGATGGCCTCAAGCAGCTTGTCTGGAAGGTGACTTGAATACCCGATGCGCAGGTCTTTTGCCTGCGCCCTGACAAATGACTGCACGCGATCGAAGCCAACCCGTGCTCGTCTGACGGATTCGCGGATGTCGGGAAGATATATATCACCGGCTTTGGTTGGCTTCAACCGTCCTCCCAGCCGCTGAAATATCGGTGTCCCAATTTCAGTGCTTAAACCTTCGACCTGCTTCCTGATCGCAGACGTTGTCATGTCGAGCGATTTTCCGGCTGCCGAGTACGAGCCCTTCTCCGCTACTGCGAGGGCGGCAATCTGCCCATCCATTTTGACGTTGAACCGGCGCATGGCGAGACCTGTGAGCGCAAGTACAGGTCAGCTCTCGGTCGGTCATGGGGAGTGCCCGACGTGCGTTTGATAGTTCGATTAAAAAAAGATGACTCCAACGGAAGCGAGATATCAGAATTTCGTTCTCTCACATTAGCTGAAGCCAAGTTGTTCGTCTCCTTCGCAGACAAGTGAGCATGCTGTTGCTGCTTCCGGTGTTCAGAGAATCGGAATACGTATGCATTTCACAACTGACACAGGCAAACGGCCCATTCTAATAGGAGGGATCTTATCTATGATTGCGTTGATTGGGAAGAACGTACAGAAATGTTATCTGCGCGTCATTTGGAACGATTCTGCTCGAAGGGTTACTTGGTAACCTTTTGCGGCTCAAGCCGAAGGTGGCCTTTCACCTAAATAATGTGTTGCCCATTCGGACGCAGCATCTAGAACCTTACATAAGGCGAAACCGGAATCGGAGAGTCCGTATTCGACGCTTGGTGGGATGGTCGGATAAACTTTCCGAAAAACGATGCCAGACGTCTGCAACGCCCTCAATTCCCTTGTTAGGATGCGGTGCGAGATTCCCGGCAGAAGGCGTTGGAGCGCCGCAAAGCGCTGCTTCTCGTTTGTCAAGACAAGAATGATTTCAGTCGTCCATTTTCCTGAAAGAAGAGAAATCGTCGCCGTTGCAGGATTACGCGTACTGTCACTTGCATGTGGGGCTCTGCTCTGTCCGCCCATCTCTGTTGGTCTCTCAGGGCAATTCGCACTGTGTTCCGGTGCCGCCCTCGTCTTTCTCTTGGGCAAGCAATTCTCTGTATCACCCAAGACTCTTCGCATCCATAGATCACGAAAAGGCAGACACACCTTTGCGAGATCGTGATGTGGTCCGCTTCGCATGTTGGAACTTCTCCGAGCACAGTGTGCCCTCCAGGATCGCGTCACCGATGTCCCATGCGATAGTCAACGTACAGAATGTGAGCTTTGATTTGGTCATCCATTCTGTACTGTGGCCTACATGCCATTTTCAGCAAGTAAAGAATGCTCGCTGGATTGCCGTCGCTCCACTCGACAAATGAGCGCAAAGTGGATTCCAGGTTGGAGGCGTACAGGCTAATTCTCTCTGCTTCGCGTTGGGCAAATTCAATCGCAATCGCCTGTGGCCAATTCTTTAGTTCAACCCGCTCGGACTTAAGTGCGCAAAACGCCTGTAACGCTCCAATGTGCTCCATGTGGGGAGACCGGGAAGCAAAGATGACAGGGGTGCGTCCGTAATAATGCAGGTCTTTGATAATCCCAGTGACAACACGGGATGGACCACCCAGATGATCAATCACCATGAGAAATGGCTGGGTATCGAAAGCCCGATGCACGATGCCCTTCAGAGAGCGAGTCGATAGAGAACTCAAATCTCCGAGTGCCTTTGCTCCTCTAATCGCCAACGACATTGAATGATGCAGTTCCAGGAGAAATTCTCGTGGGGAGCGGGTCTGGCCAACGTACAAAGCCAGCGACTGACCATCAACGAATGTTTGCAGAAGCCGCGATTTGCCCACTCCTTCAGGTCCAAACAACAACATCGATTTCCGCCTCTTCGCCTGATCGCGAAGGCGGCTCAATTCTTCCACCCGTTCGACAATGTCAAGATACTCACGGGCGGGTTCGTGTTGAATGGAAGGTGAAGGCATAGCGGCAAGGGTTCCTTTGCATGGTGACCATAGTTAAACTGCTTGTTTTTGCACGTATCGTCGATGACTGACCCGGATAATTTCCAAAGCTGCGTCCCGGTCCTTCCATCCCAATACCTTCGTGCGCTTGCCTTCCAGATCCTTGTAGACAGAGAAAAAGTGCTCGATCTCGCGAAGAACGTGCTGCTGGATTTCGGTGTAAGTGGCGATTCCGCTGAAACGTGGATTGCCCGTTGCGTACGCCAGGACTTTTTCATCCGGAACGCCCTGGTCAAGCATCTCGAAGAGTCCTATGGGGCGGACATGATAGACGCAGCCTGGGAAGGTCGGCGTGTCGCCCAAGACCAGGATGTCGAGGGGATCAGCATCTTGCGCCAGGGTTTGCGGGATGAAGCCGTAATCACCTGGGTAATGAACTGGAGAGTGTAAGTTGCGGTCGAGCCGAAAGACATGTAGGGTCTTGTCGTACTCATATTTGTTCACGCTATCCAGTGGGATTTCGACGACTGCGGTGACAATTTCAGGGCTTTTGTCGCCGATTGGGAGGTCGAGGTAGTTCGTCATTTTGCCCCTTTCGCAATAGCAGCACAGGAGCAAAAGAAAACTCCTGCGCATTCGCAGGAGTCATCAGCCTTCCGTTTCGGGAGGCGGTTATGGCGGATTCCTTCGCCGTATATATTTTATGAGCTTAGACTTGCAATGACAAGCTCATAAACAATCAACTGTTGGCACGCCTGGTCCTTTCTGCAGAACGGTCAACGCCACACGCGCTGCTCGTCCCACGAACAAGTCAGAATCGTGGCCGGCGACCTTCACCAAGTATGGAATCGCACCGCTAATCTTGTTTTCGCCGATCAACCAACAAATGCGTTCCCTGACTTCGGGCATCGGATGTTCCAGCGCCGCCACTAGTTTTTCGCTGTACGTTCGAGGATCACTGGTGAGATCCGCATTGCAGTGCGCGCATCTGGTCACCGCCGCATCAATCTCAGCCCAACAGTGCGTGCAAAAAGCAATCATGGGATCACACTCCGCTAGGGGCATCGTTAGCCCGCTGGAACAATCACGATATACGCCCCGCGGCTGAACGGGATTAAACGAGCGCCGAAATGTCCTGTTCTATTCGGTTGAGCCGTTCAATTGCCGACTGTACGGCAGGCGCTCCTTCTTCTTTGACTTTCCGTGCCCGGTCGAGTGCTTGTTCTGCAATGCGGCTGACTTCATGCAGCAACTTGCGAATCTCGACCTCCAGACGCTCTCGGCTTTCCTGAATGCGATTGAGAACATCGTTTTGCACGCGCGAGCTATTCACTTCCAAGAGATGCTCCAGAAATTCCCGAGCATCTTTCGTGATTAGTTTGCGCCCACCCACAAGAGGCAAAAAGATATCGGCGAGCCAGCGCAGCGGTGATGGGGGTTGCGCGGTTCCGATGAAGTCCTCGAAAATGAACTTAGAACGCACGCGCAAACCCTTCTCCGGATCGAGCGCATGGGGCATCCGGGTCAGCTCGCTAAGGCCGGCACCGGCGAGCTTTCTCAGAAAGTTGTTTCCCATCTCCACAAATCGAAGGGCCACGGCGCTATATTGGCGCTCGCCCTCTTCCTGCTCCGGTCTAAGCCAAGGCATAACTCTGCGGCGCGAGACCTCCTGGGCGAGGCGCATCACCCGGCGCCGATAGTGTGGGCCAAAGCCGAGGGGCACGGACAGCAATTCCTCGTCAAATTCTTTTTCAGATTCCGTCCACGCGGAATGGAAGAATCGCTTGTGCCTTTCAACGAAGAGGTCAGAAATCCGCTGCTGTTCTGCCATAAACAGGAAATTCAGCTCGCGCATGGAGCGCTCAGCCTCGTTGATGGTTTCCCTCATAAGCTCAATGCGCCGTTCGGATTCTTCGATTGGCCGCTGAAGCGCGTCACGATCCTCACTGATAATAGCCAGCAGTTGTTCGCTTAAGCGCTGGAGGCCACGGTCGCAAGCGGCGCGAACGAGATTTCTGCCCGAGTCTTCGACTAGGTGATGCAGACTGGCCAGCAGCTTTTCCCAATCCCGCAACGGGCCGCGGTTTTCCATCCGCTCGGCGGCACTAACCTCAAAGACCTCGCCCATCGGGCGATGCAGCCGCTTCCCCAGAATCTCTCGCGTGAACTTAACCGCCGCCGCACGCTCTGGATCGCTGGTACGGTCGGCCTTGTTGATAATCAGGATTAAATCCTGAACTTGCTTGCCAACTGCTTCCACCAGTGTCAACTCCTCGCCCGCAATTGGCGGATCAGCTCCGACCACAACCAATGCTGCATCAATGTGAGGAATGAACGCTTGCGTGGTTGCCGTATTTCCAGTGAAGACCGAGCCCAAACCTGGCGTGTCCACAAAACACATGCCGGAGGACAACAACGGGCTGGGCACGAATACTTCGGCGCCGTCCACGGCCTTTTTGTTTTCGGGGTTCAGTTCTTCGGTTACGTATTCTTTCAAGTCGGACATGGCCACGTCCTGCCAGGACCCATCTCGCATGCGAACGCGCGCGTGAGGTTGGTCGCCAAACCGAATCACGGTGGGAACCGCCGTGACCGGAATAAACCCGGTCGGAACAACCTCGTGGCCGACCAGAGCGTTGAGCAGGGTGGATTTGCCTCGCTTAAACTGGCCGACACAAGCTACATAGAAGCGTCCTTCGGAAACCCGCGCTGCGAGCTCACGCGCTTCTTCGGCGACAGGCTCAGCCACAAGTTCCTGAGCCAGTCTGCCGAGTCGCAACAGACGAGAAGCGCCGTCGATAGGCACAGATGTCTCAGTTGGAAGGCTGCCGTCATCTTGCAATATCGAACTGCTGTTATATTCCTGCATCTGCTATCACCCTTGCGACTGAACATCTTCCTGATGAAAGTAGCGGATAACCTCTACGCGGGACATTGCGATCAGACCTTCCTCGACCATGATGTCGAGATGAGGAATCAATTTGTTGATCTGTTCTTCGGTATCAATGATGCTCAGCATGATTGGTGCATCACGGGAAAACGTCCAATGGCTGGCATGACGGATGCGCGTGCTGCTGCCATAACCTTCAATGCCTCGGTATACGATGGCGCCCGCCATCCCCAGTTCCTTGCATTTGACGACGATTGCCTCGTACAGCGGTTTGTCGTGCCACTTGTCGCCTTCACCGAAATGGATGCGTAGCATACGTGCTTGAAACTGCTCTTTCATGGCTGTGCCTCCGCTTACACCGAATTCTCTCCTGATTGGGCCGGCAGTTTGTCCTCGTTCACCTCAAACGCGCGATAGGAGTATTTGATAATGTCCACATCGGAGAGGACTACCAATCCCTCTTCGACCATCTGTTCGACAATGGGCAGGAAGGAACGCACTTTCTCTTCCGTATCGACGACGGACAGCATCATGGAAGTGTCGTGAGATAGGTGGAGCGCACCTCCCTGGTGAACTCTCCTATGCGCCCCATATCCAAGAATGCCGCGGTATACGGTAACGCCGGCTATATCGTTCGCACGCATCGCTTCAACCAGGGCCGCAAACAGCGGGCGGTCCTTCCAATGATCCTGCTCGCTTACGTAAATCCGCATCATCAGAGCCTTGCCCTCGATCTTCAGATGAGCGGGAGCAAGATCCTTCTTTGCCTTGGGAGGCCGGGCGGGCTTGGCGACGGTCGTTTCCTGGATTTCAATCATCCCAGTACCGGCCATCTCCTCCAGTTTGCCGAGAAGTTCATCCACTTTTTCCTTCGTTTCGATAAATTCGATCTTCAGGGGTAATTGGTCCGATATGTCCACAAGGCTGGCGGAATGCATACGGTGTTCTGCGCCGAATCCAGCGATGCCTTTTAGTGCAGTGGCGCCCGAGACCCCGCGAAAGAAGAGGAAGTCGAGAATACTGGAGTACGTCGGTACACCATGATGGGTTGCGCCCTCGCTCACGTAAATGGAAACCTTCACTGCTTTCCCTGCATTTAACATTTGTCCTCCCTATGCGCGCAGTCCGCGCTGCGAAATAAGAAACTCGGCCGCACGTCCAAGTGCGCCCCAACCGACCCGGTCTGGTTGCTTCTCCTCGCGAAGTTGCATTAGTTCACTGGTCAACTGTTGGCGGTAACCGCTGATAATGGCATCGATTCGAGGGGTAAGGATGAGCGGAAGTTTCCGCCGCAACTTCATTCCGTGCGGGATACACAGAACGGCATTCGCTTTAAGCCAGTGCAATACCTCTGCCCGATCTACGCAGCTTACGAATTCGCGGATGCGAAGGTCCTCTTCCGCCATGACCTCCACGCATATATCGCAGGCTGCGTTATCGCTGGAGGATGGAGTCGGTTCACCGACCAGCCCGAGGAAGACTTCCGCTGCGGCTGGGGCATCCCGAACAGCTGCTAAACCCCAGGCATGAAAGTTGCACACCTGATGAATTTCAACATCTTGTGGACTCTGTAGCCGGGCAGCCTGGAACTCCTTCAGAAAGCGGCAGAAGGGACATCCAGACTCATTCAGCGTCTGAAGAATCGATTCATAGATAACGAGATGCCTATGTGTCCTCATGAGATGGCCTCCGCCAGGAGAGATCCGCACCATACGGCTGTAAGCCCGAGGAACAAGCTGGCGAAAGCGTAAAGGACGGCGAGAAAGAACGCACCAGCCCGGAGAGTCGAAAGGGTCTCCCATTCATACGTCGAAAAGGTGCTGTACGCCCCGATGAAACCGACCGGGATAAGAAATCTCCAAGCCGGGTTCAGCTCTGTCCGCTTGCCCAGGTAGGTCAGTGAGAAGCCGATAACAATGCACGCCGTGACGTTGATAACGAATGTCCCGTAGGGAAACCGCGTCCCCAGTCGATTGGCAATCGTAGACCCAACCCAGAACCTGGCAATCGAGCCAAGCGATCCACCAAGCGCAATGAATAGATATTTCTCCACCGCCTATCTCCCTTGCCTAAGCACGCTCTTCTGTTGCATCCGCATTCTCCGTCACGTTCCACCTCAACAGGAGCCCGAGGTCGTTCTCCATCTCTGGCGATGCTGCACCATGCGATGACATGCCACGAATCCTATTGAGTTGAGCGCGGTAGGCGTCAGTGTAAGAGTTCACAAGAGCCTGCATCTTTCGAGTCATCTGTTCACCCCACTGGCTAAGTGCGCGGCCGTAACGGTGCAGCTCATCCTTGAGCGAAGGGCCAAGACTCTGGCTCAAGCTACTCTTGACGACGGTGCGGACAACCCACTTTCCTAGCCATCTCCACTGAGCCGCATCTATCCTGCCCGGAATCACGCCGATCTCAAAGCGGGGTACGTCGCGCAAAAGAAGTTCGGCATCTTCTCGAGATGGCATATCAGAGCGTGTCATCTCCGCTGCAACTTTCTGTAGGACGTCGATGGCGTTTACGACCGTACTGCGTGTCTTTGCGAGAGAGCGATCCACGTGTCTCTGCACGGCATCGTATGTCCACTCCGAAAGCTCTAACGAAGTGATATGGCTGTTGGCACCCGAGCAAATCCGCGCGGTAGCCATCTCAGCCAACTCCAACAGAATGGCCTCCGGACGTTCTCCCAGTTCCAGGAATGCACGGTCAAGAACCGCGTGTTGTTCACCGATCTCGCCACTCACTCGGCGAAGCCGGGTCTCCGTGTCATGCGTATCGATAGCAATCAGCTTTTGCCGTCCCCGCTTTTCGTGGTGGAGCGACGTTTCAAGCGCGGCAATTACCGATTCACGGAGCGCGCCAATTTTTCTGGCAACCGAAGTCTCACGCAAACTCCGCGCTTGCTCAAAGCGCGGAAGCAGCTCTCGCTCAAAAAAATGATCGAGCAAAACTGCATATTTCGGCAGGGCGCTCACTGGTTGCACGTGGAGGCTGATACCTAATTCACGCTGCAACTGCGTCTCCATATAGCCAATAACGCGATGGAGATCACCCTCCGCCAGTAGGTCGGCTTTGCTGAGTAGCACGAGGGCCGGGATTCCGCCCTCATAAAGGATGCGCAGTGTTCCAATATCTTCGTCGTTTAATGCATTGCCTGCGTCGATCAGAAGAAGCGCAAGATCGCAGGTCGGCAGGTAAGCCATCGTCTCCGCAGCACCGCGCTTGGCCAGGGAACCAAGTCCAGGCGTATCCACGAGTACGATGCCTTGTTTAAGGCGTGGCGAAGGAACCTCGATAAGGGCGCGTACGACATTGCGCTGATTGCCCGGATTCCCCTGCTCGGTGATGAGATTTGAGAACTCATCGACGGGGAGGGTTTCGTTGCGACCATCTCCATAGGCGACGGCCGCGCGCAACACCGGCCCATATCGTAGCTTGGTCGGCACCGCAGTAATTGGATTGACTCCAACAGGCAGGGCATCCGTTCCCAGAAGCGCATTTAGCAACGAGGATTTGCCACAACTGACGCGGCCAAACAACGCCACTTCCAGATTGTTATCCTCAAGCCTGGACGCGAGCGAAGCGATCCGCGATCGGAATTCAACCAGCCCATGGCGTGTAACAATTTCCTCGACCAACCGGAGAAGCGCCACATCATAGCCGGTCTGCTCCAGCCCCTTGAGGCGCGATTCCAAATTCGTTCCCAGTTCCTGACGGATATAGCGTTCCATGCTTTGAACAACAGAGCGAAGTTCGTGGACAACGCCATTCAGTTCATCGACCGCGTCCTCGGGAACGGACCCGCAGCCACGCATATAGCTCGGCCTCAGTTCCTCAACGGCAATGTCAATAAATGCAAGGTTTGTAAGTACCGCACGAGTCGCTGGAATATCGGGCGGATCTGGCCTCATGCGCTGCCACGCGAGGGTACGCAGAAGCTGCTCGCGGAGACGGCGGATGTGGTCCTCCAATACGCGCGCCTGTGCGGGAGTTATATCCACAACATGGCGAGGAAACGGAGATGGCGAAGCCGCCTCGTGGAGAACGTGCTCTACATCGCAGAGCAGCTTGTCAATGTACTCACAAGTGACGCTCAGGCGTCTCAGTTGAGCATCGTTGAGTTCTCCGGGGGATCGCATATGTGTGATCTCAGTTCGTAATTCGGGCATGACTCCTCCAAGTGTTTGCGCTTCGAGGAGTCATTTGCCCGGATGAGCGATTAGGGTGGACTCCAACACCTCGTTCTTGCAGCTATGCCTTCACTGGTTTTTTCCAACGGTCGTAAATGCTGGCCCCGGCATAGCGAGCTTTACTGCCCAATTCGCGTTCGATCTCCAGCAGACGGTTGTACTTTGCGATGCGTTCGCCACGGCAGGCGGAACCCGTCTTGATCTGTCCCATACCGACAGCTACCGCCAGGTCGGCGATGCTGGTATCGTCGGTCTCGCCGGAGCGATGGGAGATGACCGCGCCATACCCGTTTTTGCGGGCAATGTCGATGCAGTCGAGTGTTTCGGTTACGGTGCCGATCTGATTCAGCTTGATCAAAATGGCGTTCGCAATCCCATCCTTGATGCCTTGGCGGAAGAGCGCAGGGTTGGTAACAAAGTTATCGTCGCCGACAAGTTGTATCTGATTGCCAAGCTCCTTGGTAAGCTGCTGCCAGCCAGTGTGGTCGTCTTCCGCTAAACCGTCTTCCAGCGACCAGATCTCCGGATACTGCTTTAGCCAGCTCTTCCAAAGGCCGATCATCTCGGTTGGAGTCTTCTGGCTCTTGTCCGACTTGCCGAACACATAGGTTCCCTCCTCGAAGAACTCGCTGGCGGCTGGATCGAGCATGATGACAATATCCTTGCCTGCCTTGTATCCAGCTTTTTGGATCGCTTCAAGAATGAGTTCGATAGGTTCTTCGTTGGATTTCAGTTGTGGAGCGAAGCCGCCTTCGTCGCCCACTGCCGTGCTGTAGCCCTTCTTGTGGAGCACGGACTTTAGAGACTGGAATGTTTCGGCTGCCGCACGTAAACCCTCGCTGAAGGAAGAAGCCCCGACGGGGGAAATCATGAATTCTTGGAAGTCCACGCTATTATCGGAGTGACGCCCGCCATTGAGCACGTTGAGCCCAGGCGTAGGAAGCAGATTCGCCGGTTTGTCCACGAGAGCAGCATAGAGAGGCAAGCCACGATCCTTGGCCGATGCGTGGGCGACCGCGAGAGAAACGCCGAGGATCGCGTTTGCACCCAGGCGGGCTTTATTTGGAGTTCCATCCAAATCGCAGAGTTTCTTATCCAGACCCTTTTGGTCATTGGCGTCGAATCCACGAACCGCGCGCTGGATCTCATTTTCCACATGGCTCTTGGCCTTGAGAACGCCCTTGCCGCCATAGCGTGATTTATCGCCGTCGCGAAGTTCGACTGCCTCACGTTTGCCGGTAGATGCCCCGGAAGGAATCTTCGCCGTGGCCGTCACACCGTTTGCCAGGGTTACGGTGACTGCAAGCGTGGGGTTGCCACGCGAATCCAAAATTTCGAGGGCTTCGAGTTTTGTAATTTCAGACATGATGGTTACACTTTCCCGGCTGCAAAGCCGTCGGTTGTGAAAGACTCGATGGTTGATAAACAGCGATGGAGATTGGCACCCACTCGTGCCACGACATGACTCTTCGTAGCTCGAACACATACCGATTGAGACTTGCAATCTGCATCACCTAACTCCTCTAATGCACGACCATTACAGGGCAATGGGCATACCTTAGTACGCGTTCTGAATTTGATCCAAGCACCCAGCGCTGAATGGCAGATCTTCCGCGTCTGCCCATGACGATCAAGCTGGCCTGAACCTCTTCAGCTCGATGGATAATCTGATCCGCGGGGTTCCCGACCGCGACATCTGTTTCAAGCTCAATATCTTCTTTCTTTGCCCTTTCCCGGATAGAGGCGAAACTTTGCTCGTAGTGTTCATGAGCGGCATCCAATGTTGCATTGAGTTCGGCACGTAACGCCGGCTCAGGAGGGCGAACTACAGCAAACACCACCAGCTTGGAATGGGTCGTTGTTGCCAGCGAGAAGGCGATGTTGAGCGCATGCTCCGATTGCGGAGAACTGTCATAGGCGACCAGGATCGTTTGAAATCCGATGAATACTCTGCTTCCCATAGCGTCTCCCTATACCTCTTCCGCCGCAGCGGATGGTTGAATCTCTTGTTCCGATTTGTGGCCGTCGGCGTCGTGGGGCAGGAGATGCCGGGGTAGAAAGAACGTGTTCGCAACCACCGTGGGGATCACGGCACTTGCAATAACCGTACCGACCACGTAGGAATACTGAGCCTGTGTGATGATCTGGTGATTCAATCCGAAGAGCGCCGAGATGGTTCCAAACGTAAGCCCGGTTGACATCATCAGCGTGTAGTACGTGCCCGCCGAGCCGGTGTACCGATATGCGCGCACCGCCGGGAAGACACTGACAGATTTCGTCAGCATCTTCGCCGCAAAGAGGATGAGCACTGTGATTGGGGCAGCCAGGAGTGCAGAAACTGAGACGAAGGACCCGGCGCGTATGAAGTAGAACGGCGTCAGCAGTCCGAACGTGAGAGTGCGCAGGCGGCGAATCAGTGCATGGTCTTTGCCCACTGTGCCTGCAAGGACCATACCAATCAGGTAGGCCGGCAGAACAGCCTCACTGCCCGCCCAGACAGCCAAGCCGCCAAGTGCAAAGAGAAGGAACAGAATGTATTTGGCTTCGAGTTCCGAGACCCGTCCGCCATATTTCTTGAAGAACCAGGGGGTGAGGAAGGGCAGAACTGCAAAGACTGCAACCGCCACGCCAACAAAAATCAATGTCTTTAGCGTGAAAGGGGAGAAGATCAACCCCAATGCGATAACCGTGCCGAGGTCGTTTACAAAACACGCCGCAAGAATTGCTTTGCCGTACTCGGTTGAATTAAAGCCCAACTCCAACATGACCGCATAGACAACTGCAACCGATGTCGTCGAAAGAGCCACGCCGCACAACCAACTAGCCATCATGGTCCAGTGCAGCAAGAAGTGCGTGATCAGCGTGCAGCCTATGAATGGACCGAAGAATCCCGCGAGACCAATGATCAGTGCTTCACGCCATTTAGTTCTGAAGATTGCAGGATCGAGCTCGGCCCCGGCAAGGAACGTGAGGACGATGGCTCCGGTTCCTGCCAAAAAAGTGATCCACTGCGTATTGCCGAGCAGTCCTCCGGTGCCGAGAACGGCACCGATGATTAGCTGCGCCACCGTGCCAACGACGATCTCCGATAATGCGGTGGACACGCGAAACCAGATGGCGAGCAAAGTCGCAATCAGCGCGAGGCCAACCCACAAAGCGGATAGAACCCATGGATTAGCCATGAATCCAAGCTCCTAAATTTTTGATCAGGGACTATGCCGGAACATGACTCAACCGACAGGGTCGCCTGTCAGGAGTCATCATCTGTCCGGCCTACAAGGAGGGACAGCGGTTAAGGGTGAACTCCCTCACCACAACACCCTCACTATAGGCTCACTCGAAGCGCGATGTCAAACGCGCGACTACGGAAGAATGGCCGCCGTTCAGATATCAGAGAAGTCTATGTTGCAGGCATATTTTGTGATGCAATCGGGGCCATACGCTCCAGGACCGCCAAAAAAGAGGACACCGCTCCAATTTGATCGTTTGAAAAGAGGAATTTCCAGATGCAGCCGCTCCTAATGCTGATATTCAGTGAGAACCCCGCCGTGCTTTCCTGCGTTTCAACAGCCGCGAGACCGCTTGGTGTCGCATAACGGATGACGAGCTCGTATGGGTCATTAATCTCCCCGGCTCCCGTGGAGATGGCGATTACTCGTTTACTCGTCGCCGCCAACAGAATCGCCGGTGTTGTGCGTGACCGTGGACAAAACCATGTTCTGCTTTTCATCTGAATTGCAGGCTGGCAACACAGTCCATAAAGCAATTCGCCGGAATCAAGCTCCATTTGCAGCGCATGCAAACACCGCATCATCGATGCTCTATCAGCACCCGGAACGGATAGTGCACGCAGACAGATCTCCCTTGGCGATAGCCACCGCCTCCGCAATATTCGTAGAAATGGATTCAACACCTGCTGATGCACGGTACTGTAGCGAAAGCATCTGGAAGCACTATCAGTGTGGAATTCAATCGTTCCGTAAAGCAGCGATTTTTGCAATTCGACTCCCGCTAAATCGCGCAGCAGTTCTTCAAAGGGCGCTTCACAAGAGGCGGGATGCGAGTGGATCGCCAAGCTGTTTTTCTGAAGCAGATATATCCGTGGCGGATATTCGGGAGGCTGCCAGAATGCTTCCGTGTCCCCCGGAATGAAGATTGCCGCAAGCCACTCACCCGGTGGAGGCAAGGGGGGAAAGTCCCTGGGGACTTCCGAAGGGGAATGAATCCGATATCCGAATCGATATTGCCGAGAGTCAGAGGTCAGAATCTGGGTCATATTGCAGCACCATCAGAAGATCGATTCCACATTCCACGGCGCGCTCACGCTACGGTGTCCTGCGAGTAGTAGTAGAGCGAGTTGAGACGCCCTCCGCTCTTCCTCGCTGGTAAGATATCGGCGTAGTGCGTCATGCCGAAGGGCATACCTTTGCAGATCTTCAGCAGTTCGCTCCAGTAATCGAGCATGAGCATGAAGCAGGTTCTGAGCCGGTTTGCCTTTGCCCAGATATTCCGCGATCAATACCAGATGCGGCAGACAGCAGGCTGAAAAGCTCTTCTCGCCAGACGAGGTCGCGGCGCGCACAGCAGATGCAGTCATCGCGATTGCTTTTTTCTCCGCGTCGATGCGAACCTCACAAACGCTGCAAGTCTTCGCAGTGGCAGGCAAATTCCTAATCTCGTCAAAAGATCCTGTAGCGTCGATCGCCTCGCCGGCGAGCCGTTCAAGTTCCTGGGCAATACGATGGGTAAGCTCTGGATATGCTGTGCAAACTCCGTAAGGCGACGAGATATTCTCATACTGCCAGGTGTGAAGAGGGCAGAATCCGCCGCGCCGCGCATGTTCATGCTGAGTATCGGGATCAATTGTCAGATCGTATTGATACTTGCTCAGGAACTTAAAAATCGCGTCCAGAATGGAGGCGCAAACCCCGCATCCGGTGCGCTTATCGATCTGTAGCATAAAAGCAGGAGTGGCGCTTTCGTCTTCTACGGTTGCGATTCCTGATCGTTCCCTGGTGCCCAGGTTCTTGTCACGAAGAATTCGGAGCCTTTTCAAGAGCACGCTATATGGATCGTCGCCGACCGCCTGGCCCGCCGATCCTGATCTCTCGGCAAGTAACGTGGTCGTCCGTCCATAGGTATTGGAAAGGAACGACTGCGCTCGCTCTTCAGTGAGGAATCGCAGCAATTCTTCTTCGAAAATGCGAAGCCCGCTTTCTTCGAGTTGATCGTCTTTTTGAGACAATGTTGCGCCGAGCCCCTGCCGCGCAGAAATAGAGAAGATACGAGGCACCTCCGAAAAAGAGAAGCGCTCCAAGCGGTCCATTACAAACTTAATAACCTCCCCGCGCTGCGCCGCGCTGACGGTGTCCTGCTTATTGATCACAACGAAAAGCCTCTTGTTGGTAAGGCGAATGCGGTGCAGAATACGGTCTTCCTCTTCCGACAGCGGGCTTTCATAGCTGGTGACTAAAACGAAGGCGTCGGCTTGCGGCAGGAATCGCTCTGTTGTCTCCGTGTTTTCGGAAATCGAAGACCCCAGCCCTGGACTATCTACAAAGAAGAAGCCGCGGCGCAGAATCTCTACCGGCAACTCAATCTCCACATAGGCAATGTTCTTGATGTTCCCTGGATTTGATTGCTGAGTCACGTACTCCGCCAGTTGCGACAGTGGCACCTCCCGACGCAAGCTGGAATTGTTGAAGTTGAGCACCAACTGCTTGCGGCTTCCATATCGAACAGTAGTGATCACCGAGGTAAGTGGGACAATCCCTGTTGGTAAGAGATCGCCGCCGAGGATGGCGTTCATAAGCGTGGACTTGCCGCGGCTGAATCTACCAACCACAAGCAAATTGAAACGGTCTTCCGCCAGACGTGTCAGAAGATCCCGGCAATCGGACTGCAAGGCTTGATCCTTGGTATCGACGGCCTGTGCAGAACGAACAATCTCTGCGATCGCGAATTTTTGTTGCTCGTATTCTTTGAGGTCCATGAATCCAATGCCTCTATACGGATACGTTGGCTAATGCGTCCAGCCCGGCATTTGCAACCGAATCATCTCTTCGGATGAGAATGGTCCCGTTCCAGTGCCCGATCCAAGACGTGATTCAAGATGCGCCAGGATGGCGATAACCAGTTTGGCTTTTGTCCCAGGTGTTTTCTATAGGTCGTGATCTCAAACGCTATTTCCTGCGCAATGCTGCGGTGAGCGTCTAGCAGTTGAGTCACATCTTCTTGTTGAACAGAATTAAGGGCGTCAGCGACTTTCAGGAGCGCAGCCGCAATCTGGCGCCATTCGCTCTCAGGTGCCACCGAAAAACCTACCTGGGCAGCGGCAATCACGATTGCTGGGTCACTCTCCGAGAGGAATGGCCGCAGTTCCGGCCAATCACCTGATGGAATTCCAAGCTCACTCAAGAGTTGGAGGACCGCACGCCTGCGGCATACCGCTGAAGCGCCATTGAGATTTACGTTCGTCAATCCGCGAATCGCAAGAAAGGCATATTGCCGGGCGCCATTGGGAACTTTCCGAAGGTTCTCCATGGCGCAACTTCTGCATAGATCGTCTTCGAGCACTTCGAACAACAATGGAATGCTCTCGGGGCGATGGAATTCACCCAACGCCATAATCAACCCTTCGGTGGCGCGCTGCTTTGCCGCGCCGAGCAAGACATGGAAGACTTCGTCGGATTTCCAGCGCATCAGCTCACGAGCTGCTACGCTTCGAACCGCGTCCTCCGCGAACAGAACCGTAGCATCCTGGGGACGCTCAGACTCCCTAAAATATGAGATCAGCGTCGAGCAGGCTCCTAGTTCACCGAGTGCGTGTACAGCACGACAGCGATGGAGAGCGATTGATTTCGGCGAACCTTTTAGAAGAAAGTCCGAGAGAGCGGGAATGGCGCTTGGCCCGGATGCGATAAGTTTCTCAACTGCGAGATCACCCTCTATCAATGAATCAAGTGCGCCGATCAACCGGTCAACCTGCCGCCCTGAAATGTCTGTTAACGGATGCATCATGCTTCGACCTCCTGACGAGAGGAGCCGACGGCGAGGGGCGAATTTACTGAATACCAATCTTCGCGCGTAAGCGGTAGCCGGCTTTGGCCTCGGTCGGGGCGGCTTAACAGGACCTGGTGAACAACAATGTCGCCCCGGCTAAAAGCTGCGGCCGAACCAGCCATATATAAGAGCCAGATTCGATAGGTGACCGGAGGCACATGTTCCAGCAGTGCATCGGCGTTGCGCCGCAGCCCTTCAACCCAGCAACGTAAAGTCAGTTCGTAGTGTTCCCGGAGGTTTTCAACGTCACGCACCTCCAGGCCTGCAGACTCCGCGGCTTGAAGGGCTTGCGAAAGGGTGACGAGTTCACCGTCCGGAAACACATACTGGTCAATGAAAGAGTTTTTTCGCTTTGGTGACAGGTAGGACCGTGTGATTCCATGGTTGAGAAACACTCCTCCGGGTCTCATGAGCTGACGTACAGTCCCGAAGTATTCAGGTAGATTTGCCAGGCCGACATGTTCGAACATGCCAACGCTGGCAATCTTGTCGAACGACTCGCGGAGATCGCCAAGGTTGCGATAGTCGCGAAGCTCCGCAACACAAAGCTGATCCAATCTGGCCTGCGCAATCCGGCGCTTTGCCGCCTCTGCCTGTTCTCGGCTCAGCGTAATTCCCTCAGCATGCACACGATACTTGCTTGCAGCGTGAAGGACGAGACTGCCCCATCCGCATCCAATGTCCAGGAAACGCTCGAAAGGTTGCAATCGCAGCTTTCGGGAGATTAACTCTAGCTTTTGCTCTTGGGCTACATCGAGAGGGTCTTCCCGCGTTCGAAAGTATGCGCAGGAATACGCCAGTGACTCACCCAGCCATGGTCGGAAGAACTCAACCGGCTGATCGTAATGATGTGAGATGGCGGAACGATCTCTTCGCAGGGAATGGCGAGGGCCTTGTTTCAGCCACCGCGCGAAGCCGAAGAATGTGCGGGAGATTCTTTCAAATAATTGCTGCCGCAGCGATAGTGGGCGATTGAATATATGCTCCGCAATTGAGAAGACCGAGAAAATGTCCCCTTCAATCTCCAGGTCCCGGTGTATGAATGCTTCGCCCAGCGCGATTTCGCTCGGTTCAGCAGCAAGCGATTCCAGTGCCTTCGGGGTCTCGATCACGATTGTACAAACGGGCTTCTCGCCCGGCAGGAGAGCCCACTGCCATCCATCCCATAGACGAATAGAAAAAGCTGGCCCTTCATAGCCTTGGAAGAGCGAGCCAAGCGCTTTGGCTCTTTGAGATTCGAGAGAGTTGTTCATTGTCTTCATGGCCTCGCTTTCTAATAGGTAGAGTCTGACTCAAGCGCGAAACGCCCCTGATTTCATGGATTGCTGAGGTGGCACTCCCCCTGTTTCGAGGATTGCGATCAATGCTTCCTGATCCTCTGGTGAGATTGGCATCGTGCGGATGTCGCGGGCAGTATCAGCCAGTGGGTATTCGTACTCTTTGCGTGAGATCTTCCCGTCTTCCCAAACGGCGTAGCACGCAAGAGGACGCCCCGTCTTTGGTTGTCCGAGACTTCCTGGGTTCAGGATGGTCGTTTTGCCCGATCTCCGAAGAAATGGCGTGTGGGTGTGGCCGACGATGAGGACATCGCCATCGATCCAGTCCACCTCGTTTTCCCAGCGTTTGGATTCCTCCAGGCAATATCCGAAGAGTGGATTTGTGGGTATGGCATGAACCAGATAGAACCCGGTCGAATCCACCGTGATCTCACGTTGAATTGGAAGATTTCTCAGATAGCTCAGGTCGTCTTCGGTGCAGACATTCTGCGTATAGCGCAGCGTCTCACTTGCCAGCTTCTTGAAAGCAGGGGAGCATTGCGGATCAACTGAAAACCCGGCAGCGTGATCGTGGTTTCCACGAACTGCGATTGCAGCCCGGCGTTTTACCCATTCAACGGTCTCATGCGGTCTTGGGCCATAGTCCACCAGATCGCCTATGCACCAGAGTTGATCGTATTCGCGCTCTGGCAGCGCTTTCAGTGCTGCCAGATTGGCGTGGATGTCGGAAAGGATGACGATCTTCATAAGCCCTCGGCAATTCCTGGGCGCACAAATGCCGGCACGTTCCGCAAGTGTGAACCCATATTTGGAGAGGCTTTTGTCCGGGCAGGAGACTCCCCGACGAAACCTCGTCAGGGGTCATCATCCGCCCATCCATTCGATCAAGGATGGAACAGCACTTTAGGCGAACCCCTTCGCCTGTGCATCTGCCTTAGCAAATGCACGGTCAGTATACCAGTTCACGGAACCAGGCTAATCGGAGAGCAGGCATGCCGGCGAATACACGAACGCTTTTGTCGATTCTCCAGGAAGACGCCTCACAATGCAACTCCCCGGCAACAACCGTTGAGAACCCGAAATCTTCAATCGGCGATCAGGCCCGAAACGTGTATCCGGTTCTTTTCCGAGGCTGATGGTCGTGCCGAGGTTCGCTTCTCCCGGTGGTCTCACTCCAAGTACTCCCCGATCACGCCGGGGCTACTTCTCTTCTCGCGCCAATTTAGAATCGGACTGAGGATTGACACGATGGCGGAACTGAGCAGGACGGGAATCTCTCTTGAACAGGACCTATTGACGGGTTTCGACAAGCTGATTGCGCGGCGGGGCTACAAGAACCGTTCGGAGGCGTTGCGCGATCTCATCCGGGAGGCTCTCCTGTCTGAGAGTATCGACTCCAACAAGCCTGTGGTTGGAACGCTCACTCTGGTCTATGACCACCACGTTCCCAACCTCTCGCAGAAGTTGACCGAGATGCAGCACCAGGGCGGCACGATGGTGATGGCCGCAACGCACGTACATCTCGACCATCACTACTGCCTTGAGGTCATCATCATGAAGGGCAAAAGCAAAGAGATCCAGGAGATGGCGGACAAAATGCTGGCGACGCGGG
>Ga0224528_1001079_pt1 | contig 18997 bp, 21 predicted proteins | sample CBST25metaG_2_FD_179888 | JGI IMG/M metagenome (GOLD analysis project Ga0224528, IMG submission 179888) | Peat soil microbial communities from Stordalen Mire, Sweden - C.B.S.T25 | ecosystem: Environmental > Terrestrial > Soil > Wetlands > Peat | place: Sweden: Norrbotten County, Stordalen Mire...
TGGGAAAGTGTGGTCAGCATCTCCACCTCCTCCGGGCTCAACTGCAAGAGTGCACGACGGCTAATGAAAGGCACGCGGCAAGCCTCCTCGCTACGATATGCAAGAAGGCTAAACCGGAATCAATCGCATTGCAATATTATTTAGGAATCAATCTACTAGATCTAGTGGGCGTGCCTCATGTTTTTTATAATTCGTCGAGACCACCACAAAAGTCTTTCGCGAAAAGGAGGGATGATCGGGCAACCGGAATGTATTTCGCGGTCAAGTGCCATCATGAGTTCTACGGCCTCTCTCTGAGCGTGTCTGTATGATGAATCTTTGTCATTAAGGATAGATTCATCGATAACATACTCAATAGCATGGCCCAAGATCTCGAGGCCACGGCCGGCGTCGTAGCTCGTTTTCCGTTGCAATATTTTGCCATTCGCGTTGCGGGACTTCATACTAGAGGCCAAAGGTACGAAGTCTTGAGAACTTTCATCGATTCGGGTTGTCTTCACAGAAGTAGTGTTCTTTCTTTGCTGGAAATATCTACCCAACATGGGTCTAATGATGATGGTCAAAGTTCGCCACAGAGTTCCAGAACGTAACCTTTAGAGCAGATCTATATTTGAACAGTTAGACCTTTCTATGAGCGTCTCTGCTTTTCATGTTCGGTTTGTGCTTCATTACGCGTCCAAAAGCATTGCTCGTCTCGGAACTGGCGCGAGACGTCGTCGTAACCACTCCTAAGCGGATTTGGTCATTTCTAAGAATGAAGTTTCTGTCAGAAGTGCCGTAAAACGCGAAATATTCGGGATATTCCGCCCATAAGAAACTCCCCGCAGTTTCTACTCGTCCTTCTTGCGTTAGAAAATATCTAGCCTACAAAGTCTCGGCCCCAAGGTATCTATCCAAGAAATTCTCCTTTAAATACGAGTTACGTGAAGCTCTGAATAAAACCTGCTACATAGTAGCCGAGATGATTAATGGTGCGCTTTGTGTCGCTGGATAACAGTGATCTATGACACGCTAGCTCCACTTTATTTCACAAAAGGCTCCGCTCTGATTATGGCGTTCCCTGGCATGCCACAGGTTCGTTTAAAAAGACGCCTTCAAATTCGCTTGAAGCAGAGATCGAAACGGTAGGACTTTGCTGACAGAAAACTTAGAATCGACGGCCTGCGGAAAATAGTCGCTTTTCGTCTTCTGCTCTCGTTGATGTGCCTAGAAGTTAAGGAGCAGGAGGTGGGTTAAATATTGGCAATCGAAGCAGTGCAGCATATTCGATAGATGCGGCGCGGCGCCCAAGGCCCACGGATGCTAGACGGGAAAGGCCAGGTGTATATGGTCCATTTTCAAAACGATCCACAGCATTTGCGGGCGTTCGTCAATGAGTTGTTGACTTCGCGGTGGGCGACGGCGAGAGTGACGATCTCTCATTCCGAGTTGGTAAAGGCTTTGCAGTTGCCTAATCGAGAATGCCCCGGAGGTCGAAATCGATTTGGGCACCAAAGGGGTGCGCTGCAAAATAGGGCCTTAGGCTCTGATTGAGGTTCGTCGGGGGTCGATACCGGGCACGGGTGACGGACTATCTGTCCCGGAAGAACTAAACGAAGTACGGAATCTGGACGAGCTAACCCGGATCCTGCCGATCGATAAGTGGACCTGCAATGTCACAGAGGCGGCAAGTGATTTTGGCCAGAAACAGCGGGGGCGGCGCTATTGCGCGGTGTTTATTGGCTTCGGATTGTGCTTCAACGATGGACAATGGGAGCTTAGCAGCCTGTGGTTTAAGTAGCCATTTTCCACCGCAGCAGGCAGCGAAGTGTGGTCGAGTGGCTTCGATCCCGGGGTGCGTGAACCCGGCCATGACTGGATTGATCGGCGTTGTGGTGCTTGCCTGGGCTGATGATGAGCCCGATAAGGCACAAAATCAGACCTGCCGCCCGGTTCTTCAGCTCTCGTGGCGTACCCGCGCCCAACATCTTGCGCAGCACCAGGCTGATGTTGAACGCGCCGACGTGGATCAGCAGACGCTTGAGAATATTCTTTCGTCCGTGCAGGGTGCAGCGTCGCATCGCACCGGTTTCGTAGCAATGGGCAAAGGTTCGTTCCACGAACTCGCCTCGCCGCCTCAGCAAACTTTTGCCATACTTGCCCCGCACCCGCTGACGATTTGTGAGCGTTACGTGAACCGCAGGTCAGCTTCTATGGTCGAATGAGACCACGGCTATTCGAACAAAGCACCAATCTGGTCAAGCTGGTCATGTCGCGCGGCGCAGGGGCTGTGAAGGGTCAGATCGGGAGGTTTGGGGAAAAGTGGAACATCGTTGGCCAGCCGTCGTTTTCCGCCGCCAGAGATGTTGAGTACGACCGTCGCATTGGGAGAAGGGAAACCGTTGCTAGAGGCCGTTAACAGGCTTGCGAACGCTACAGCGGCTGCTGGATGGATGTCGATTCCCTCCGATGCTTCAAACAACTCGGCAGCCGCCAATGCCCGAGAGTTAGTAGCCGAGACGACAATCCCATCTGACTCGACGAGCGCATCGTAGAGCCCTCCTGGAATTGCGTAGGGAGGAAATCGATTGGAAAGCACTTTGGCATCGAGGGCCGCGATTTGGCGCTTCGCCTGTCGTTCGTCAATCGGCGTCCAGGCACGCGATCCTTTTCTCCAGGCATCTGCGATTGGGACGAACGGCTCGTTCTGGCTGAGCCAGAGGCGCGGGAAAGGTCCGCGCCCGTTCGTAAGCCGGCACGCTGCCTCATGCACAGCAATCGCGCCCGCTCCGCTTCCAATCGCCTGAAAATAATATTCCGGCATGCTCCCGATGGTTTCAAATGCGTTGAGCAGCACCGTGCCCAATCCGTCGCGGCGGGCAACATTCTTCGCGCCGCCTTCGAGAACGAACCCTGGCTGGCATGCCAGCGTCTCAGCGAATCGAATCGCATCGGAGTAGTCCGAATTTCCGCCAAGCGACACGATCTTGACGCCGGGAGAAATGGAAACGTCGAGACGCATCTCCGCGAGGCCTGACTCGGGCATCACGATCAGGCACCGAATATGGTTTACGGTGCAGGCTCGGGCAAATGCTGCTGCCGTGTTGCCGGCCGAAGCGACAACCAGGACGTTATCCGATTCATGCGGGATACGGCTCAACACCGCGTAGGCTTCCAACTCCTTGAATGTGCCAGTGCGCAACGCCGCGCTTCTTTCCGGCCAGTAGCCGTTGAAGGCAATCCAAAGATTCCTCAGTCCGGTGATCTTTGACAGGCTTTCACTGCGATAGGTCACAGTTCGTCCAGAACCTCGGAGAGTGCGCCGGGTAGGCAGCCAATGGCGGTAACGATAAAGTCCTTCCTCGTCATCTGCTGGCGTAAATTCCTTTTGCTCGTAATCGCTCACCAGCAGTGACGGCGAGTGCGCCTCGCTGCATTCAAGTTGAAGCCCGTCATCCTCATATACCGCGCCACACAATGAACACCTGAGTTTGAAGCGGGTGGCGAGAGCCTTGACGGCGCATATCCGTCTTTCTTCGCGAAGCCGTCTTGATGTCACGAATCCTTCTGGAATCGACGGCTCTTCGAGCCACGCGGGATGAAACGCAGTCGATCCCGCGTGTGCATCCACCCCTCGATTGGTATCCGTACAAGCAATCTCGATCATGCCATCACCGCCATTTCGTTGCGGACACGTTGAGCCCGGCGATCGATCATCGCGTGCACGGCCTCGCAGACTCTGGCCACTGCCGGGCGGCGGTAATCCCAACGCGAGTCTGCCGCCGGAGGGATGACGGCCATGGTGGCATTAGCCTCAAAGACCAGCACCTCGCCGGCTTCATTAAGGCCAAAGTCGATTCCTCCGTAGTCCAGGCCAAGTTCAGTTTGGATTGCCTGTAGCGCACCAACGGCGCGGTCGCCAATAACGCCGGTCATATTCTCCAGAAACTCCCGGTCTTCGGCGCGATGCTCGGCAGACTCGGCCATCTCCGCGCTGAAGTAGTGAATTTTCCAATGGTGTGAAATAGCGGCATGAAGCGGATATAACTGCCCGTCGATCATCATGACCCGGTATTTGCGCGATTTCCCATCGCGTCCGCGCGCATCGAGATATTGAATGACCAGCAGTTCGCTTCCCGGCAGTGCATCAAGCGCAGCCGGTAACTCGTCTATGCTCTCGACGCGCAGAAAATTCTCTCCTTGATGACAGCCCGGCGTGCGCAGCAGCAGCGGAAAAGCAAAGCCACGATCGAGCAACCCGTCCATGGCGTCTGGCGCAATGAGCGACTCCCTCGGCAGCGCGACCGTATGGGCCGTAATCACTCCAGGCAGCGAGCGAAGGCGGCGCGCAATCTCGCAGCGGCCGGTGGCCAACACGGCTTCCGGATGATTCATGATGGGCGCCGAAGTGTGACTCACCAGAGCCTTTGCGCCCCGAATCGCCGCACTCGCAATATCTGCATCGCCAATCGAATTGATCACGATCTGGTGCGGAGGCAGCGGTGTGCCCGGTTCGTAAAATTCGGCGGCCACAAGATATCGTTTGTAGATGCTGTCGCTCAGGAAGTTCGCGAATCGCGTGTTGCCTTGGCCGATGGCCACCAATTCCAGAACTACGATGGGGGACTGCTTGCCCCGATAGGTGAGTGGCACGATGCACCGCCCGTGAAAAGCGGCGCGGCGATGCGCGCGAGCATTCTCGTCCCTGTTCAGATCTTTCAGGACCGACGACATGCCGAGATGGGCCTGCCAATAATCGGGATCGGTTTTGAGCGCAACTTCAAAGTGGTCGCGCGCTTCTTCGAGTTCGCCTCTCTTGCGCAGGCTGTTGGCGTAGCTAACCTCGCACATCGGTTCGCCGGGGCTGCTTCGAACCGCACGGGCAAAGGCCTCATGAGCCTCGGCATCCTTTCCAGAAGCGCTCAGCAGGCTGCCTATGTTGTTCTGCGCGCCGCGATGGGCCGGGTCGATATCGAGCAATTTCCGGTAGCTATCGAGGGCTTCCGGCTTGCGGTCCGTAAGTTCCAGCAGGTTGCCGCGTAGATAGAGAGACTCGACTGAGCCGGGGTCAATCGACAGCCGCTCGTTTACGACCCTGAGAGCTTGGCAAAGTTCCCGATAAGAAGGCATCTTCAGTTTTCTCGCTGCGACCTTATTGTTGGCGATGGTGGTTTCGATGGCGTTTCCGAAAGCGAGGACGCCGTCGATCAGCGAGTCGATTTCAGCGCGGCTGGTGCGATGGTTCACGATGGCTGCCCGGATCGCCACCTTCCCGTGGACTCTGGTTGCCGATGGGGCGACGATGCCAGACTCCTGCAACGCCACGACAATCCGATCATTCACCTGGTCCGGATCCTGCGAGCGGTAACGGAAACAGACAATGTTCAATTCGACCGGCGCAAGCAACTCCAGACGCGGCGTATCGGCAATCCGGTTCTCAAGATGGCGGGCGAGTTGGCAGTTGTGAGAGATCGCTTGTCCCAGCGCATCGGTTCCATAAACCTTGAGCGTGAACCAGACCTTCAGCGCTCGAAAACCTCGCGACAGGTCGGGTCCGAAATCGCAGGGCCAGGGCGAACCGGCAGCCAGTCCGCGCTGCGCCCGCTGCAAGTATTCGGCGGAGAGCGTAAAGGCGCGCTGATGCGCGGCGCCGTCGCGCACCAGGATCACGCCGGCATCGTAGGGAACCTGTCCCCATTTATGAAAGTCGAAGGCCACCGAATCCGCGCGTTCCATTCCACCGAGCCGCGGCGCAAGCCCGGGCGCAAGCTTGGCGAGCGCACCAAAGGCCCCATCCACATGGAACCAGATCTTTTCCCGCCGGCACAGGGCGGCGAGACCAACCAGATCATCGATCGCTCCTGTATTCGCCGTGCCTGCTGTGCCCGCCACCAGAAACGGCGTCAGGCCTGCATCCCGATCTCTACGGATCGCTTCTTCGAGCGCTCCCAGGTCCATGTGGTGCCCGTGGTCGGCGGGAACCAGACGCAACGCATCAGAGCCCAGTCCGGCAATCTCGATTGCCTTACGAATTGAGCCATGAACCTCCGTAGACGCATAAGCGGCCAGTTGTTTCGTTCCTGCCGCGGCTCTGCGGCCATCTGCATGATTGCCGAGCGCCGCCTCGCGCGCCACTACAACCGCGACCAGATTCGCCATGGAAGTTCCGGTGACAAGCAGTCCCGACGCGTCCGATGGAAAGCCAACGATCTCGCAAGACCATCGCACCACCTCGCGCTCGACCTCGATAGGGATGTGATCGCGCCCACCCAGGTTTGCATTCAATCCAGCCGCAAGCATTTCGGCCAGCATCCCGACCGGCGTTCCGCCGCCATGAACCCAGCCCATGAACCCGGGATGGACATTGCCCACCGTATAGGGCAGCACGTAGCGCATGAACTCGTCATGCACGTCGGAGAGTTCGGAAGGCGACTGCGGAACAGCACTCCTGCGCCGCGCCCTCACCTCGTCCGGAATGGGCTGCCAAACCGGACGCGTGCGAATACTCTTCGTGTAATCGAGCATGTCGTCCAGCATGCGGTGCGCCTGTGCCCGGAACTCCGCCCAGTTTTCCGGATCGAGCGTAGTTTTCTGGTCAACGGTTGCATCGGTTTTCCGTAGCTCATGCTGGCATTGAGTCAAAGCTGACATTAGCACTTCCGGCAAGGGTGAATTGGTATCTATCTGCCTTCAGAGCAAACGCAGCACCACATGGCGCCGGTGGTCGAGCACGAAAAATTTGAGGTTTCTTAGAAAAGCGAAGACTGTTACTTGGCATCATCTAAGAATCGCCCAGACGACCGCCTTCGCAGCCTACGGAGCGGGCCGCCGTAAAGATCGCTCCGATGCCGCCGATAAGGCCAACTGGGAGTCTTTTGGCAGGGAGGTGAGCCATGCTGATCGCTGCAACATCCTCGTCGACGGGACCGATGATTCTCAACCCGGCGCAAATTACACCGATCAAGACACAGACGACGGCTTCTTCCACCAAACTGCCGGCGAGTTTTTCAACTGCGACCTCGTCCCCTGCGGCTTCAAGCGCTCCGACCGCCAGCGCCCCTGCTATAAGCTCCAGCGGCGGCCATGGTCACGTCAGCGGCGGGGGCGCATCGGCATCTGCCGCGGCGGAAGTAGAATCGCTGGCTGGAACCTATACCACGACAGTCGGCGGTACGCAGTACTCCGGCAGCGTGGAAGAAGAAATGGCACCTACACAGCCTCTGTGTCTAACGTTAGCGGAGCCACAGCCACTGGGGCCACACTGTTGGACGCGGAAAACAACCTGACCATCCGCATCGATGAATTAGTATAGCGCCAGGCAATAGCTCATTCCCGTAATTAGAGAATCAGCCCCGGTATAGGCACAATCACTGCAGTTTCTGTAGCAAGAAACTCAACGATTGGGCAAACTCGCGTTTTTAGGCAAAGCCGGTCCGTCTCACATTCTGTGCGGCCTTCCATCTGTCGGGCAGCCAGTCCGGCAGGTCGCATATCCGCAGCGACGGCAAGTTGACCAGCAGCTGGGTAAGATAGAGCTGCGGGTCTATATCGTGGCGGCGGCAGCTTGAAGTGAGGCTGGACAGGATGGCAGCGGTTCGGCCGCCGCGAGCGTTGCCCACAAAGAGACTGTTCTTTCGATTGAGTACAACGCGTTTCATCTCGCGTTCGGATACGTTGTTATCGATCGCGACGGCACCGTCGGCGAGGAACACGTTGAGCTCGTCCCAGTGACCCAGGGCGTATTTGATCGCTTCGGCCATGGGATGCTTGGGCAGCAACTGCTCCTTCCAGTCGAAAAACTCCTCGCGCAACTCGGCCAGCACCGGCGCCGATTGCTCCCGGCGCAACCGCAGGCGATCTTCGACCGAGGCGTTGGCGCCTTGCCTCTCGACGGAGTAAAGCGCACGCACGAGAGCTATGGCTTCCTTTGCGATCTCGGGAGCCGCCTTTTCCGCCTCGATCACCTTGCGACGCAGATGCGCCCAACATCCAGCGCGCACGATGGCGTTGCCGGCCACCACGCCGTCGTATCCACCATAGGCATCGGCCAGAAGCACCTGATCGTAATCCTTGAGGAAATACTTCGGCCCGTCGCGCCCGCGGCTGAGCGTGAAGTCGAACAGGTTGTAAGGATGCGCCGCGTCGCCCGCGTAAACCCACATCCGCGCCTTGGCGCAGTGACCGGATTTCAGCATCGGCATGATGGTGTCGTCGGTGGCCACCACGTGCGAAGCGCGCACCTCGTTGCCTATCAGCTCATAGAGCGGCTCGGCCAGATCGCCTACATCACCGCACCAGACCGACTGCGTAGCCCGCGAGATCTCGAACCCTTGTCGCGCGAAGATGTCTTCCAACCGATAGCGAGGCAGGTAATCGTTGTTGGACTAAACCGCTTCGCGGTATTGTCGTAGCGCGATCTTTTTATCGTCCGAGCCAGCGCGTGGTGGTTCAGTAGCCCTTGTTTTCCCGGTCTGATTCCTTACGCGTGCTCCTTTGCGAAACCATGGAGGTGCTGCTTGCAGCACATTCCATTTCGCACAAGGAGCTTGTCATGACTTCCCTTCGCCAACGGATGACCGAAGATATGCAGGTGCGGAATCTCGCCCTGAACACTCAGACCTCTTACCTGCAGCAGGTATCGCTGTTCGCCCGCCACTTCAATAAATCTCCGGAGGCGTTGGGTCCGGAGGAGATCCGCGCTTACCAGGTCTACCTCATCCACGAAAAGAAGCTGGCCCCGGGTTCCGTTCTCATCGCCGTTGCTGCGCTTCGCTTTCTCTACAAGGTTTCACTCAAGAGGGATTGGCCCTTCGATGAGGTAACCCCGGCGCCGAAGAAGCCACAGAAGCTGCCCGTTGTGCTGAGCCCGGAAGAAGTGCTTGAGTTTCTCCGCAGTGTAGGCAACACGAAACATCGCACGATTCTCACCATCTGCTATGCCGCGGGTCTGCGCATCTCCGAGGCCGTTCACCTCAAGCCCGCGGACATCGACAGCAAGCGGATGGTCATCCGCGTCGACCAGGGCAAGGGCCGGAAGGATCGATTATGGGTCACGGCCCATAAGCGGTCCTTGCCGCCCTTGCCCTCCCGGATATGAACCACCATCCGCTTGCTGTCGATGTCACTGACCTTCAGGTGAGCCGCCTCTGCGCGGCGTGCCCCGGTGGCATACATCGTCATCAGCAGAATGCGATGAAAGGGGGAGTCCACCGCCTCAATCAGTTGCGCGACTTCTTCCTGACTGAGCACCCCGGGAAGGTGACGCAGCTTCTTCGGATAGGGCGTCTCGGCGACGCTCCAGTGGCGCTTCAACACGTGGATATAGAAGAACCGAAGAGACGACAACCGCACGATTACGGTGTTCGGACTGTACTTCAGCTTGGTGAAGAGCATCGCCTGATACTTGCGAATGTCTTCAGGACCAAGCTGATCGGGCGGACGGCGAAAGTACCGGCTGAAGTGCGCAACGCCGTGAAGGTAAGTGCGGATGGTTGTGGCAGCGAAGTTGCGCCGCTGCAACTCCTCAAGCATGAGCTGACGTAGTTGGTTCACAGAGAGTTCCTCCTCTGCGAACCAAACTACCCGGACAGCCACAAATGTCGGCTCAGGAACACGCGAATGCGTCCGCCGCCGCAGCGGCTTCGTTCAAATCCTCTTGCCGCCCACGATCCTTACGCGTCCCCATCGCCATGATCTAATTCTACGAATGAGGCCTGTGGATACCTCACAACTCTTACGCGCTGGTATCCAGACTTTCACCACAGGCTGTTAGAGATTCGCCGCTGCGCGGTGCCCACTGAAGCAACGATTTGTATCGGGAATCGTAGGATACGAGACGTTCGATCCATGGCTGACGCGTTTAGAGATGAAGAGAGTGGATGCAGTATTGACGATGGCTATCGAGATTCCTCCGATGTGCTATAGGGCGGCCCCGGCGAGATAAAGGCGATTGTGGAGAAAATGATGACAAGACGCGGACTTCGTCTGAAGTGGATTGAAGCGTCCGGGAAGGCACGACGGAAGCCGTTCCCGAAATAGCGGGATGGGTGGAGCGAAAAGGGGAAGATCGTGAGAAAGTAGAAAGGCGGTACTATGATCGGTAGACTTCGATTGCAGGTGAATGATGAGCGAAAAAGGCGGGCGCCTAATGTCCGAGTTTCAACTGCTACGGTACGTGCCGGACGCCGTGCGGAATGAGTTTGTGAACATCGGCGTGATTCTGCGCGAGCGGGGCAGCCACGAGCCAGCCGAGGTACGGTTTACGCGGGACTGGCGGCGATTACGCTGTCTCGACCCTGATGCAGATACTAATCTGCTCGAGGGCATGGAAGGCGAACTGCGCAGGTACTTCCGCGACGAACGCGGCGGCAAACTCGTGCAGCTGCTGGAGCAGTCCCTGTCATTGAATGTGCAGATTTCCGACCCCAAGGGGTACCTTGCAGAGAGTCTGCCCTCGGGGATAGAAGAGCTGATGCTCCTCTATGTCGAGTCTCCGCCGCGGAAGCGGGCGGACCAGCTACGGGGACGGACGGCGATTCAGTCAAAGATGCGGAGAGAGTTAGAACGGGCTGGGGTGTGGGACTTGTTGCGTAAGCAAATTCCTGCGTCCGATTACACCCGCCCCGGGGATTCTTTGCGCATTGATGCGGGCTATCGCTCCGACGGACGCATCCGGATGTTTCAGGCGGTGAGTCTCGAGGGCGGGCCGGAGTGGGCAAAGGTGCTGGCCTTTTCCTCTGCAGCTTTGCGGGCAGGAGTGGAGCGCGTGGAAAAGTCCAGCCTAGAACTCACGGCTCTCATCGAACCAGGACCGACAGCGGACGCCAACGACGATCAGTCAGAGCGTCTTGAGACGTATCGGTTCTGCGTAGAGACGATGGAAGAACACCAGATCCGTGTGCTGACTACGTCCGACCTGAGCGCACTTGCGGAGACAGCCAGGCGGGAACTCTTGGAGGGATGAAAGCTTTGGTAGATACCGGAAACGTTATGCTTCACATTTCCGATATTTCTTCAAGAACTCCTGTAAAAACCACGCACTCAGCGTGAACTCATCAGCCGGCGTAGATCCAGCCAACGTGCTGACCCGACGAAGAAGCTCTTCGCGTTCCTCTTGGGACATTTTCAACGTATCTGCTAAGGCGTCCTTCTCCCCGCTTAGATCAACCATGAGCCATGCCGAAGCTGCTGCCGCGTCCGCAATTCCGCCCTGCATTTCTTTGCGTTCTTGCAGAATGCGCGTGATGTCCTGGGACGCCGTGGGAGATATTGGTTTCTGTCCTTTCTCGATAATTCCCGCCGCAACATTCATTTGGGCGCGAAGCTCCAAACTTCCTATGGCCAGAACCTTTAGTGATGACGTCAAGGAGTGGACAAGTGTCTCTTGGGAGCTTCCGCCGCCTAACTGCTTCATCTCGCCAGCGAGAAACGAAGCACAGAGATAGCCTTTGGCGGAACGCGTGAGTCGGGTATCCGTATACTGCTTATCTGCACCAGCTCTTGCCAATGCGGAAGGACTAAGAGCCGCAAAGAATTCCGACGACGCATGGTGACCCATTTCCAGCGCAATCAATTCGCGTGCGATAAATACATATGACGGGGAACCGCTTATGCTGCCAGTTTCTGTGACTAACGAAGCAGGGCATTCCGCCGACGCGACCTCAGGCGACAATGCGATTAGCTCCTTTTCGGCACTTGAACAATGTGGGACTACTCCGAGCAATAGACCTAATGCTACGGGATAGCAGAACTTAATAGGCGTCATAGTCATACCTCTCGACCCAGAAGCGACTGAAAATCGTGACAGGAAATGGCCAGCATGCTCGAGCAAGGCGCGCAGTTCATACGCCAGTGATCTAGTTAGTGCCAGGAAGGCCACGTCCAAGAAGATTAATTCTCCAACTCCGGTGGCCAACCGGCAGGTGATTGGCAGTATAGATCAACGATTCCCACATATCTATGTCTTACATCACACACCTTCAGCAGGAAGGGGTAATGGATTGTCTGACAGCAAATTTGCTTGACAGGGGTCAAAAAAAGGGGTAACCATGTAGTAACGTTCGATAACTTCGCATCATGGCTTACGCGTCATAGAACGCGGAGGCAGTAGCCTTAAATGATTACGGTGACAGATCATCGTCACATTTTTTGTTGCTCTATGTTGCTTCGGCATACCCAAAGATCCGTCGTGTGTTCAGTGATAACTTATGCGGAACTTTGGGAAAATCTCATTCAAAGGCATGCGAAGTATCCGGCTGCTAACCATGCAGCTTTCGGGCCGCACAATGCCTTCGATCCTTCACAGTACATTCTTCACGCTGAAATCTCCCATCTTGTTACTCATCCTATTGAAACGGATCGCGCCTTTTGGTCCCATTGTCATGATGCTCATTCCGCAAACTGAACCTAACCGATATTCAAGACGCATCTCGGACAATGCAAGGACTGTGCACAGGGACTCACTTGGCCTCATCTGGAAGCGAAGTGCATCTCGAAAGATCTGCTCACCATGGGAGGATGAATCATGTACACGCAATCGTGACATTAGGACAAACTCCGGCGTGTCGCCGTTCAGTGACGTTGTGGGCGGTCTACAGATAGAGAAGACCCAATTGATATCTCTGTTAGCTCGACTCCGACATTGCAGCAAGGGAGAGCAATTGAAGCCATTGAGGCATAAATAGAAAGGCGAATACGTTTCGCAATAGTTGGTTTCTTAATTAACTCAAATCTCCCATGGCCCAATCTGGCACTAAGGGAGCATTAAGGATATTCAAAACGGGATGAGTCTGAAGAAGTTATGGTCAGGCGCTGATCAGTTATCCACTGCAGCGCCCGATTTTAAGTCATATTTTGATTGGAAAGGCCTTGGTTATGAAACTTATCGTTGTCACGCTTAGAAGTTACACAGAAGTCAATGAAGGCTGCCCAGGATCCTATACGAATGAACTGGGCGGTGAGCTTTAATGGCAAACCACATACCTTCATTAACATTGTTAGTCCGAAAACTCTCCAGAACATCAAGATCGATACTCGGGCTCGCCGACGACGGGAACCTCTATGTTGTCAAGTTCCTTGACAATAGAGACATGCACGATTCCCTTTTTTCAGAGTGTGTGGGGACCGATTTCTATCATGCCTGCGGTCTATCGGTCCCCGGATGGCGTACGTTGCAAATCTCTTCGAAACTGATGGATCTGAATTTGGATTGCTGGGTGAACGAACGAGGTGAAGGCACGCGCCCAACGGAGGGGTTATGCTTTGGCAGCCGGTTTCTCGCGGCGTCCAGGCATGCTTATCCAATTCTTCCTGAAAGCTATTATCAAGACATTGTTAACCGCAGAAGCGTTTGGCTTGCGCTCTTTCTGGATTATTGCGGGTTCACTGCCTCTAAAAGAACGGCACTCTTTTGCAAGGTTGGACGTTCCCATTATGAAGCTGCATTTGTTAAGCACGGTAATTCGTCTACAGTGCGCGATCAGAACTCGGTCGCGCAATTAATGGCCTGCGCTTATCCGGATAAACGAATTTATCCCTGTTTCTCGCCGGAAGACGTTAAAGGAATTCGAGATGTATTTCGAGGCTTGGATACGAGCCAGCTTCTCCAACAATGTGATCTTGTTCCGGAAGAGTGGACGAGCGCGAATGAACACGCTGCATGGCTGGAACAATTAAATGGTCTGTGGGACAGAAAGGCACTTGATTGGTGGATCGACGATTTCTGCGCTACTGTACGGCAGAGCCCATTGCAAGGCCTGTGTAGATATTTCTAGCCAAAGCACCTGCCGAGCAAAGCCGTCGTCAAGGCAAGCGAGTTGCCAAATGGAACATCCCGGTTGTTTTCTAGGCAGGCTTGCTATGCACTTCCGTCATGTGGTGTGCACTACTTTCATAACTCCAATGTCCAAAGGTGGGGCTAGGATGGATCGAGGAAATGAGCAGAATTGTGACAAGCGTTAGCACAAACCAGAAAAAAGAGCATGCTTCGGTTCCCCGTCGCAGCTGGATACCGAGCCCTTTAAATAAGTCCCACTCTTGTTCTCGTTTGGAGGAGACGAAAGACTGCGAGCAAACAATGGCCGACCTCGAGTTTCAGATCGCAAACCTGCGGCGCACATGCGCGCATTTCCAAACGTCTTCGCCTCACCGAGCAGCGTATTGCCAACTCGACTTCTTGCAGGAGGTTCTCGCCGAGGCAACGCATCTCCTTCATCAACCGTGCGGCCACTCATGAAAGACATGAAAGACCAAGGCGACCACAAACGTGTGGCGATCCAATGTCGTGTTAGGCTATGGATGATCAAAGAGCCGCCACCCTCCGCATATTCGTGCGAACGAGTGGCGGTTGACGTCTTTGGTATCAATTAGCTCTGCTGGACCGGGCCACGTTGCGAGTGAGAGAGCCAGCCGACAACCGACCAGAAACAATGAACGCTACGACAAATGTCGTCCAAAAAATGCGAGGCGACGCGATGCACGCAACTACCATCGATAGATGGTTAAGTTGTGCGCATAGACGACAACCGGATCTCCGCTGGCTTTGGCGGGGTCCATCTGGAAATTGACGATTGTGTCTCCGATATTCCATCTCAGAGCTTCTTCCTGAAATGTCGTGACATTCAACTTGTCGACGATTCCGTCGAAGGCCACCCAGTTGTAAGTCACATTGCCGGAGTCGTCGCGCGTGGTATAGATCTGAAGGTGATGCCAGGAGTCGGCAGTCCAGGTTCGCGGGTTGCAGGGGAGTTCTGAAGGTATCCAGTGGGTACCGCCTGCTCCGCCAGCGGGGTCTGAAACATAGGAGTAATCCCACTTACCCTTGAATCCATCGCATTGAAACGCGAAGATCACGGTGTCACCGTTCAATGTTACTTGGTTCAAGTCCAGTTCCAGATTGCCAAGTAATGCAGGATTCGGGAATTGAACCCAGACGTCATAAATAAAGTTATGGGTTGTTGTATCTTTGACGAAGTCAATGGAGCATCTCTCGCCGCCGAAGTTAGCGTAACTCGATATCTCAAATTTCTGAACGTCTTTGTATCCGCCCACGGTGAGTGGGTAAGCTATACCGCCTGTAGACGAGCCCGACGTACCATCATCGTGCTGGCACTTCCACTTGGAATTGCCATTGAGATCGCCGGAGGAGATTGCATAGGAAGGAATGAGAGTTGGCGGAGGATTGGAGACGGTGATAGCAACGTCGCTTATGCATACGGTCTTCTCCGCCCATCCTTTAACGCGCAGCATGTGGCTTCCCACGGTGGCCTTTACCTGCGTGTTTATTGCGGTCCCACCTACTACATAGGCATCGGGCAGCGAATCGACCGAGTAGCCCATCGAGACTACCGGACGGCCGTTGCATGTTATCTCAGTTGCGCTAAGCAAGAATGGAGTTTCAACCTGGGAGCCGTTTGTTGGACTGGTTACGGTTGGGGTGGCATTCGCAAACGACGCTGCAATGGACAATGATGTGGCTGTTAGAAATACCCTATAAAGTGATCTCATTTAGACCTTTCTACAAACCCGCACTAGAGTTTTCGGACGACTTGTTAGAAACGCTCGGCGGAATGCTTTGCATCTTGCCGCTGTTACTAAAATCCGCCCAAATTGAGCAATGCCTAAAACATTCGTACCGATGCGTTGTGAGTGTCGTCGTAGGAGTATTGTGCGTTTTGCAGAGTGAGATTTCGCGCACCGAGATAACAAATGGTGTCCACAATTCGTTGTCGTGGGAATTTGAGACTACAAATCTCCTTAATCGGAACAGACTCACATGAGGGTGTCACGGATGAAATCAACGCTAGACCGCCGGCAAAACGTGCAGCGGGAAGCGGCGCGGGAACTCGTGAGCTGAAACAGTCACGACCTTGTTCCTGCCGCCGTGTGCATAGTCTCGCCAGCGAAATGAGACGCTGCCGTTTTCAAAATCCACGAGGCGTGGTTGGAGATGGCTACGCGATGGGTGTAGCGGGCCAGGTAGTTGAGAACGTGTTCGGCTCCCCCGAACGGTGGCTTGGAGTAGACGACCCAATCTTGCCTAAATAACTGCCGGAGAAAACTGTTAAGGCAGCCGCGCGCGATTAGATACTGCTGTGAGCCATGAAACTGCAGTTGGTGCTGCGTGAATAGCCGCTTCTGTCCAGCGGCGAACTTGCCGCGGAGGACTCGGCTCCACAAATTCGCCCGGAGATAGAAATCAAAGCGGTCATAGTTTGCTGGAAGAAAACTTAGAATGGACAATTTGCCCGAAAGGGCGCCTTTTACTCTCTTAAATTCGCTCGGAAATCGAAATCAAGACCGTCAGACTTTTGCTGTGAGAAAACTTAGAATGGGTAATTTGCCCCCAAAAGCGCCTTTTAGATTTCTCAATGCTCCACCGCCTAGCAGACAATGGCTCCGGTTATGAGCGCCGGAGCAAAAATAGGCCACAGAGCGCCGCTTGAGCGGAGCTTTGCGGCGGAGTAAAAGTAGTCCACCGCCGGATCTTGGTTTCTAGAGCTGGGTTGCGTAGGCAACGTGGTTCATGGAACACCGGAGGGATGCTCGAGGTGGAGATTTACGGACGTGTTCGGCGAGCGGTACGACTCGAAGGTAAGAGTCAGCGGGCGGCGGCCAGAGAGTTTGGCCTTTCGCGAGATACAGTACGGAAGATGCTCGAGTACGCGGTGCCGCCCGGCTACCAGCGACAGCAGCCGATCAAGCGTCCCAAGCTGGGACCATGGTTGGGCGTCATCGACGCCATTCTGAACGATGACAAGCAGATGCCGGTCAAGCAGCGGCACACGTCGAAGCGGATCTTCGAACGGCTGAAGGAAGAGCACGGGTTCACGGGCGGCTATCGGCGTAGCCGTCCTCAATCGAATGCTCCATGAAGGCCGCCCCGAATCCGTCCGCCGCCTGAGAATCGCTGCGTGAAATAGGTCGGGAAAGAGAAAGCTCGGCCCTCGTTCGATCCATGCAACAACGCCCGGGTTATCGCTTTCCTGCTGAAATGCTCCATAGAAACGGTTGCGGCGCGCCGACCAGTGATCTAAATGCTGCCTTGCTAAGATCTGCTGCGGTACAGTGCATCGATGATGAGGCGCTCGGCGGCAGTGCAGCAAACGATCGAAGTGTCGGCTACAAAACTCATAAGCCTCCGCCCACTGGGGGTCCCATACCTTCAAAAGAATAAGGGAAGCTAAAAGTCGGTCTGGACGCGAATGCAGCTCGATGTCTCTCGCGTAACCCTGGAATGCTGCCGATAAGGCATGTGAGGACTCACAACTGAGCTTGATCACTGAACCGACAATTAAGCTGCCCGTGCACTTTTCGACTTAATGAGCCACTTACCGGCTGTGTCGTCAGGGATTTAAGAATTTCGTCTGGGACTGGCTTCAATCCAACGCGAACCAAGCCTGGCTTGTTCTGGTCACCATTTTGTCTTGAGAGAAGCTGCCACTATGCCAGCGATCAGTGAGATTTACGACAAAAATACGACCAGTGACAAAGTTAGCCCTAAAATGGATTCCGTTGTATACGCAACTGATTTGTCACTCTATTCTCAAAACACAGGCGTCTTGGCCATGGAAATCGCCGCGCGCCTCTCGACAAAGCTTCTGGTCACTCATGCGTTTACTCTTTCGCAAGCGGCCCTGGAAGTCGAGGTACTTCATTCTCGATCGAGCCAGCAGCGGCAGGACTTGAACTCACTCTTAGCCAGCAAGACCGCACTCCTGGCGCAGGATAATGTCGAAGCCATCGCGAAGCTCTTGGAGGGTGACCCTCAGAAAATCGTCCCGGAATTTGCCAGTCTCCACGCGCCATCTTTGATCGTTATGGGAGCGCATGGCGGCGGCAGGTTCGTGCGGAGTATCCTTGGCTCCGTATCCGAGCAGATTCTTTGGTCATCACTCATGCCGTCGCTCACGGTGGGTCCGAAGGTCCCACTCATATCCTCGTTTACTGTTCCTTGCAAGAAGCTCCTTTATGTAACAGGTTGCTCATCAGCAGTTGGACATGCCGCGGAGTTTGCAGTGACCTTTGCGGAAGCGCTTGGGGCAGAGATCGATATGCTCATTTTGCCGGGAGAAAAGGCGGTTCTGCAGCCAGTTCCTGATGATCATGAGCCAAAGCGATCAGGGAATATCCCCAATTCGAAAGCAAATGTTGCGGTCGGCAAGGCACATGATCGAATTCTTGAAGTTATCAAAGAGCGATCAATTGATATGCTGGTGCTTGGCATACAAAAGACCTCGCGCTTCGGCATGGACAAAAGAACGCCTGACGTCTTTCAACTGATCGTCGATGCGGCGTGTCCAGTGCTAACAATTAGAATATGAGCCCTAGCGACCCGATGCGACGACCTGCAGAAGAGCGGCGCTATTGGCATACAACTTCACCGACTCATGCCGCGATTCCAATGCAAACGTCCCACTTCCCTTGGCCCCATTCTTGGATATGGAATCCCCATCCAGGTCATAAGCACCACAGGCTCTCGCAGAGAATACGCCTAGCGACTGCTCGGTATCAGTCGCGGCACAATGGACTACGGAATCTGCGCCAGCAGAATCGGCGGCAATCAAACGAGCGAACACACCGTCTTTGCGGTTGAATCCGACTACTTCCCCGCTGGAAGACAGGACTTCTTTCCCGAGTGGCGAGAATTGATCGCCCCCAATCAGGGTTCTCATACCAGTTGAATCGGTCTCGTCGCGGTAATGCGGAATGCTGGCTTCGTGGGACGCGACAGGGCCCGCGATTGCCCTCATCGAAAGGCTCAAGGGAATCGTTGAGCCACCCTCTGCGATCTTGTCGAAGTGTACCGAAAGGGCGGAGGGGCTTTGAGGCTCATTCGTCGCGTGATTGGATACAAATCGTTTCGATTCAACCACGTGACCAATGACCGTGGAGCCACTCCGGAGGACTTGGCCGTCGGGTAGAAAAACGACTTGACTTGTTTTTGCAGTGACGATTTCGCCAGGTTTCGCCTTGCCGGCAGCAACAGTCTGCACGAATACCACTGGAATTGCAGTAGCAG
>Ga0224528_1001081_pt1 | contig 18927 bp, 17 predicted proteins | sample CBST25metaG_2_FD_179888 | JGI IMG/M metagenome (GOLD analysis project Ga0224528, IMG submission 179888) | Peat soil microbial communities from Stordalen Mire, Sweden - C.B.S.T25 | ecosystem: Environmental > Terrestrial > Soil > Wetlands > Peat | place: Sweden: Norrbotten County, Stordalen Mire...
GTGGAAGTCGAATCCGACGGATGGGATTTACTGCTCGGCATTGCTACGTCCGAAACTGCCTCCTGCAGATGTGATTATTCTTTCACTGGCTGCGGGACTGGCGGTGGTGGAAGCAGTCCATGAGGTCACGGGGCTGTGGGGGGATTTGCGTTGGCCGAATGATGTGCTGATGGATGGGCGGAAGTTCTGCGGCATTCTGACGGAGATGAACGCGGAGGTGACGAAGGTTCGCTACGTGGTGGTGGGGATGGGGCTGAATGTGAACAACACGGAGTTTCCGGCGGAACTGGAGGCGATTGCGACTTCGTTGCGGATTGAGGCGGGGAAGAAGTTTTCGAGAGTTGAGCTGGTGGGAGCGCTATTGCGCGCGCTGGATCGGGAGCAGGCAGCACTACATAACGGGGTGGGCGCGGCGCGGGAAAGTATACTGCGGCGGTTTGAGAAGCGTTCATCGTACTGTTGTGGCTGCCCGGTGGTGGTGGAAGAAGACGGCGGCTATGAGGGAGTGACTCGCGGGTTGGATGATCGCGGATTTTTGTTGGTTGAGACGGAGCAGGGCGTGCGCACGGTTTTGAGTGGCGGAGTTCGGAAAAGATAAAGGACGGATATTTGAGGACGAAGCGGCGGTTGTTGCGGTGGATGAACTGGTGGCCTCCATTGTTGGGAATGGGGATTAAAGTACGTCGGATTGCAGATGATTTTAGTGCGATTGACGTGGAGATGGTTCAGCGGTTTTGGAATACGAATTATGTCGGCGTGCATTTTGGCGGATCGTTGTTCACGATGACCGATCCGTTCTACATGCTGATGCTGATTGAAACGCTTGGTCGCGAGTACATTGTTTGGGATAAGGCTGGAGCGATTCGATATCGACGTCCGGCGAAGGGAACGGTAAGAGCGGAGTTTCGGCTGACGGCGGAGCAGATTGATGAAGTGCGCAGAGCCACGGAAAACGGAGAGAAAGTGGAGCCCGTGTTCATGGTGGAGATTAAAGATCAAAGCGGAGAAGTCGTGGCTATTGTGGAGCGCACACTGTATGTGAAAAAGAAGTAAAGCAGGCAGTGAAACCGAGGGTTTCGGCCAGTGAAATCGGCCAGTGAAATCGGACTCTCTTATATGCATTGCCCTAGGAAGCGGTGTTCCCAGAGCAATGCACATCCCGGTCGGCGCTGAGCGAGAAATGCCAGATGATGTGATCCAAGCAAGAGCGCAGATGATGGACAATCTCTCCAGTCAAGACACTGAAACGAAGCGGAACCTCGCGCTCCTGATGGTACTGAAGAGCTTTGCGATAAAGCTCGACATCGTCCTGAGGGACAATTGGATATTCGCTGTCCCCGAAAAATCGGTCGATTTCGCACCGAAGATTCTCGATTTGCATGCGGGAACGCTCAAGTTTTCCGCCAACTCCTGCAAAGGTATTGTCCATATCGGGCTGTATAAATCGGAGGTGCAATTCGCGTATGAAGTCTAGCGCAAAGCTGGATTCAGAGTGCGAGGAATTTTGCTAGTCGTCGAAATGTTTTTCGCGGTGAGGAGAAGGCTTTGCGGTGTTGGGTTCACAGGTCTACGTGTTGCTCTTGGGCGCGGACAGTTAGCGACCGCGCCCAAGAGCAACACGGCTAAAAGCGGCAGTTTCTGAATTGCTGCGGGACGAATTTCGAGCCGTTCAGGTCGGTGTCGGTGAAGCCGAAGACGAAGAACTGGTTGGTATTGGGGATTTGGTTTCCCTGCGCATCGGCGACAGTTTGCAGGAAGTCGTTGTCGTTGGCGATCCAGAGAGTGTGAAGAGTGGTTTTTCCTTCGCGGACGTCGGGGCCGAATGCTACGCCTTCAATTTTGGCCGGAATGTTTCCGGCTGTGAAGCCATTTGCAGTGAGCGTCTGGACGATATCCAGGAACAGCGTTTTGCTGACGGCGTGGGTGGCCGCGGTGGTTCCATCCGTTGCGCTGATGTCGGTCGCGCCGGTTAGGTCAATTTTGAAAAGCTGTTTGACTTTGGCATTGTCGCCGTTGCCGCGACCATGTCCGTCACGCTCATCGACTAGAAACTCGTGATCGTTAAGAGCATTGATTTCGCTGACTCCGGTTCCGGTGGTGAGCAGGTAGGCGAATTGGTGAGTGACGCGTCCGGAGGCGATGTCGATGGTGACGATGCGCAGGAGTTTGGCGGCGGCTCCGCCTTCGTTGGCGTCCTGGATCAGAGAGTTTTGCATGATGCCGACGAGCGTGCGGCCATCGGGAGTAATGGCTAGGCCTTCCATGCCTTTGTTGGCGGTTCGTCCGACGGTGTTGTTGGAGATTTCAGTGGCTCCGACGGGGGACAGGGTGGTTACGAAAAAGGATGCAGGCAGTTGGAACGAACGGGTACGCATGCCGGTGAGGCGATTGAACTCGTAAACATAGGGGCCGTACTCGTCGGATATGAAGACACTCGAGTCGTCGTTGGAGAGGCGCATGCCCTCGGAGTCGAAGCGAGCATCGTTGGGGTCACCGGAGTTTTGCTTGGGATCGAAGTTGTCGGAGCGTCCGGTGAAGAAATGCTGGAAGAGGTTGTTGATGGGCGGAACTCCGGAAGCGACGCCGAGGGTGTTTCCGGTGCCGTAAACGAGAGGAGTCAGGCTCCAGAGCAGGGTTGAGGCGCGGAGTGTGGGAGTCAGGGTGAAGGGTAGACCTGTACCGGATGTGTTGCGGTCCAGGTCCATGGTGATGGTGTGGAAACGGTTGACGTAGCTGGCGGTGTCGTCAATGGCCGAGTCGAAGGGCACGGCATTGGGGCCGCGATCTGGGAGTGCGAGGAAAGTGTTGCCGGACGCGTATGCAAGTGCCGACCCGAAACCTCCGAGCGAGTTTGCAGGGACTCCGTTCTCAAGGTTGTAGGTGAGGCGGGAAAGATCGGCGAATGAGCCAGCGCGGGATTGGTCGAGAGTGCCCACGGCGAGCAGGGTTATTTGGGCTTGGACGCCCGGGACGGTAAACAGTCCAAGAGCTAGGGCAAATAATGAAAGGCGTATGGTAGCTTTTTTCACGGACCAGTGTTCTCCTTGCGCGTATTCCTGCGGTGCAGGCGAGGGTCATAATACAGGCCGGAAAAGCACGGTTAAGTTAATATCTACCGAATTTACAGAGTGGCTGATTGAGCGAATCGTCGAGGGTTGCTGCTTAGACGCCTACAGCTTCCTTGTCTTTGTCGAACATATTTTGTGCCCCACGCTGAACCCCGGTAATGTCGTCGTGCACACAAAGGCAAAAGCGCCGATTGGAGGTTACTCACGATGGTTCGTTGCTGCGATGGGCTGGCAGTTCAGGCGGCTTCTTCGGTCATTCCGAACTCCGGTTCGTCGGCGGAGGCTCCGTACATGCCGGGGACCTTTTCATTCATCAGGCGCAGGTAGACGGAGATTTGAGCGCGATGGTGGATGAGGTGGTTGAGAACGACGGTTCGCAGGACGGTTATGCGAGGCATCGTCATCACGGTCTTGCCTTCCCACTTCATGCTCCAGATCTTGTTGAAATCTTCATCGGAGGCTGAGGCGATTGCGGCGCGAGCTTCGGTTACAAAATGGTCGAACCTGTCGAGTAGCTCCTGGCGGGTCGTGGGTTCAAAGGGTGTGTAGTCTCCGGCTTTCGCGTCCAGAACCTCCAAGTTCATTGTGTGGCTGATCCAACCGGGGAGGTCGGCTACGTGACCGGCAAGGCGATTGAGTTTCCAGGATTTTGGGTGGGGTTGAAAGTCGAGCAGGTATGTGTTCGAACATTTTGCGGGTATTGGCCATCTCGTGATCGAACTCGGGGAGTAGCATTTCGCTGAGAGCCATGGGAAACTCCGGTCGCAGGTTTGGTGACTTGACTACTGATTAAAGATTGGCGAGGACGGTTGCCACGGGGTGTCTGTTTGTTGCGAGTAGTTGGCAGGGCGGGAATGGTTCGCTTCGTCAGCTGCATGGGACAAAGAGGAAGAGCTGGCTCGGAGGCCAGCTCTTGAGGTATTAGGGAGTTGCGTACTACCAGGCTGTGAAGGTGGCTTTGTCGACCCACTCGTGGTATCCAGCACCGCTGGCTACTACGTCGAGCTGCCACTGCACTCCTAGATTGTTACTCCATCCGAGATACTTTGCAGGCTGCGTCTGGTTCAGGTTGTAGGCTACGCCGTCGACCACCAGAGTTTTATAAGTGTAGGTATGGTTGGTATGGTTCGTGGTCATGTACCACTGAATATGATGCCAAGTGCCGGAGGCAAACTTTTTGCAGGGGACGGTGGTATGCAGCCAGTGCTGGCTGACTTCGTTCCAGGTGTCCCAAACTTTTGCCGCGTAGTTACACTGGCTGCCGATCATGTAGTTATATCCGTTGAGAAACTGGAAGGCATCGTACTCAAGAGACTGTGCAGCGGTGGTGGATGAACTGTCGAGCTGTACGTAGAAATCCCAGAGGAAATTGGTGGCGGTGTTGATGGCTCCTACTTTGTGGAACCAGAGAGCGTTGCTCCAGCTGCCATCGTGGTAGAGCTCCATGCTACGGCCGTCGAGCGAAGGCGATCCTTGATTGAAGGCCTGCCAATAGGAGCCTCCACCGTTGCCTCCGGCACAGGCTGCTGTGTTGCAGGCAGACCATCCGGTGGTGACCTGATCAATGTTGCTGAAGACTGCGGCGTTGGAGGGAGGAGTCGGAAGGCTGCTGGTCGGGGTGGGAGCGGGCGTGTCTACGGATTTTGAGACGGTGGCTTCAAGGTATTGGGTACCGTACGCTCCGCTGGTGTCCCAGGCGCGGACGACGAGTTGGTGAGTTCCGGCAGCGGCGGTGAGGCTGGTGCTGATCGTTTTAGCGGCTGTTCCGGTGTAGACGTTAACGTCGTCCAGATACACGTGCCATCCAGTGATGGGGTGTGAACTGGATGCAGTGGCCTGCAGTGAGAACGTGGCTCCGACGGTGGCATAGGCTTGGGGAGCGGCGACCTGTACGGTTACTTGGGCGACGCTGAAGGAAGCGAACATGCAGAATGCACTGAGCAGGGCTTTGTTCATTACGAACCTCAAAAAAAGAGTATGAAAGTGTTGTCAGCTTCATCGAGTCCCTTGCGGGTAACGGCTGACTGAAAGCCACTATGAGGCAGCACTGCGCGTGTGAAAATGAAGGTAAAACACTAGGGTGGTTTGTATAACTATCGTAGGGAGCTTGCGGACTCTGGACGGTTCCTCTCGGTATCTTGCGGAAGTTTGCTGGTGAGAGTTGATGGTAGTTTGCTGGCCAGAGTTGCATGGTTCAGAGAAAAATTGCAGTAGGGTTTGTGTTCTCAGCAAGTTACTTATGGGGATTTTCAGGGCAGAGATGCTGGATGGCGGGAGTGTTTGCGTTGGGGCAGACGGTCTAAGGTTCTTAGGGGGAGCTGCGTGAGGCGTGTTAGCCTTGCCGCTTGAATTCTGGCGGGAGGAAGGACTGCAACGGGTCTGGTTGGTGGCCTGAGATGGCGCTGATGGTACCGGCGGTACGGGGATTCCTCATTTGCATTCGGAATGACTGCTCAGAAACAAAGGCAGTGCCCAGCAAATCAAGCAGGGCAAACCAAGCAGGGCAAAACCGAGCAGGGCAAAAACTGGCAGGGCAAAACAATCCAAGGGCAGTACCAAAACATAAGGTGGCGAACCGGAGCCTAGTGGTTGGGATCGGGTGGTGGCTACCCATCTTTGTGTGGCTGAGACTACAATCGGGTGTTACGCCTCGCGCTGCGCGGTCAGGGTATCGCCGTGCAATTCTTTCCGCGAAGGCTCTTTAGGAAGCACTCATGGCGCCTATCACTACCATTGAACACCTCGGCCAATTTGAAGGCCAGGATGTTACCCTGCGCGGCTGGCTCTACAATCTGCGCGAGAGCGGTAAGCTGCTCTTTCCTATTTTCCGCGACGGCACCGGACTGGTGCAGGGCGTTATGGCGAAGAACGCCGTTGCGCCAGAGATTTTTGAGACCGTGAAAGGGTTGACGCAGGAGTCGAGCGTCATCATTCATGGCAAGGTCAGGGCCGACAAGCGCGCGCCAGGAGGATTTGAGCTGGATTTGGCCTCGGTGGACGTGGTGCAGAAGGTTTCCGAAGACACGCCTTATCCGATTTCGCTGAAGGATCATGGAGTCGAGTTCCTGATGGAGCATCGGCATCTTTGGCTTCGGTCGCCGAGGCAGGTGGCGATTTTGCGGATTCGTTCGGAGATCGAACGGGCGATGCATGACTTCTTCTACTCGCGCGACTTTACGAGGACCGATCCGCCAATTCTGACTCCGGCAGCTTGTGAAGGGACGAGCACGCTGTTTCCGGTGAACTACTTTGAAGATCAGGCCTATTTGACGCAGTCGGGGCAGCTCTACATTGAAGCCACGGCAATGGCGCTGGGCAAGGTTTACAGCTTTGGACCGACGTTCAGGGCGGAAAAGTCGAAGACGCGGCGGCATTTGACCGAGTTCTGGATGATCGAGCCGGAAGTTGCGTATGCCACGCTGGACGACATTATGAAGCTAGCCGAGGACTTCATCACCTTTATCGTGAAGCGGGTGCTGGAGACACGTCGGCACGAGCTGAGCGTGATTGGACGCGACATTGCTCCGCTGGAGAAGATCGAAGCTCCGTTCCCAAGGGTTTCGTATGACGATGCGGTGAAGATGCTGGACGAAGGGTTTGCCAAGGGCGAGTTGGAGTCGAAGTTTGAGTATGGCAACGACTTTGGGTCTCCGGACGAGACTTACATTTCATCGAAATTTGATCGTCCTGTGATGATTCATCGGTATCCTTCAGCAGTAAAGGCCTTCTACATGGAACCCGATCCGGCAGATTTGACGAAGGCTCTGTGTGTCGACGTGCTGGCTCCGGAAGGGTACGGCGAAGTAATCGGTGGGTCGCAGCGCATGGGGTCGTATGAACGGCTGCTGGAACGCATCAAAGAGCACGAGTTGCCGGAAGACGCTTTCCAGTGGTATCTGGATTTGCGCAAGTACGGCGGCGTTCCGCACTCCGGCTTCGGCATGGGATTGGAACGTGCGGTGGCATGGATTTGCAAGCTGGATCACGTGCGGGAGACGATTCCGTTCCCACGCATGTTGAACCGGATGTATCCGTAACTAGACCGGTTTCTGAGTGGGTCCAACAACCCACATCTGCTAACTTCGGCAGATATGGGGCACCTGCGGGACACACCTTCTGTGGAAGCGGTCTAACAATATTGAACCAGGGCGGCTTAGGCTGTCCGCAACAGACGAAAAAAGAGATGGGGGCTTCGGCCCCCGTCTCACAAGAGTAAAAAACGGATTCCCGTATGGTAAGCATTCCTGCATCGTTCCCTGACGTAATCAAGAAGAATATTCGTCTCATTGGCGTCCCTCTCGATCTCGGCCAACAACGGCGAGGCGTGGATATGGGGCCTTCGGCTGTTCGCGTTGCCGGGTTGGAGGCTAAGCTGGAATCGCTTGGCCACGTGGTGGAGGACTGCGGCAATATCAGCGTCACGCTGCCGGAGCAGAAGAACTTTGGCGACGCTCATGCCCGGTATTTGCGCGAGATCACGGCTACTTGTACAAACCTTGCCGAGGAAGTGCTACACGCGCTGGAGGAAGACAAGACTCCTCTGTCGATTGGCGGAGATCACTCGATTGCGGCTGGTTCGGTGAGCGGAGTGGCGGAGTTTTATCGGCGCACGGGACAGCATGTTGGGCTGATTTGGATTGACGCTCACTCGGATATCAATACGCCGGAGACCTCGCCTTCGGGGAATATTCACGGGATGCCGCTAGGCGCGCTGATGGGGTTGGACGGGCTGGATCCGCTGGCGAAGCTATATGACTGGACTCCGAAGATTCGTCCGGAAAACTGCGTTCTGGTGGGGATTCGGGACGTGGATATGGCAGAGAAGGAAAATCTGCGGCGCACGGGGATTGGTGTGTTCACGATGCGCGACATAGACGAACGCGGGATGCGCACGGTGATGGAAGAAGCTTTGCGGATGGCTGGACGCGGGACCGTTGGCTATCATATTTCGCTGGATATGGACTGGGTCGATCCGGAAGACGCGCCGGGAGTGGGTACACGGGTTCCGGGGGGAGCGACTTATCGGGAAGCTCACTTGGCGATGGAGATTATCGCCGATCACGGGCGGATGACATCTATGGATATTGTCGAGGTGAATCCGGTGATTGATGAATATAACCGGACGGCGGAGTTGGCGGTGGAGTTAGCTAGTTCGGCGTTTGGGAAGAAGATACTGTAGGGCGGGGCAGCGCAAAGGAAGAGCGGATTGACCCAAGTTTAAAGAGCAGTGGGCGTCTTTGAAATGTTTTCCTAACCTAGATGAGAAGTAGCAAAGACTGAAAGGGTGGGCGCACAGAGTCCCCGCATTCGCCAGAAGATGGCGCGCTGCCTTGTTTTTGGTTCGGCTGTCAGTGCGCGAACTGCTGGATGAGCCATTGTCGAAGTTCAGTTCCGGACTGTTCGGATAGTGCTTGTATTTCGGGCAAAGCGAAAAAGCGAGGACTGAGTTCCTGTTGATCTACGCTGGCGCGCACCGGCTGTTCAGGATGCAGCAATAGGGGACGCAAGAGCTTCATGCGTTTATCGTCGACGCTTTGCGTGATAATGAGCAGGTTTTCGGGCCAGACCTCAACATTCACTGGTCCCTCGCTACTTTGTGCGTGCTCCTCCCATAGTGCTCCAGCGCACTTTTTCTCTTCGCAGCGATGCTGAGTCGCTGCTCCCATCGGCAAACGCTTTGCCACTGCAATGAGGTAGATTTGCCCGAAGCGTTCTGCCGCCTGTCGGGTCTTCCAACGCGAAACATAGACCAGCGCAAGGTCGGCGGTTGTCACCTTAGCATTCGCCAGTAGGCGGTGCTTCAGCGCAAGGTAAGTGCCACCATTCCACTGTCGCGCAACCGTATAGATGTCATTCTCTCGGCCATATTGCTCAGACATGATCTGCACATCGAGTTCGCCAAGGCTACCCGCTTCATAAGGGAGATAAGCATCTTCGAACACCGTGTGCAAGTCTCCGATTTCAACACGGGGTGTCTTCTCGCTCTTGAAGTAGGCTTCGGGCTGCAGTACCTGATGAGTGTTGATCGGAGGGCACGCGAAGACTCCGCGGAATGCTTCCTGTTGGCCTCCGTGAGCTAGTACTGCCAGTTCAAACGCAAGACCTTCGCGGTAGGGGAACGCTATGATTTCACGTAAAAGTCGCGGAGCGTCGTGAATCACAACCGCAGGGCTGTAGCTATCTTGAATATGTTGTTCAGCCACCGTCCGTACTTCCTGCGAGCTGGTGAGGCTTTCGTCGAGGCCTAAGCTTTTCAGCGTGTAATCCATCCCGACCACCGTAGCCTGGCCTTCCACTACCGCGCGGCGTGCAAGGGAGATCTCGGACGGATCTTCCTGATTTGCCTTCATCGCGGGACTTCGCGGCAGAGCTCGCGGCGGACTGACGAAGCTGCCCAACTGGAAATTCTGGTCCTGCAGGGCATGTGTAAGCTCGTGGGCCATTACCATTTTCTGTAAGTCCGGACTCACCCAATTGAGCAAGTACATTGTCTTATCGGAGAATTCATAGAAGCCCGCGAGGCTGTTCAGCGTGTACTCGCCCAGCGACGAACTTAGTTCGAACTGAGGAGGTAGCATGCCGAACTTTTTCAATACGACGGCAGCGTCATTCAATCGGCGCTCGTGCTCTGCTTCGTCTTTGGCTCGTCCTCTGATGTGCTCTCCGGCTTCGGTACGCCCAATCAGTTGTCGCTTGACCGGACCAAGTCTGGGTAGTCCGCTATCCCGGCTGGAGAACTGCGTGATCTCGTCCACAGACTTGAGTAGCAACCTGCCATCTTCCTCCGAAACTTGAACCTGTTGTTTCTGCTGAGAATTGAGCTTGCGCGCGTAATCACCAAGGCTCTCGTCCTGAGCCGACGAAGAGCAAGCAAGCGTCAGTAGAACGAATCCCATGGCTGCGATTTTGCCGCTGAATTCGATGAAGGAATGAGAGAGCATATTGCGACCGAGAGCGCTCACCGGATGAGCTCCTGAATAACTGGATGGAATATGTTGAGCATAGTCCCCACGTCACGCCAAAGGAACGAAATGTTCGGCGGAAATAGAAGCGGCACCACGCGATGGGTTTCGCAATGGTGCCGCTTCTATTTCCGGGAATAAAACTGATCTAAATTCCTACTGCGCTGTAGTCGTCTTCGTCGGCTCGGCGATGTTCGAATTTGCGGTAGGCATCGTAAGGGCGTCGGGCGAAGCGACGTTTGCGCAACTCGTATCCGGCCCAGAGGCCTAGTCCGATGGCGGCGGTGAGGCCGACAATGCTGGTGATGGTGATGGCGGGATGCTCGGTCATGGGGCGCGCCATGCGGCCTCCGGTAAGGACTACGCGACCGGGGATGCCGAGTTCTCCACGGAAATTCACGACAGCATCGTAGCCTCCGCGCTCGATGGCGCGATAGGCGTTGAGGAACGTTTTCACCGAAGGGGTGAGGGAATCTTCGCCGCCGTGAACTACGGCGTGGTGGACTCCGCGTTCCTTTTGGCGCTCAAGTAATTCTTCGAGGGCCGCGCCGAGCGATGCGCTGTGGCTCGCCAGAGAGCGATAGGCGACGAGTCCGCTTTTATCCACGATGAATGAGGCGTTGGGCAAGGCCCCGTAACGGCGGTGGACTTCGCCACCGAGTTCATCAATGAGGATGGGGAAGGTGATCTGCTCCTGATCGCGGAGTAGCATGGCGGCACGGGCTTTGTCCTCGATGGAGTGATGCGGGGGCAGGTCGGCGCCGGGGTGAGCCTCGCGCACGTAGATGAAGAGGAACTCGACCTCGGAGCGCGGAAATTCGCGGGCGAGGGAGCGCAATCCGCCAATCGACGCCGCTGTTTGCGGGCAGGTGGCAGAGCCGAAGGTGAGGACTACGTTGCGGGAGTCCTTGAAGTCGGAGAGCTTTACGACATCGCCCGTGAGCGAGCGGAGTTCAAAGTCAGGCGCAGTGTCGCCGGGCTCAGGAGCGCGGCTCCAACGGTCGGATGGATTGCTTTGCAGCATCTCTCGGCGAAAACGGTCGTAGTTGTAACGGGTGAATCCGAACATAAATGCCTCCGAAAACGGGCGGCGAAATCCCGCCTACGATGATAAATCGTTGCGCGGCTATGGCGCGAATGAAAGCTCTACCTAAGAGTGGGATGCGGGGGCATCGAAGGGCGTTGACCGTGAGAGGTTGTGCATGCGAGGCGGAAAAACGGACAAAATCCGGCGCGTTCGGGTAGAGTGACGTGCATGAATTACATGCGAGGGTTGAGCGGGGTTATCGCCGCTTCTTTACTGAGCGCAGTTTTGAATGCTGCTGCTTTCGCTCAGAGCGTGGCGGGAGAAGCTCCAAGCGCCAAGGCTGCAAACGCTGCAAGTACGGTCCAGCAAACATTCCGAATTACTCCGGTGCGGCCGATTGCGGAGTTACGGGCTGAGGCGCTGAAGGCGAAGCCTCCGAGGGAAAAAGGGAAATTTGTAACACCACAGCTAGTCGATCTGGAGAAGATTGATTCGTCGATTCGCCTCGAAATCCGATATGCAACGAGCAACAACTTCCTTGGAGTTCCGGTTTACGAAAGGGCGAGGGCTTTTTTGCAGGGTCCAGCGGCCCTTGCGTTGAAAAGAGTGAGCTCAAAGCTACAAGGACAGGGGTACGGACTGCTGGTTTATGACGCGTATCGACCATGGTACGTGACTAAGATTTTCTGGGACGCGACTCCGGCGGATAAGCATGAGTTTGTGGCGGATCCGACGAAAGGATCACGTCACAATCGTGGTTGCGCGGTTGATCTGACGCTCTATGACCTGAGGACTGGCGCGGCTGTTGCCATGCCGAGCGGCTACGACGAGATGACGCCGCGTGCTTATGCAGACTACCTCGGCGGTACGAGCGAGGAGCGGGGACATCGGGCGATTCTGCGCCAAGCGATGGAGAGCGAAGGCTTTGTGCAGATGCCGAACGAATGGTGGCATTACGACTACAAAGACTGGAAGAGATACGGGATTCTAAATATACGCCCTGCGGAGTAGCAGCCGTTATTGGCGCTTACTCGACGGCCCGTATGCAGCGCGCGCGGTGGTCCGGAGCGATCTCGATGAGTTCGGGCATGGCGGCTTCGCAAGTGGGGATGCAGAGAGGACAGCGGGGGGCGAAGGAGCATCCGGAGGGGAGCGCTCCTGGGGATGGGACACCGCCTTCGATGGCGTGCAGCGGTTCGTGGCGATCGGTTTCGAGCGTGGGGATGGAGCCGAGCAGGCCGCGTGTGTAGGGGTGAGCGGGGCGCTCGAAGATTTCGCGTGCGGCTCCGGTTTCTACGACTCTTCCGGCGTACATCACACTGATTCGATCACTGACACGGCTGACGACGGCGAGGTCGTGCGAGACGAAAAGCATGGCTAGGCCGAGGCGCTTGCGGAGGTCTGCGAGAAGCTCCAGAATTTGCGCCTGCACGGTGACGTCGAGGGCTGTGGTGGGTTCGTCGGCGATGAGCAGGGCGGGGCGGTTGACGATGGCCATGGCGATCATGACGCGCTGGCGTTGGCCTCCGGAGAGCTGGTGCGGGTAGTCTCGCCAACGCGTCTCGGGGGATGGGATCGCGACTTCGCGGAGGGCTTCGATGGCACGCTCGCGGGCTTGTGCGCGGGTGAAGGTGGCGTGATTTGTGCCGGAGTGAGCGAGGACGGTTTCGGCGATCTGGTCTCCGACGCGCATGACGGGATTGAGGGCGGTCATGGGCTCCTGGAAGATCATGGCCATGCGAGCGCCGCGCAACTTTTGCAGTTCTGCTGGGCGGGCGGTGCTGAGCTCGCGTCCCTCGAAAAGTGCCTCTCCGGAAATGCGCGCTTCTGGCGGCAGAAGGCCCATGATGGCCAAGGATGTGACGCTCTTGCCGGAACCGGATTCGCCTACGAGAGCAAGGGTTTGTCCGGCATCCAGAGTGAGCGAGATGTCGCGTACGGCAGCGACTCGGCCCTGGGGCGAGGGGAATTCGACGGTGAGGTTTTTGAGTTCGAGGAGCACGAGAGGTATTGAAACACAGTTGGAGCCGGAAGATAGCTTGTTGCGGTGGCGGGATTTCCTGGCAGCGCCCCATGATTACCGTTCAAAGGCCAAAGCAGAAGCCAAAATGGGCTGGAACATTACGGGAAGGTGTCGAACCTAGACCGTCATTGCAGCGCTGCTCTCATTACGATTTTTGGCGTAACTGCCGATGGTCAAGTTGTACCTTGCTGAGCAATGGGGAATCCACGATGAATTTCAAAACGATCCAGGCCAAACTGATGGGAGCCTTTGCGCTCCTGGCTCTGGTTGCTGCCGGAATTGGGATTTTTGAACTATCCGAACTGTCTGAATCAAACCAACGCATTCGCATGGTTGTGAAGCTAACCGCCCCTCGCATTGCGGTGGCCAACGATGTCTTGGTCGACCTTCTGAATTACGTTCGATTGCAAGGGTACATGGTGATTGCGCCGACGGAGGCCGATCGTCAGATTTTTATAGGATTTCAAAGAGATAACCTCGCCAAGTACAACAACGCTCTTGCCCGATGGGAGCCGATTGCAACGGACGAAACCAAGAAGGCTTTGCCATCGATGCAGGAGAACATGTCGGCACTGCAGCGGTTGAACGACCAATTGATTGCACTCTGCCAGGCGGGTAAATTTGCCGAAGCGCAAACCCTGTCAGTGAGCGAGTCGCGTAGAACCTACGACTTGACCCGTGTTCCCGTGCTGACCGCCATCAGCAATGCCAACAAAGCCATGGAAGAACAGGCTAAGGAAAGCGAAGAGCGCTATATCAGCATGCGCTGGAGTATTTGGCTTGTGATGACGGCGGGAATCGGATTGAGTCTGTGTGCTGGGTGGTTCGTTACCAGGCAAACAATGGAACGCCTCCATAATCTTCGCGACCACCTGAAGGATGTTGCGGAAGGGGACGGCGACCTGACGAAGCATATTGCCGTCACTCATCAGGATGAAGTTGGAGAACTAGGTACCTGGCTCAATAAATTTCTTCTTAAGCTTCAGCAAATGGTGGCTGAAATCGTTTCTAGCACCGACAACATTGCAGCGGCCAGCCACGAACTTGCCGCCAACGCTACCGAGATGACGAGATCTGCAAACTCGCAGAGGCAGGAAATACTGGGCGTTGCGACGGCGATGCAAGAGATGGCTGCCACGGTAGTAGAGGTCAGTAACAACAGCAATCAGGCGGCGGAAACGGCCAAAAAGTCCGAGGCAATGGCTCGTACGGGCGGCGACACAGTACGCGGAACAGTGGATACGATTCGGGTGCTCGCGGCAGATACACGAGATACATCGCAGAAGATTCTGGAACTAGGAAAAGCCAGTGATCAGATTGGGAAGATCATTGGAGTCATCGACGACATCGCAGACCAGACCAACCTGCTCGCGCTGAATGCGGCGATTGAAGCGGCCAGGGCTGGCGAGCAGGGCAGAGGTTTCGCAGTCGTCGCTGACGAAGTTCGTAAGCTTGCTGAGCGCACGTCGCAGGCGACCAAGGAAATTACAACCATGGTGAATACAATCCAGTCCGAGACGAAGCAAGCCGTGGATGCGATGAATAACAGTAGCTTACAGGTTGAAATCGGCGTTAAGAATGCTCTCGAAGCGGGTGCGGCTCTGGACAAGATCATTGAAGGCGCGAGCCAGGTACAGACGATTATCGTGCAGATTGCTACTGCGGCTCACGAACAGTCCTCGACAACCGATCAGGTGACGCTGAATATGGATCAGATTGCACGCATGGTGGAGCAGTCCGCAGCGGGCGCAGAAGAATCAGGTCGTGCAGTTCACGATCTCTCTGACCAGGCGAGACATCTGCAATCGCTTGTAGGTCAGTTCAAAGTGGACGAGCATAAGGCGTCGAGTGAGCACAGGTTTGAAGGGCGCGTACCTGAGTTTTCAGAGGAGGAATACCCGCGTTACCAGTAGGCGATAGCTGGAACTCTGGTGCTGATGGCGGTGTCTATTGCAAATAGCCACTGAGCAACAGGGGAGCAGACAATCTCGGCATCTATCGCCACCGTATACTTCGCCACGATTTCATTGCCGCTGGATGACCTCGGAAATTGGGGCTGGGGCGAGCTGTGGACCTCGATGACCGTAATCGTTCGAGGCCTGCTCATCATGCTGGCCGTGATGATGGTTCAGGTGGTGTTCGTCGGTGTTGAGCGTATGTTTCGGTACGCTTTGGTTCGCAAGATGGCGGGAGGGTTCGTGCGCGAGGTGAATCCCCCTTTGATGCGCAACGATCTTTTCGAAGCAGGCCGGATTGCATCGCGGTTTCCCGGGAGCCATGTTGCAAGAGTGGTGTCGTTTGCTCTGGAAACCTTTCAGACTTGCCCTGATGACTTTACGCATGTAGAGGCAATCGAAGTCGTGGAGCGTTCAATGAAACGCTCGCGATCAGTTGTTCACGCTGAGTTGAGGCAGGGGCTTGGGACACTTGCGATGATCGCGTCGACGGCGCCGTTTCTGGGATTGCTGGGAACGGTCGTAGGAATTCTCGACTCATTTCTAGGATTCATCGCCCCAGAAGAGACCATTCTGGCATGGATTTCTCAGCATGTATCGGAGGCGCTGGCCTCCACGGGCGTTGGGTTGGTAGTGGCTGTCTCGTCGGCGTGGTTGTACAAGTACTTATCTGAAAGGGTCGAGATATTTGATCTTGAAATGCTCAACGCCTCCTCGGAGTTGACGACCTATTTAACGGCGAACCTTGAGTCGTTTAGGCTGGAAAGAGAAGGCCAATCGAGAGGGGTGGCATTCTTAGAGCACGAAGAAACTAGGCGTTGGGAGGTGGCATATGACCACCAGCGGATACTCATGGTTTCCTATGGAATCTTCACCGCCTATGTCACGTTTCTATTGGTATCCAGATCTTTACAGCAGTAAGTGGGGATCATAAATTCGACGGACATACGGAAGCCCTACATGCGGCATGTAGGGCTTCCGTATGTGTGGCGCTCTTTCTTGCTAGCGCTTCTTGGGAGAACTCGCAGCCGGGACGCTCGGGGCGGGCGGAGCGGGTTCGCCCTGGATAGCGTTGCGCGCAGGGTCGTTGACGAGTTTTCGTAGGAAAGTGGGCGGAATGGTCGCGAGGACTTCGGCGCGGTCTCCCTTTTGAGTCACCTTGATCGAGTCAAAGACGGCTTTGACGTCGGCGTCACCCGTACCTCCGACGGCATTGCTTTGAATGCTGCGGAAGATGGATAGGAACGCTGCGGTTTGATCGGTGAAACTGCGGGCGGCATCCTCGCTTTGAGTGTAGAACTCGGCACGGGCATGGATAGTGGTCAGCATACGGAGAGAGACTACGACGTCACTCTGGCCGGGGAGCCCGATATCGATGCCTCCGGGAAGCGAGAACGAGGGTGCGCTGTGCGGTTTGGCGGGCGCGGCAGGGATGCGGGCGATGGCCCAGAGCAGGCTTCCGAGTGGGACTTTGGGGTAGTAGGTGTGGACCAGTACTGGGCCTCCGAAGGGGAGGGCCACTTTTCGGAAGCGGTCAATCATGCCGTGGACTACGCTGGGATCGTCAACGTTGGAAATTGCCACGGTATCGATGGCCAGCAGGGCGACTCGAAGAGTTCGGTTCTCAATGGGGACGGCAAAAATGTCGACATCACGATAGCTTTCCACGGAACGCGAATGCTGCCGCAGATACTGCGCAAGTTTGATCTGGTCGTAGTGGCCGACGAGGATCTCGGAGTAGCGCGTGGTGCCGCGCCCGGAGCCGGTGTGGATGGCCATCGCGGCCTCATCAAGATCGCGTTCGAAGGCGAAACCGGTGTCGCGTACGAATTCGTCATAGCCGGGCGCGAGTTTAGGTAGTTGCTGGTCGAAGGCGGTGAGGTTACGGACTGTGCCAAAGTCGATGTAGACGATGGCGTCAGCTTCGGGTAAAAGGCGCGCTGCTTCAGGAGCGGCCTGCTTGCGGAGCATTACGACTGCTGCGACGGCAGCGACAAATAACAGTACACAGATGGAGACGATAAAAATTTGGCGACGGGCTCTCATGGCTAGGCGGTGTATCCGATGTATGGAAAAGAAACGCTGCCCGATTGTTGGCCGCGGTAATTGCCGGGGCAAACGGGGAAAGAGGAGTTCCCGGCGAGCACTGCCCGGGCGGTCTGGTAGCCACTCGAAAACTTTTCAGGTAATATCATGCGTGGTGCCGAATGATAGCATCCTGCAGGGCTTCGAGTCCTGTTGGACGGCACCGAGCACCGGTACGGGAATGCGAGTTGCGCGACGCAATGTGGCGTGCTATCTTCGCTCTAGAGTCTCGGACGCCGGTTCAATTTTGGAAAGCTGCCCAAGTGCGGTATGTTGGAAGCGGCTCGATGGGCTGGCGTAGCTCAGTTGGTAGAGCATCTGATTTGTAATCAGAGGGTCGGGGGTTCAAATCCCTTCGCCAGCTCCATGTTTGGTTTCATCGCGTACGGCGGAAGGCGCGAGGAAACAAGATCCGCAGTGCGGTCCTCTTTTCAGAGAAGCGCCCTCCCAAAGGATCGACCGAAGAATCCGGACGCGTGAGGTTCAGCGCGAAAGGTGAAGTTCGGTTCTAAGATTTCCGCGAGGGGCTCAATCGCCCGTCAGGGTCTTTGAAAGTTAGCGCGGGATCGATGTGCACTTCGGTGCCGTCAGTAAATGAATTCTGCACAGGTGGGTGAGCGGTTAAAACCAACAGACTGTAAATCTGTCGGCCTTAGGTCTACGGAGGTTCGAATCCTCCCCTGTGCACCACTTTTTTGCGTCCTAGCTGAGCACAGCTCGCCGGTCGCAGGTTATGATTGAGGCGTGATGGCTAGAGCGAATCGGTTTTGGGCTTCCATGTGCGCCTTCGTATTGCTAGGCGTGTTGGAATGGACTACGCTGAGTTCTGAAACGATTCGCGTAGTGAATGGTCCAAACGGGCAGCCATTGCTGGATGTTAGTATTCGCGGGGCTGCGTTAGCGCTTCTGGCGTTCTTAGTTTTGCGATGCTTGATCCATTACCGACGTGAATCGCTGGAAGAGCACAGCCGTTCCGGGCAAGAGTAAGTTGTAAGCGGGCGGGAGTAACTCAGTGGTAGAGTCTCAGCCTTCCAAGCTGTTGGTCGCGGGTTCGATTCCCGTCTCCCGCTCCAAGATTTCTGCAGGTCGTATATACTGCAAGTTGTAGATGCTGATGTAGCTCAGTTGGTAGAGCACTCCCTTGGTAAGGGAGAGGTCATCGGTTCAATCCCGATCATCAGCTCCATTTTTAGTAAGGCCGGATCAAACGCGCGGCCCTCCCTTGCGGAGGGCTGTTGTGGGTTCGGTAGAGCCTCTGAAGGCGAGCGCGAAATGCCGTGAATAAGCCGGCCATCGTGGTTCGCCTCGTGGTGTAAAGCGAATTATGTCGGGAGCCCCGTATGAGCAGCCGCAGATGCCGATTCAGGCGGCGCAGGTTTACGAGGTTCTTTTTTCCGCGCTGGGGCGGTTGTTCGCTCCCGAAAATGCGGAGCGGTTACTGCGTAAGTTAGAAAATCGCGGGCTGAAGGCGCGAAACTTCGAGCAGTTACTAGCGACAAAGGTGTTGGATCAGTTGGACGAGCGGTTGGCCGGTTCGGGAAAAACGGCCGGCCAATGGTATGCGGAATTGCCGGTCCCGGACCAAGGGCAATTGCGCGAGTTCTACCTGACCGCAGTCGAAGCGGTCGATCCGGGTCTGCGCGAGAAGTACGCGAAAATCTACCGTAACTACTAGGGCATAAAGCAATGGCGAAAGAGAAATTTGACCGCAGCAAGCCGCACGTGAACGTTGGCACGATCGGACACATCGATCATGGCAAGACGACCCTGACGGCGGCAATTACGAAGGTGCTGGCAAAGCACAATC
>Ga0224528_1001088_pt1 | contig 18879 bp, 18 predicted proteins | sample CBST25metaG_2_FD_179888 | JGI IMG/M metagenome (GOLD analysis project Ga0224528, IMG submission 179888) | Peat soil microbial communities from Stordalen Mire, Sweden - C.B.S.T25 | ecosystem: Environmental > Terrestrial > Soil > Wetlands > Peat | place: Sweden: Norrbotten County, Stordalen Mire...
CTCGAAAACATTCCTCAGGTGCGCGACATCGGCACTGAGTGCAAACTGTTGGCGGCGATGGGCGCTGAGGTGGCGCTTGAAGGCGAACACACGACGCTGTGCTGCCGCACGCTCTCCGATCCGGTGGCGCGTTATGAGATCGTCAAGACCATGCGCGCCAGCTCACTCGTGCTGGGGCCGCTGGTGGCCCGCACCGGCCGTGCGCAGGTGGCCATGCCCGGCGGCTGCGCCATCGGCGGTCGTCCCATCGATCTGCACCTGAAGGGCCTTGAAAAGATGGGTGCGGTCATTGTGCAGGAACACGGCTACATCGAAGCCCGCGCCGAGCATCTGCATGGGGCGCACATCGTCTTCGAGAAGATCACCGTGACCGGCACCGAGGATCTGTTGATGGCCGCTGTGCTGGCCGAGGGCGAAAGCCTGCTGGAAAACTGCGCGCGCGAGCCGGAAGTCACCGACCTGGCGGCGCTGTTGACCGCGATGGGGGCGAAGATCGAGGGCGCTGGCACGTCGACCATCCGCGTGACTGGCGTCAGCCGCCTCGGTGGAACGCGCTATCGCATCAACCCCGACCGCATCGAGGCAGGCACCTTCCTGATTGCCGGTGCAATCACCGGCGGCGATCTGACGGTGGCCGACTGCAACCCGGCGCACCTGGGCGCGGTCATCGCCAAGCTGCGCGAGGTGGGCGCGGTGATTGACGCCGTGGGCACCGATGCGTTGCGCGTGCGTTCGAGCGGCAAGCTGGTCGCAGCCGATATTTCAACCGAAGAGTACCCGGGTTTTCCGACCGACATGCAGGCGCAGTACATGGCGCTGGCCACGCAGGCCGAGGGCGTGAGCCTGATCAAGGAAAACATCTTCGAGAACCGCTTCATGCACGTGCAGGAGCTGGTGCGTATGGGCGCGAACATCAAGGTGGACGGGCGCACGGCGACGGTGCGCGGCAAATCGCCCTTGTCCTCGGCGGCGGTGATGTGCTCGGACCTGCGCGCCTCGGCCTCGCTGGTGCTGGCCGCGCTGGTGGCCGATGGCGAGACGATCGTCGATCGCGTCTATCACATGGATCGCGGCTACGAGCGCTTCGAGGAGAAGCTGCGCGAGGTGGGCGCGGAGATCAAGCGGCTGGGCAACGTTTTTCCTCAGCGTGTCGAAGAATAGTTTTGTGCGTTGGGGACGAGCGTGGAGTGCCCGCCCCCTGAAATTTTGCACAACTATGTTCTTCATTGCGGGTTTTCATGAGCAGCCCGGAGAAGCTCGAAATCAGGGCAAATCATTCCCCCGGAGGATTGTTTTCGATGAAAAAGTTTGTGAGTACCGCATTGCTGGCGTTGAGCATGACGCCTGCTATTTTGCTGGCGCAAGGGCCGCCCCCAGGAGAAGGACCAGGACCGGACGGGCCCGGGTTTATGATCCGGCTGGCGCCTCCGCCTCCGCCGCACGAGCACATGGGACCGCCGCCGGGACCTGGTTTTGTCTGGATCGCCGGCTATCAGCGCTGGGATGGCCGTGGCTACGGCTGGGTTCCCGGTCACTATGAGCAGCCGCCGCATCCGCACGCGGCTTGGGTTCCCCATCGCTGGCAGCATCGCCATGGCAGTTGGATCATGGTTGAAGGTCACTGGCGGTAGGCCGATTTTTCAAAATTCCAAAGCCAACAGCAAAGGGCGAGTCCATATGGACTCGCCCTTTGCTGTTGAGCCGCGGCTACTGGATTTCGATCACGTCGGTGGATGCCTCTGCCGCGGCGTCGGCCAGGCCGATGAGCTTTTCGGCGATGGCGTAGAAGGGCGCTGCCTGCGGGCTCTTCGGGCCGGCGAGCGCCACCGGCATGCCGTGGTCGCCGCCCTCGCGGATCGAGGGAATCAGTTCGACCGAGCCGAGGAAGGGAATGCCGAACTTCTCGGCCGTCTTTTCCGCGCCGCCCCTTGAAAAGATGTCGATTTCCTGATGGCAGTGCGGGCAGGTGAAGTGGCTCATGTTTTCGACGATGCCCAGCACGTCGACGTTGACCTGCGCGAACATCTCAAGGGCCTTGCGCGCGTCCTGCAGGCTGACGTCGCTGGGGGTCGAGACGACCACCGCGCCGGTCAGCGGCACGGTCTGCACCAGCGAGATGACCACATCGCCGGTGCCCGGAGGCAGATCGACGAGCAGGTAGTCGAGCTGGCCCCATTCCACCTGCTGCAGAAACTGGTGGATGATCTGGTGCAGCATCGGTCCGCGCATCACCAGCGGCTTGTCGCCGGGCGAGATGTAGCCGATGGAGATGGTCTTCAGTCCGTGCGCCTCGATGGGGAGGATGATGTTGCCCGCGCCCACGCGCGGTTGCTCGTTCGAACCCATCATCAGCGGCACGTTCGGGCCGTAGATGTCGGCGTCGATCAGGCCGACCTTGTAGCCAAGTTTGGCCAGCGCGATGGCGAGGTTGACCGCGACCGTGGTTTTGCCCACGCCGCCTTTGCCGGAACCGATTGCGATGATTTTGGAAACGCCGGGTAAAGCCACCGGCTCGGGCATGGCATGAGGATGCGCCATCGTTTGTCTTGCTCCTTTCGCGAAAAACTCTGCGTCTTTCGCGCTTCATTCCGTTGGATTAGTTTTTGCCGCCTGCGGATGCAGAGAGTGCCTGCGCTTCTTTTTTGCGTCGCACGCTCTCGGATTCGCGGTGTTCACGCCGACGCAGAGCGTCGGTGTAGCGGCGCAGTTCGTCGGGGGTTTCGGCCAGCAGTTCGGGAACCTTTTGCGGGTGACCCTGCGTGTCGATGGAGACGAAGACCAGATAGGCGCTGGCCACGTGATCGACCTCGCCGGTCAGCGGGTGCTCGGCCCATACCTTGACGCCGACCTCCAGCGAAGTGCCGAAGGCGCGGTTAACGCTCGATTTCAACGTCAACAGATCGCCGAGCCGCACCGGGCGGATGAAATCGATGTGATCCATGGCGGCGGTGACCACCGGCGTGCGTGCGTGGCGATAGGCGGCCAGTGCGCCGGTCAGATCGATGAAGTGCATCAGACGGCCACCCAGCAGGTTGCCGAGCAGGTTGGTGTCGTTCGGCAGAACGATCTCGGTCATCTCCGACTGGCTGTTGGCGACGGTGCGGGCCTGGGGGCGGTTTGTGTCTTCGCTCATGCTTTGCTCCATGGGGCGTTTTTCACGACGCCTCCGTGAGTGGTGCGGCTACAATACAAAAGTAAAGTTGCGGCTTGGGTGCTTGGAACTTTTTCTCTTTCCCAGTTTCAGTCATCTGCGGTCCTTTTCACAAATAGCACGCTATCCCTTCGGATGGCCTGACCTCGATGGAAGATGCATGGATAAGATTGCGGCACTGAAGGACGTTCTCGCCCTGGACCCCAAGAACAGTTTTGCCCGTTATGGCATGGCCATGGAATGGGTGAGCCTGGGCAAGATCAGCGAAGCTCTGGCGGAGTTCGACACGTTGCTTGAAAACGATTCGGACTACACTGCCGGTTACTTCATGAGCGCACAGACATTGGCCCGCGAGGGACGCGACGCCGAGGCGATCGCGCGACTCAAGGCGGGCATCGACTCGGCGGCACGTAGCGGAAACACCCATGCGTTGAACGAGATGCAGGCGATGCTCGACGATTTGCAGCGCTAGAGCATGTTCGATTCACATGTTGATACGGGAAGAGCGTCAAAGAGGGCTTTTTCTTGAAAACTCTTACTCCCGAGGAAGAAATCATGATTTTCCGCGCGACTTTTCAACCGAAATTAGCGTCTACTTAGACTGTGATGCCGAAATATTCGATCGTTGTACCATTTCATAACGAGGAAGAAAATGTCACCGTTTTGTATGCGCGCTTGAAGCAGGTGATGGAGCAGACCGGCGCGAGCTTTGAACTGGTGCTGGTCGACGATGGATCGCGTGACCGGACCTACAAGCTCCTCGAAGAGATCGCCGCGGTCGACAGTCGCGTGCTGCTGGTCAAGCTGCGCCGCAACTTTGGTCAAACCCCGGCCTTGGCTGCGGGCTTCGATCACGCTTCGGGTGAGTTTGTGTTGGCCATGGACGGTGATCTGCAGCATGATCCGAACGACATTCCCGCTTTTCTGGAAAAGCTCGACGAAGGCTATGACGTGGTCTCCGGCTGGCGCAAGGATCGCATCGACAACTTTGTCATGCGCCGTTTTCCGTCGCGCTGCGCCAACTGGCTGATGGCCAAGTTGTCGGGCGTCGACATTCACGACTTCGGCACCACCTTCAAGGCCTATCGCCGCGAGGTGATTCACAGCATTCCGCTCTATGGCGAGATGCATCGCTTCATTCCCGCGCTGGCCAGTTGGTACGGTGCTTCGATCTGCGAAATTCCCATCAAGAACGTGAATCGCGAGCGCGGCAAGAGCCACTACGGCATCGGCCGCACCTTCCGCGTCTTCTTCGATCTGATGACGATCCGGTTCCTGCTCAAGTACATGACGCGGCCGCTGCACTTTTTCGGCAGCATCGGCATGTTGGGTATTAGCGGCGGCAGTTTCCTGGCTCTTCTGCTGGTGGTGTTGAAGGTGGTCGATCCCCATGCCAGCCTGATGGATATTCATGCGCCGCTGTTTGTGCTGGCTTCGGTGCTGATCGTCTCCGGTGTCCAGTTGTTGGCGCTTGGCCTGCTGGGCGAGTTGCAGGTGCGGCACTACTTCACGCAGCAGCATCCGGAGCCGTATACGATCGACCGTATTGTGCGGCTGCTTCCCTCCGATGAGCCGACCATGCTTTCCGGACGGCACGAAGAGAATTTTTAATCCCTTCTTCCCCGTCGCTAGCGCCGTAGTGTTAACCCGGGCTTTTCGGGATACCTCGCTGCTTGCGGCGAGGTAGTTCATCCTACCCGCAAGATGCAAACGAACGGCCCGCCTGAGTGCGGGTCGTTTTTGTTGGCGCAATCCTGGTGGCATATTCGTGTGTGCTTGCTCTCGGGCGGTCTCCGGGTTCATGCTGAACGTGCTATGAGAGCCATCCAGATGCATTCCATCGGTGGACCGGAGGTGCTTCAGCCGGTCGAGCTTTCCATTCCCGCTCCGGGGCAGGGCGAGGTGCTGATCCGCACCGAAGCCATCGGCGTCAATTTCATCGAAATCTACTTCCGCAATGGCGTTTACAAAGCGCCGTTGCCGTATACGCCGGGCAGTGAGGCCTGCGGTACGGTGGAAGAACTCGGTCCTGGTGTGACCGGCTTCGCGGCCGGTGATCTGGTGGCCTCGGTTTCGGTGATTGGCAGCTATGCCGAGTACGCGCTGGTGCCGGCCACGCAGTTGGTGAAGGTGCCCGAGGGCCTGTCGCCGGAGAAGGCTGCGGCGGCGATGTTGCAGGGCATGACGGCCCACTACCTGTCGCATTCAACCTTTCCGTTGAAGGCCGGCCATACGGCGTTGGTCCATGCCGGCGCGGGTGGCGTGGGGTTGCTGTTGACGCAGATGGCCGCGCGGATCGGCGCGCGCGTCCTCACTACCGTTTCCACGCCCGAGAAGGCTGAGCTTTCGCGCGAGGCCGGCGCTTCGGATGTGATCCTCTATACCGAGCAGGACTTCGAGGCGGAGGTGAAGCGGCTGACCGGCGGCAAGGGGGTCGACGTGGTCTACGACTCGGTCGGCAAGACGACCTTTGACAAGAGTCTCAACTGCCTGCATCCGCGCGGCCTGCTGGCGTTGTTTGGCGCTTCGAGCGGACCGGTGCCGCCCTTCGACCTGATCCAACTCAACGGCAAGGGATCGCTCTTTGTGACGCGGCCAACGTTGCGGCACTACGTGGCGACGCGTGCTGAACTGGAGTGGCGCGCAGGCGAGGTGCTGGGCTGGGTGGCCAGCGGCCAGCTCAAGCTGCGTACCGAGCATATCTATCCGCTGACCGAGGTCGCGCAGGCGCAGATCGATCTGGAAGCGCGGAAAACAACGGGAAAGATTTTGCTGGAACCGTAGAAGCAAGGGACCAGGGACCAGGGACCAGGGAACAGGGAACAGGGAACAGGGAACAGGGAACAGCAAAAGATGTTTTGCACCAAATTGACTGTTCACTGCGCACTCATCACTGTCCACTTATTACCGTTCACTGCATTGAGGAGCACACGTGTCGAAGATCATCATCGAACCGAAGGATCGTGTTTTTGTGTTGACGGGCGCTGGCATCAGCGCTGAGAGCGGGTTGCCCACCTTCCGCGCCGAGGACGGCCTCTGGGCGGGCCACAGCGTCGAGGAGGTTTGCACCGCCGAGGCCTGGGTGCGCAATCCGGAGAAGGTTTGGCTGTTCTACGCCGAGCGGCGCGCGGCCGGTGTCAAGGCCAAACCGAATCCGGCGCACACCGCGCTGGCCGAACTCGAAAAGCAGCTTGGCGACCGCTTCTTTTTATGCACGCAGAATGTGGACACGCTGCACGAGGCGGCTGGTTCAAAGCGCCTGATCCACATGCACGGCCAACTGGATCGCGCGCGCTGCGAAAACGAGTGCGGCCGCCCGCCGGTGGTCGACAACACCGTCTACAAGAGTTTGGCCGAGGTGCCGCGCTGTTCGTGCGGCGGCCGGTTGCGCCCGCACATCGTCTTCTTCGGTGAGATGCCGCTGGAGATGGACCGGATTGAAGGCGAGATTGCCAAGTCGACGGTGATGGTGGTCATCGGCACCTCGGGCTCGGTTTATCCCGCGGCCGGCTTTGTGAACTGGGCGCAACAGCAGGGAGCGCGCACCATTTATATCGGGCCGGAGCGCCCGCTGAATGCCTCAGCCTTCACCAACATCGTGCTCGGCAAGGCCGGTCAGGCGATGCCCGGACTGTTTGAAGTGAAGTAAGGCAGAAGACAGTGGACAGGGAACAGGGAACAGCAAAGAATGCTCGCCATGCACGAAAACTTTATTGTCTGTTCACTGTCCACTGGCTACTGTTCACTGTTTTCCCGTCAGCGTCAGCTCCGTGATCTCCGGCGGGCAGTTGAAGCGGAAGGGCAGGCCGACCGTGCCGATGCCCTGATTCACATACAACTGCATGTGCCCGAATTGAAACCAGCCGCGTGTGTACTTTTTGCCAAGCGGCGGGGCCACCAGCGCTCCGACAAACGGCAGGCGAACCTGACCGCCGTGTGTGTGGCCGCTGAGCATCAGGTCGACGGCCTGGCCGACGGGGCTGCGGAGCAGATCGTCGGCGTAGTCGGGTGAGTGGCAAAGCAGGATGACCGGTTCGTCGGGTTGTTTGCGAATCGACTCGGGCACGGCTTTTTCCGGTCTGGGGCGATTGTCGGAGGGATCGATCATGCCCGCCATCCAGAGCCTTGCCTGGTCGCGTTCGACGGCCACGGCGCGGTTGTTCAGCACCGTGATGCCGTGTGCGGCGAGCGCGCGGGTGACCTCCGGCACGCTTACCGATATGTCGTGATTGCCAAGAGAGGCATAGACCTGCCGACATTCGAGCCCGGAGAGAATCTTGGCGCACTGCCAGGCGGCGGCGATGGGCTGCGTATGAAAGCTGCTCTGGAAATGATCCGGGATGATGCTGACAAAATCGCCGGTGAGCACGACCAGATCGGGTTTCATCCGGTTGATCGCGTGCACCACCCGGCGCAGGAAGAACGGCTCGGTCCAGGCATCCAGGTGAATGTCGCTGATCTGGACGATGCGCGTGTTTTCAAAGGCCTCCGGCAGATGCGCCAGCGTGATTGTGCGGCGATGGACCACGGCCCAGTGGCGTTCGATTTCTCCCGAGTAAAGCGCCAGTCCGGCGGCTCCAAACAGTCCGGCTTTGAGAAAACGGCGTCTCGCCATGGAAGTGGGGGAAGTGGTCGGCGAAAGACTCATACGGTATGGTAGAGCATTTCTCCAATACACGTGCCGTGTTGAGTTGCGTGTAAGGTGGCTTTTACTTCCACCCTGGTGACGAAGACCTGTCACCAGGGGCCCGGTTTTCTTAAGGAAAAAGCCACTCGGCATCCTGCTTTCGCTCTACAGCAATTGGAGAACTGCTAGCGATTCCGGCCGGGGTTTGTCTCAAAGGGGGGAGATGAAGACCCCAGGGGAAGGGGCGGAAAAGAATAAACTTCTTTTTGCAATTCAAATCCCCTTAACAATTGCCGTGGAGAATAATACTCGGCAGTAGAACTGCGAGGAGATTCTGTGAAAAGGACTTTGGTTGCCGTTTTGTTCTTGATGTTGGCGATGAGCGTGGCTCAAGCCCAAAAACTCACCGGGGCAGGCGCAACCTTCCCCTACCCGATTTATTCAAAGTGGTTCAGTGAGTACAGCGCCGCGCATCCTGGCGTCCAGGTCAACTATCAGTCGATCGGTTCGGGCGGCGGCATTCGTCAGGTCACCAGCGGTCTGGTGGATTTTGGCGCCTCCGACGGCCCGATGACCAACGAGCAGTTGGCAGCCTCGAAGATCAAGCTGATTCATATTCCCACCGTGCTGGGCGCCGTTGTCCCCGTCTTCAACATTCCGGGCGTGCGTGATCTGCGCTTCAGCGCCGAAGTGTTGGCCGACATCTACCTGGGCAGAATCAACAACTGGGCCGATCCGCGCATCGCCAAGGACAACCCGGGCGTGCATCTGCCGGACCAGAAGATTATCGTTGTGCACCGTTCCGACGGTTCGGGCACCAGCTATATCTTCACCGACTACCTGAGCAAGGTCAGCAAGGAATGGGCGGGCGGCCCGGGCAAGGGCACTTCGCCGAGCTGGCCGGTGGGTGTGGGCGGCAAGGGTAATGAGGGCGTGGCAGGTCTGGTCCGTCAGTTGCCGGGTGCGATCGGCTATGTTGAGCTGATCTACGCGTTGCAGAACAAAATCTCCTACGGCGAGATCCGGAACACGTCTGGCAATTGGGTGAAGGCTTCGATTGAGGGTGTGACGGCTGCTGCTGCCAGCGTCAAGCAGATGCCGGCCGATTACCGCGTCTCGATCACCAACGCGCCCGGCGCGCACTCCTACCCGATCTCGAGCTTCACCTGGATTCTGGTGCCGGTGCGCTCGGCCGATCCTGCCAAGGGGCGCGTGCTCAAGGACATGCTGAGCTGGATTGTTCGTTCCGGCGAAGAACAGGCCGCGGGTCTGTCCTATGCTCCTCTGCCGCCGAGCGTGGCCGAGAAGGTTCTGAAGACGATTTACACGTTGAAATAGGCTTGATTCGCAAGGCAGAAAAGCCCGGCTTGATGGCCGGGCTTTTCTGTGAGTAAAAGATCTAACTCTTGAGCTGTATGTCGATCAACCGGTCGACGAGCGGAATCAGGCCTTCTTTCGTGGCAGGAAGCTGGAAGTCTTCGGTCTCGGGCGACCAGTCAAGCTTGTAGCTGCTGATCAATGCCGAGATCCAGATCTGTTGCACCGGCGCGTTGGGCGTGAAGACGAACTTGGCTGCGGGCTCTTCGAAGAGGACCTGCAGAACGCCGTTCTGCTCGTCGGTTTCGAACTCGCCCGACTGATCTTCCCTGGCGAAGAGGTGCTGCTTCAAGGCCTCAAGGGCCTGCTCGGCGCGGTTGCGAAACTCATGCTCATCCATCATGGCTTCAGTGTAGCAAGTTGGCACAGCGGGGAGGATCGTTCTCTTTAGAGCATTTTTCCAATTGGTGTAGAGCGAAAGCAGGATGCCAAGTGGCTTTTTCCTCAAGAAAAAGCCACCTTGCACGCCACTCAACACTGCACGCGTATTGGAAAAATGCTCTAGCGTCGGCTAAGAAGTCGAGTTTCTTCGCGATGTTTCCCTTACGTACAATAAAAGTAGTAGAAAGATTAAAGCCGCGTTATGCCACCGCCGATAAATAGAAAGAAGTTTAGGGGGAGGCAGGCTATGGAAATCGCACCGATTTCTGGAATTCGAGTGAGGCCGGTTATTAAGACACCATCGAATGAGCGGGAGATTTCTGCGGTCTTCGACATCGACTCTCTGATGCCCACAGGGGATGACAGCTACACGGGAAGCGGGCGGCAGACTTCTGGCGGGCAAGACGACGATTCGCAGCAGGATCAGACGCTGGAGAGCGAAACAAAGGACGAGAAGACCGGACAGGAAACTGCCCGCGACCAGGCTTCCGGCATTAATTTCGTCGTTTAGATAGCGTGCGTGCGGCTGAAGTCTCGGTTGCATAACAGCCGCGGCGTGGCATACTTCAAGCTTTCTTATCCATTCGATAAAGTAGTTCTCCAAGTAGTGCATGTGTATTGGAAAATTCTAGAAGCGCGGAATCCCCGCGCTCTTTTTTTTGCTGGCGCGGCCGCCAGGTGAAACGCTGCGGAAAACTATTTATAGCATTTCTCCAATTACTGTAAAGAACAGAATCAAAAACGTTCTATGCGGGCTTCCTTCCGGCGTTTTCAAGCAGAGCGACAGCCATCTGGTTGAGTGGCGTCGGAATGCCATGCTTCAATCCCTTGCGCACGACAGCACCGTTGCGCGCGTCGCTCTCCATGCGACGGCCTGCCAGCCGATCGGCCAGCAGGGAGTTGATGGAGTCGGCCGGGTGGCAGCGGTAGAGGTTGATGATTTCATCGGCGATGGTGTTGCTGAGCTGTGCGCCCTCGGCGCGGGCCACGGCGGCGCACTCGGTCACCAAGCCGCGCGCCACGCTGGTCATCGGTTCCTGCCAGAGCACGCTCACCGGTTGCAGCGTGAGCGCGTTGAGCGCGCCGACGACGTTGACGCAGAGCTTCCACCAGACCGCGCTCTGAAAATCGTCCGTGGGCACGCATTGCGCCGCACTGCCGGCAAACAGATCCAGAAAGCTACGGCCAAAGGGGGAGTCCTCGACATTGAGAAGGGCCGTGCCGCGCAATTGCACCACGCCGTTGCTCTTGCGCTCGACCGGGCAATCGATGACCACCGGCAGCAGACGCTGCGGGCGAACCCAGGCGGTGAAGCGTTCGCGATGTTCCACTCCGTTTTGCACGATGGCTACAGGCGCGCCGGTGATGCACAGGCCGGGAAACCATGCGGCGGTGCTTTCCGCGTCATAGGTTTTGGTGGCGACGATGACCCAGTCAACCGGCGCGCCCTGAGCGGGGCTGGTCCAGTTGCGGGCGTTGACGCGCACCTCGCCGTCAGGGGTTTGCACAACGAGTTCCGGCAGTGGGCGACGGGTGCACAGCGTGAGTTTGTGCTTGCCGGTCGTGCTTAAAAGCGCGGCCAGCGCGCCGCCGATAGCTCCCACGCCGACAATCGCAATACGCGCCATGCAGCACTCCTTTCGCCGGTTCCCGGTGGGAGACAGCGATCATTCGTACAAAAACAAAATACACGTTTCCGTGCTCTTTTGCGCAATGACCGGGGTACCGGGGCTGGTTCCTTTGAGGGAGGAACCTGCCACAGGGAACAGGGAACAGGGAACAGGGAACAGGGACAAGGGACAAGGGACAAGGGACAAGGGACAAGAAAAAAACCATGGAGTCCCTGGTCCCTATGTCCCTGCTTTTTACACGGGCGGCAGCGAGTCGACGACGGGCACGCCGGCGGGCGGCGTGAAGTGGAAGGCCTCGGCGGGCAGGGGCGTGTTCGGCTGTTCATTGCTGAGGCCGATGTGGGTCAGCGATCCATCGCTTTCCTCGGCATCGAGCGCGACGATTGTGCCGTCGGCGGTGACGGTGAGCGTGACGCGCTTCATGCGCTCATCGCCCTTGATACGGCCGGAGAGTTGGTAGTGGCTGCCAGTCGCAGTCAGGCTCAGGCCGGTCATCTCTTTTTCGACCTGCGTATGGCCAAGCAGAAAGCGCAGCGGCGAACGCAGATCGTCGAGTTGCTTGGCGGGGATACGCTGCACCTGTGCGGCGCCGCGCGTGTAGAACCAGGCATACTTGCCGTCGAGCACGAAGGTCTTGCCGGCCGGCGACGCGTAGTCCCAGCGCATGCGGCCGGGCTTGGCCAAAAGCAGCGTGCCGCTTTCGGTTCTGCGCCGGCCCATGCCCGCGTAGCTCTCGGTGAAATTGGTTCGGAGAGAGCGCAGTTGGTTATAGCGCTTGTCGACGCGCTGTGCCAAGTCGTGCAGGCTCGGCGCCTGCGCCCCACTGAAGGATGCGGAAAGCAAGGCGGCAGCCAGCAAGAACCGGCCGCCGCGTCGAATCGAAGGTTTCATGATCCCTATTGCAACGGTTGCGTGCAGTTGGAGCCGCCCGCGGCGTCGTACTTGATGACGCCGGTCTGATCGCTGCAGAAGCCCACGTCGCCGGTTTTGCCGACCGTTTGTGGAACTGCGGTGATCAGGTAGCCGTTGGCGCGGTCAACGCCGTTGATCGTGACCTTGTCGCGGCAGGTGACGGTGAAGATGTAGCCGGATTTGTAGCCGGAGGTGATGTCGCCGTTGAGAATCTGCGCACCGGCCGGCGTCGGTCCACCGGCATTCGGGTCGCCGCCCAACTGCGACAGCGAGCAGGCAAAACCACTGGCCGGGTAGTCGTTGCTGTACTGAACCTCGCCCTTGTTGATCGTCTGCACCGAGTTGATCGCCGAGGTGCGATTGGCGCTCTTGCGCAGACTGCCGATGGTAGGAATGGCCATCAACATCAGAATCAAAATGATGGCGATGACGATCAGCAATTCCATCAGGGTGAAACCGTTGGATGGAGTTGTCGTGCGGCGGCGTCGAGCAGAGATAACTAAGTGATTCATGAAGTTCTGCGCCTCAGGGACCAGACCGGAGTCTCCGGTCATCCCTACAAATGCTACAACGTACGGACGGAAAAGGAAAAGAAATCGCTCGCGGATTTCGGGGCGGTTATTTTCGCCACAGGGCCACGCCGCCGGTCAGCCCCATGTTGTTGGAGATGACGGCGACATTCGCAGGCAGCTTGGCTGTGATTTTTTTCGTGTTGCCGCCGCCCAGGTAGAGCCGGTCCCAGTTGAAGAGCTTTTCGCTTTGCGCGATGGCTTCGAGCAGATAGGCGTTCCAGCGCGAGCGGCCGAGCCGTTTGAATCCGGCACGGCCCAAATGGATCTCGTAGGTCTTCTTCTTCCACGGATGGTGGCCGAGTTCGAGTCCGGGGCAGAGGCGGCCGTCGACAAACAGCGCCGAGCCGATGCCGGTGCCGAGGGTGATCACCAACTCGACGCCCTGGCCGGAAACGGCGCCGCAACCGGCCACGTCGGCGTCATTGGCTGCGCGCGTCGGCTTGCCCAGTTGCGCTTCAAGTTGTTCGGCGAGAGGAAACAGGCGCCAGCGCGGATGCAGATTCACCGACAGGTAGGTGATGCCCTGGTGGATCACGCCGGGAAAGCCTGCCGAAACGCGGTCAAAGCCGGGCAGTGCGGCGGCGATCTGGTCGATGCACTTGAGCACGGCGGCAGGCGTGGGTTTGGCAGGTGTCAGAATGCGCACCCGCTCGCTCAAGGGCTTGCCCTTGGGGTCGAGCAACATACCCTTGATGCCCGTGCCGCCGATGTCGAGCGAAAGCGTGACAGGGCTGGATTTGAGGGCCGTGGCGGAGGTGTGGCGAGGGGCGGACGCCGAGTCGTGCGTTGAAGTGCGGCTTGCAGTGGTCACGCAAAGCATTGTACTGCGCATGGGGGCGGAAACAGGGCTTGCGTGGGCAATTCCCTTGGGGGAATCGTATTTTGAGATTTTCCCGACAAGCTTCTTGGCCAAATAAATCTTTGGCGCATTCAGGGAGGGAGCAGGAGCATTTATGCTCCTGAAACCACGCTGGAAGCGACAAGGCTTTAGCCTCGGGCCCTTACTTCCCCAAAAGCGAACTGCTCGTGCCTAAAGGCAAGAGTCTCTGCTGTCTTCTTCAGGGACATCAATGTCCCTGCTCCCTCCCGATGGAAACCGGAAATCGAGATGCAGACTCTGTGAAATCCAAATGCGATTCCCCTGGCGATTCCTTCTCAGATGTGCCGCTCCAGCGCCGCGCGATAATCGGTCTCGCGATAGAAGGGCCACACGGTCGCTTCGCCTGCCGGTTCATGGAGAATTTTCTTCAGCCGTTTTTCGTGGTTGGCTTCCGGCGCGCGTCGCAGAAAGGGAATCCGGTCCCGCCAGTTAACCCGCATGAAGCGCGTCGTGCGCCACTCATATTCGAGCGTGGTCGCCAGAAAAAGCAGGCAGCGCGCGGCCAGTTGCAGTCCCTCTTCCGGCAGCGCGAATGGGCCTTCGAGCTTGTGATCCTCGAAATCGTCGTAAAGGTTCCAGGTCATCTCGTAGATGGCCGTCACCGCGCGGTCCCTGTGTCGCTGCCAGAGCCGGCCGACGTACGGGTACTCCTGAATGTACTCGCGATTCGTTGTCGCGCAGTCCACAAACCGCTGTAACGCGCGTTGTGCGTGTTTCCGTGCCAGAGGATCGACCATGGGATTCAGCATACCCGATGTGCCGCGCTTCGTCTGAGCGCTGCGGGCCGCCCCATCGCCTACACTGAAATTGGTCCCGATGGCTCTTTACTGCGAAGTCGCGCTTCCTGTTCCGCTTGACCGGAGCTTTACCTATGCCCTGCGGCTCGACACCCACGTCGAGCGCGGTGTGCGCGTCATTGCGCCCTTTCGCAACGAGAAGCTGATCGGCGTGGTCACCGCCGTCGAAGGTGTTGAGCCGCCGGCCGGCGTCGAAGTGCGCCCGCTGGAGGCCGTGCTCGACGATGCGCCGCTGCTCAGCGAGCAACTGCTCTCGCTTGCCGATTGGATGGCGCAGTATTATCTGGCCCCGCTCGGCGAGGTGCTGCGTGCTATGCTGCCGCTTACCGCCGAGGTGCGCCGCACCGTTTATTACCGCCTCACCGACCTGGGCCGCGATGTGTTGGCCGCCACGCTCGACGGCGAACCGACCCAGCGCAGCCTTGCACCGAAGCGTGGACAGCTCGCCAACGACGAACAGAATACCGATCTGCGTGTGCTCAAGCGGCTGGCGGACGGTGTGCCGGTGAAGGTCTCCACCTTGCGCACGGCCACGGCTGCCTCATTGCAGACCCTCGCCGCGCTGGTCCGTCGCAAGTGGATTGCGCGCGAGACCTCGGCCATCGAGCGCGATGCGCGGCGCATGGAGCGCTTTGCCGTGCTGACCGGCGAAACACGCTTGCCGAAGCTGACCGAGAACCAGCAGAAAATTCTCGCCGAACTGGCCGGCAGCGGTGGCGAGATGCCGCTGGCCGTGCTGCGCCAGCACGAGCTGCCTTCGTCCACGCTGCAAACGCTGGTGCGGCGCAATCTGGTCCGCATCGAAGAGCGGCCTATGGCCTTCCGCATGGGCGGCCTCACGCCCGAGACGACCGGCTTCACGCTGAATCCGCCGCAACAGGCAGCGCTGGACCGCATTGCGGGCGCGCTTGGAGGTTTTCAGCCGATTCTGCTGCGCGGCGTCACCGGCTCGGGCAAAACGGCCGTGTATCTGGCGGCGATGCAGGCGGCGCTTGATCGCGGACTCTCGTCGATTCTGCTGGTGCCAGAGATTGGCCTCACACCGCAGATGGTCGGCCAACTCGACGCGGCCTTTGGCAAGCGCATCGCGCTGCTGCACTCGGCGCTTACGCCCGAGGAACGCAGCGAGCAGTGGCGCAAGATCCGCAACGGCGAGGCGCCGGTGATCGTCGGCACCCGCTCGGCGGTCTTTGCTCCGACGCCCAAGCTCGGCCTCATCCTTGTCGACGAGGAGCACGACCAGAGCTACAAGCAGGAAGAGACGCCGCGCTACAACGCGCGCGACGTGGCCGTGATGCGTGCCAAGCTTTCCGGCGCGGTGGTCGTGATGGGTTCGGCCACGCCTTCGCTCGAAAGCTGGCAGAACGCGGTGAGCGGCAAATACGCGCTGGTTGAAATTCAGGAGCGCGTGATGCACCGGCCGCTGCCCACGGTCGAACTGGTGGACATGCGCCAGGAGTTTCGCGAGACCGGGCAGGAACAGCTTTTTTCGCGCGCTCTCGTCGAGCAGACCAAGGCCGCGCTCGACCGCGGCGAACAGGCGATTATCCTGCTCAACCGCCGTGGCTACTCCTTCGCCGTGATGTGCCGCGCCTGCGGAGCCAAGCTGGAATGCGAGAACTGTGCCATCGCGCTGACGCACCACAAGGCTCCGGCCGAGGACGCGGGCGAGGCGCAGGAGGGGCAGCGGCTTGAATGCCACTACTGCGGCTATCGGCGTACGGTTCCCAGGCGCTGTCCCAAGTGCTCAAGCGATCATCTCTACTATCTCGGCGCGGGCTCCGAGCAGGGCGAAGAACGTCTCCAGGAGATCTTTCCCGGCGCACGCATCGGCCGCATGGATCGCGACACCGTGCGGGGCCGCTTCGATTTGGAACGGATGCTGGTGCGGTTGCACGCGGGCGAGATCAACCTGCTGGTCGGCACGCAGATGATCGCCAAGGGGCACGACATTCCCGGCGTCACGCTGGTCGGCGTTGTCGGTTGCGACCACTCGCTTTCGATGCCAGACTTTCGTTCGGCCGAGCGCGTTTTTCAGTTGATGACGCAGGTTTCGGGTCGCGCCGGTCGCGGCGAACAACCGGGCCGCGTTGTCGTGCAGACCTACTACCCGGATCACTACGCGATTCTGGCCGCCACGCATCAGGACTTCACCGGCTTTGCCGAGCAGGAACTGAAGTATCGCCGCTGGATGCACTATCCGCCCTTTGGCGTGCTGGCCAACGTGCTGGTGCAGGCGGGGCAACTGGAAGACGCGGCCAAATGGTCGGCCGAGCTGGGACGCTGGTTTCAGAAAAATACGCCGGGCGCGGTGCGCGTGCTTGGGCCCTGCACCGCGCCGATTGCACGGATCAAGAGCATCTATCGCTTCCATCTGATTCTCAAGTCGGAGTCGCGCCACGCGCTCAACGGTGTGCTGCGCGCCATGCTGGCCCATGCCGACAAGGCAGGCATTCCACGCAAGGCTCTGATTGTCGACGTGGACGCCGTGCGGCTGCTGTAAGAGAGTGGGGCGTCTGGGGCGCGCGCGAGGGGAAGGGAAGAAAGCCGGAGGGCGTTCTGGTGGGCAGGCAGAAACTCAGCGTGCACTAGCTGCGGCGACCTGTGATCGCCACAGCCAGCACAGAATGTACCTGTTGTTCGGCTCTAGGCCGGCAGCGTGTGCAGTTCCTTGCCCGGTTTGAAGCGGACTGCCTTGCCCGGCGCGATGCTGACTTCGGTGCCGGTGCGGGGGTTGCGACCGATGCCGGTCTTGCGCGCGCGGACGCTGAAAACGCCAAACCCGCGCAGTTCAATGCGCTCGCCGGCCGCCAGGGCCTGCTTCAGGCCTTCGAAGACCGTATCTACTGCTATCTCCGCCTTCGTGCGGGGAAGACCCGTGCGCTCGATGACGTGATGGACGATATCCTGCTTGATCAATGGAATAACCTCACTGGCACGATGGTTAGACTATGCTGGAACCTGTTTTGCGTAGTCTGTTTCCGTCCTTAGCCCGCAAAGAAACTGCTTGCAGTGGTTCCAAATACTGCCTGCGATGGCTCGATACTGCCTGCAATTGCTCGATACTACTGCCTGCGATGGCCCATTGTTCCTCGGCTGGGGAAATTGCGCCGCGCGTGCCGACGTTCGGAGAACGGAATGACTGAATCAAACCACTCTACTTCAGTCATGTTATAGATTTTGCCACGATTAGCAAGCAACGGAAAGACACAAAGCAAGGATTTTTCTTCTTCTTCGAGCGCGGCTTTCCTGCTTTTGGCTCAGAACTGCGCTTTGGCACGGAGGGAGACACCTGTGGGGCATTGTCAATTCGGGGCTGCTTGCGTAAGCTGAACAAGCAAGTTCATGCCGCATCGGGAGTTAATTTTTTCCGGAGAGGAAAATTCTTTCCGGGGGGAGTCCTATGTCGATTCAAAGTGACCGTTGGATTCGCGAGCAAGCCCTCCAGCATCACATGATTGAGCCGTTCAGCGAGAAACAGGTCGCCAGCGGCGTCATCTCCTACGGTTTGTCTTCCTACGGGTACGACCTTCGCGTCTCCGACGAGTTTAAAATCTTTACGAACGTGAATAGCGCCATCATTGATCCCAAGGCCTTCGACGAGCGCTCGTTTGTCTCCGTCCAGGCCGATTCTGTGATCATTCCGCCGAATTCGTTTGCTTTGGCGCGCTCGGTGGAATACTTTCGCATTCCTCGTGATGTGTTGACGATTTGCGTGGGGAAGTCCACCTACGCTCGTTGCGGAATCATCGTGAATGTGACGCCGTTCGAGCCTGAGTGGGAGGGGTATGTGACGCTGGAGATCTCCAACACCACGCCTCTTCCCGCCCGCATCTATGCCAACGAGGGGCTCTGTCAGATTCTATTTTTCCGTTCCGAGCAGCCGTGCGAGGTCAGCTATGCGGATCGTAAGGGAAAATATCAGAAGCAGCAGGGAATTGTGCTTCCGAAGCTGTAACAGCGCGGTAGGCTGTCGGTAGGCGCGGGGCCGGCCAGAAAAGTTTCATGACAAGGGTAGAGGGGCTTGCAATGGGGGAAAACAGTGTTTCTGATGTGATCAAGATCGGCCTGGTGGCCGATGAACCAATCCGCTTGGAGGGCATGTTTTCGATCTTTGATCAGCCATCCGAGGACGGTCATCCTCGTTTGACGCCACTTTCCGGAACTTTAATCGAACTGCTGCGGAAGAAAGATCTTGAGTATCTGGTGCTGGATCTGCATGGGTTGTCGGCCTTCACCGAAACCCTCAACACGATTCGCCGCGAGCGACCCGATATGCGCCTGATCGTCATCGGGCCGGAGAATGACAACGAGTTGGTGCTCGATGCGGTTGTAGCCGGTGCGCGCGCCTATCTGGACCTGAATGCCGATCCGGCGATTGTGCGCAAAGCGATTGAGATCGTTACCGAAGGCTCGATCTGGGCGCCGCGCCGGTTGCTTTCGCAGTTGATCGACCGTTTGCTGCGCGTGCGCGATACCAGCCTGACGGCGCCTGTGCCACAACTGACCACGCGTGAGCAGCAGGTGCTCGAACTGATTCTGATGGCTCGC
>Ga0224528_1001090_pt1 | contig 18853 bp, 15 predicted proteins | sample CBST25metaG_2_FD_179888 | JGI IMG/M metagenome (GOLD analysis project Ga0224528, IMG submission 179888) | Peat soil microbial communities from Stordalen Mire, Sweden - C.B.S.T25 | ecosystem: Environmental > Terrestrial > Soil > Wetlands > Peat | place: Sweden: Norrbotten County, Stordalen Mire...
GATCCACTGGCGGAGAAGTATTATGGAGTGAGTCCGTATGCGTTTTGTGCGGGGAATCCGATTTATTATGTTGATCCTGATGGAATGAAAGTAATTTATAATCAAAATGAAAATGGTTACGATATATCAGGAGATGATGTCTATGCGTATTTAGGATACTTACAGGACATTCAAAATGGGACTGGCAGTATGGATAATATGTTAGCTGCTTGTAATGCTGCAGCTCAAGGGAATGGAAATGGAGAAAATGGGACCAATCTACCAACAACAGAAAATGAAGTTACTGCCATAGGTGAAGCTCCTAAAACCTCCAATCAGAATACAGAAACTTCTAATCAGAACAAGAGCTGGCTTTATCCAATTATCGGCAAATTAGATGGTAACAAGGAATTAGATAGTCGAATTAATCAATTTATCCCATCGTCTAAAGAGATCAGTAATGAGATAGATATGGAAATGCAAATAGGCCTATTATTTATGCCTGCCGATGTGGTAGGAATAGCAGCATCCACACTTGCAAGACTTGGATATAGTGCTACAGAACAAGCTTTATTAAAGGCTATCCTTTTTGCTATGGAGCATCCGAAAGCTACTGCAAGAATAGGAGGAATTACAGCAGGATATATTCAATATAGGTTAGCTAAAATATTAGATGTTTCATTGCCTCCAGAATCTCCGACAATAAATATGAACCCAGTCTTTGATTACTATCAAATATTAATTCAAGCGGTTTTAAGTGGTAATGATATTAAAAACAACAAATAAAAATAGATGAAAAAACTTAATAAGAAAAAAGTATTATTCTATATTGGAATATTTGTTATGCTGTTTTGTATCCAATTCTTTGCGAGAAAAGCTGCAGGAAATAATCCTATATTTGGTTCTTTGTTGTTACCTACAACTTCATATACCTGGAAAGACATGATTAAGGAAATTCCATCCATTTCTATAATATCACTACTTGGGACACTCCTTACTTGGTATTTAAAAGAAAGAAAGAAAATGGATATTTAGCGATAATGAAAAAGATTTTGTTTGCCATGCAATATCTGAAAGCTATGGTAATGTATCAGAAGAGGCGATAGCACGGTAATCGTGCCTCAAGGCACCATATCTTCGTTACCAAGCAACTCATCGGCATATATTAAATTCAGTTATCAAGGGTTCAATGCTATTCCTCTGGGTTTCTTCCTGGGTTGTTTGCAAATATCGTGTTTTTATAGTGTCTCAATATTCAATGCAAACATACGAGGTGTATTAGCTACGACTTTATCTGAAAGTTGAGAATTTTTTCAGTTTATAAGTTTGAGTTTTCTGAGACATCATTGACAGGGGAATATCTAAGGTCTGCTGAAAAAAGATACCTATTTAAAAGATACCTATTTATATGAGAACACATTACAAGTCCATCTAAACACTTTAGTGCAAACAAATCAAACATAATCATTCATTTTTCTTGCACTTCTTTTTTAGTAACACCTTGCGAAATCCTTAAAGAATTTAATCTGAACCAACGGTCAGCGTTAGCAAATAGTCCTTAATGCAATTGGAGGGGAAAATATGTTTAACATGATGGGGCTGTCTCAAAAGCGAGACAGTCTCGTGTTCGTTACAATGTAGTAAATTTGCCGGATACGATTCAGTTCACTGCAGGGCATCAGAATTACTATACGTACGATGCGAGCGGGAAGAAATTAGAGGTTCAGAACATAACATCCAGGAATATATTAAATTTGCCGCAGGATACGATTACCCGACTGGTCTCCTCGACAAAACTGACGACGGACTATTGCGGAGATGCAATTTATCAGAACGATACTTTGAAAGAGATATTGACGCCGGAAGGGTATTATAATTATAAAACAGGAGTATACTATTATTATCTGAAAGATCACCAAGGCAATAACCGGGTAGTGATCAATTCGAGCGGAGTGGTACAAGAGTACAGTGATTACTATCCGGACGGGATGCGGTTTGAGTCAAGCACGAGCAACAGTGCGGCACTGCCTTACCGCTACAACGGTAAAGAGCTTGAAGCCATGAACGGCCTGAATGAATATGACTATGGAGCAAGAAGGAGGGAAACGGGGATCCCGGTATGGACAACGATGGATCCACTGGCGGAGAAGTATTATGGAGTGAGTCCGTATGCGTTTTGTGCGGGGAATCCGATTTATTATGTTGATCCTGATGGAATGAAAGTAATTTATAATCAAAATGAAAATGGTTACGATATATCAGGAGATGATGTCTATGCGTATTTAGGATACTTACAGGACATTCAAAATGGGACTGGCAGTATGGATAATATGTTAGCTGCTTGTGCGGCAGCGGCAAAGGGCAAAGGGAATGGAAACGCTGGCACCAACTTACCAACAACAGAACATGAAGTTACTGCCATAGGATTTGGACCAAGACCAAAAGAAACTCTTTCTCAGTCTCCACCAATTACAAATTTTGAATTTTGGCTGAATGAAAAAACAGATAATATTTGGGGTAAACTTGCAAGAGGAGTATTTTCTATGGCATATACAGTTGTAAATTCTCCGGCTATAACTCTTACTGGAATGACTTGGGGTGGTGCTTATGTTGATTCTCCCAATGACCGTATTTTGCCACTTGTAGATGTTGCAACATTTGGCATAAGCACAAGTATTACCAAGTTATTACCAATTGTCAAAACAACTGATGGCTTGCAAGCTTTTAATACTTTCATGAAAGCAAACAAAGGTAATTTTATGGGCAAAGGATGGCAAATAGATGCTAGTAAAGCATTCCAACTAAATCAAAGAATGATTAAATCTATAGATGATTTTAAAGACGCAAAACAGGTTCTTGATGTTACTGGTACGATACAAAATCAATATTCAAAATAATTGTATGTTTTATGTATTTTCTTGCACAAACAATCGGAGCTGTGATAAGATGGTTACTTAAGGGATGTAAAACCAAATTAGAACATGAGATTCATGGAAAACTCCCTGCAACATGGGGTCGTTCATATGATATGGAAAACCTTGCAATTGGCATGTTAGTTGGTTGTATCTTTATTGCAATTGTAATGCTCCTTCTGTATTATAATGTTATTAGTTGAAGATGAAAATATGCCAGGTGCAATGATAAATGTCATATATATTGATAGTTGTCAATTCGTTACAATGTAGTAAATTTGCCGGATACAATCCAGTTCACGGCAGGACATCAGAATTACTATACGTATGATGCGAGCGGGAATAAACTTGAAGTGCAGAACATAACATCCAGGAATATATTAAATTTGCCTCAGGATACGATTACCCGACTGGTCTCCTCGACAAAACTGACGACGGACTATTGCGGAGATGCGATCTATCAGAACGATACTTTGAAGGAGGTATTGATGCCGGAAGGATATTGGCAGAACGGTCTTTATTACTATTACCTGAAAGACCATCAGGGGAACACCCGGGCGGTGATAAACCCGAGCGGTACGGTAATGGAGTACAGTGATTACTATCCGGACGGGATGCGCTTCTGGACCAGCACGAGCAACAGTGGGGCACTGCCTTACCGCTACAACGGCAAAGAGCTTGAAGCCATGAATGGTCTGAACGAGTATGACTATGGAGCCAGGAGAAGGGAAACCGGCATTCCCGTATGGACAACTGTAGATCCACTGGCGGAGAAGTATTATGGAGTGAGTCCGTATGCGTTTTGTGCGGGGAATCCGATTTATTATGTTGATCCTGATGGAATGAAAGTAATTTATAATCAAAATGAAAATGGTTACGATATATCAGGAGATGATGTCTATGCGTATTTAGGATACTTACAGGACATTCAAAATGGGACTGGCAGTATGGATAATATGTTAGCTGCTTGTAATGCTGCAGCTCAAGGGAATGGAAATGGAGAAAATGGGACCAATCTACCAACAACAGAAAATGAAGTTACTGCCATAGGTGAAGCTCCTAAAACCTCCAATCAGAATACAGAAACTTCTAATCAGAACAAGAGCTGGCTTTATCCAATTATCGGCAAATTAGATGGTAACAAGGAATTAGATAGTCGAATTAATCCATATATCCCATCGTCTAAAGAGATCAATAGTGAGGTAGATATGGAAATGCAAATAGGTCTATTATTTATGCCTACTGATGTGATAGGAATAGCGGCATCTACGCTTGTCAAAATGGGATATAGTGCAACACAACAATTCCTTCTGAAGAGCATCCTTTACGCAATGGAGCATCCGAAAGCTATATACAACGGATTTAGATTAGGAATTTTTGCGGCAGGAATGGCGACTAGTCGTTTGAGCAATTTACCAACATCTCCAGATCCATCTCCTTCCATTAGCCCTTACTTTGATTTTGGATTCCTTTTAGAACAAGATTTAAAAATGCTTATAAAATTACCGCAACAGCATGATCAAAAATAAATTAAAAAAAGGATTGTTGATTTATTGTCTCTTGTTTACATTGAATTTCTTTTTGGAAAAATTAATAGGGAGCAATAATTATAATGGTTTTTACAGTTTAACCCCAGCATTGACATGGCATGATACGATATCTAAAATACCCACTATTGCTATCATTTCATTAGTGCTTGTATTAGCTTATTTTTATGTTGAAAAGCATATGGAAAAATAATGGTTTGAGGGGAATGTATTGGAAGAGGTGATGAGCATATAAATTATTGAGAGTCAAAGGTACTTTAAAAATAGCTAATGAAAATGGTGGGTGTTGACTCACCATTTTCTATATTTACAGGCTCAAAACGCATCAAAAACAAGAGAAATGAAAACAAATAGCCCATCGTGTATCAAAAGAGGTGATGAGCATATCTGTCCGGCATGTCAGTCTCAATCTGTGGTCAGAAATGGCAAATCGAAAAGTGGAAAGCAACGCTATATCTGCAAAGATTGTGGTAGACGATTTGTTGGGATTTATACCTATAATGCTTATCAACAAAATATCAGTCAAGAAATTATCACATTTACAAAAGAAGGGCTAGGTATTCGCAGCACGGCACGGGTACTTAAAATTTCCACCACAACATTACTGAAACGCATTATTACCATAGCCAAAGGGATTAAACAACCACCTATTATTATGGGAAAGCATTATGAAGTGGATGAAATGAGAACCTTAGGTCTCAGGATCAGCGGTATAGTAGTGTTTATTATGCCGTTGAAAGTGGAATGTTGGATATATTGTTAAGTAAAGTCATGGATTACAAACCCGGGACAGCTGAGGTTTTTTTGAAAGATATTCAGTAATATAAAACAGGTACCTGCTACATCATTGATTCACTTTTCGTTTCATATTGGTTTTTGAATGCATACTTGGTAATATTTATATTTAAGACTAAATGTAAAGATACATTTAAAAGAAACGGTTCAACTATTTGGAAATTAAAGATAAAATAGTGAACTTTGAAGCAACATTAAAAAATCCATTAACGTTGGGCTTGTGAGGCAACTGTGAGTCATTTTCAGGCTATAAAACAGTGAAATAAGTTTTAATTTATTTGTTTCTAATTTACAAAGGAAGTTCATAGATAGCCTACTAAAAGGCAAATCGACAAGGGAATGGAAACAAAAGCTGATTTATTTTTCAAGGTTTTTAAAATACAAAAAAATTGCCGTAAATACGGGATGTTTTCAAAGTGGCGATTTAGATATGATCAACAAATAACTATAAAATAAAATGGACATGATTGCTAAGATAGAATTTTTTTCCAATTTGTTTATGAAGAAAAGAATAATTCTTTGTTGCATTCTAAGTATGGGAGTAGGTCATTTTGTCTTTTCACAAACTATTCAACCTACACATCTTCAGGCTATACAATCGACTCATAAGGTGACTTCTGATAGCATGCTCCGACGAAGTAATGTGAAACCTGTAACGGTAAAGCATCGTATGCATCTGAAAATAATGTTGGCTGCCGATACCCTCACGATGAGTGATTATATGATGAGTATTGACCGCGTGAATGATAAATTGAATGCTATTTCGGATAGTTCTAAATTGAGCTTTGAAGTGAAAAGAATAGGACGCAGGCTTGACATGATTACGAATGATATTAATCTCATTCGTCAGAATATTGGCCGTCGTCGTTCTAGAACGAATATTAAGAATATATATCTGTATCAAAGTTTTATATCTGATTTGGATACTGAGAACGATTTGATTCAAACTCGTCTTAACAAAATGTACAATTCAGTGTATCATGCCAAATTACACTTGAAAACAGCTTTGTCAGATTCCATTTTTAGAGTAATGTATGCCGACAGTAGTCTTCGAGATGCATTTGACAAACAGTTGACTCGCATGGAACGAAAATGGGTCAGGGTTGATACTTTGACAAAAAATGGAATAAATACCCTTAATGATTTAAAGGTTAAGGCGTCTGATAATTCTATTACGCTGTCGGACATGCTCAATGTAATGGACAATCGATTGGATAAGGCGGGACAGCAACTTTTTGGTAAAGAGGCAAACTTTTTGTGGCAAAAATCCATGCCAGATACGACGCTTTCAACGAAAAATTTCAAGCCTATCATCAGTGTTTTGGGAAGTGAAAGAAATGCAGTAGGATATTATGTCAGTCAGACCTCGAACCAACGAGGTATTATTATTGTGCTTGCAATCTTATTGTTAATTTGGTTGTTTATGAAGCGGAGACAGTTGAAAGCATTCCGAAAACATGATGTGAACTTTGCCTTTTTGCATTTACAGTACCTGAATACTCATCCTGTATTGTCGATTTTTGTAGTATTATTAAGTCTTATGCCTTTTTTTGATGCATATGCTCCCACTACCTATATTTCCTTTGAATCGTTGCTGGTGATATTGACTGTTTCAATTATTACATTTGAAAAATGGGCACGTCCTTTATGGTTTACCTGGATAGTGTTGGTGGCATTGTTTATTGCAGTCACCGTAACTAATTTGTTCCTCGAACCGACTTTATTACAACGTCTGTGGCTTGTGGTGATGCATGGCAGCATTGCAATCGTTGCATTTCGTTTCATCCACAAATTAGCAAAGGAAACTCCTTTTTATAGATGGATTAAGCTTGCGATAATAACAGGTATTGCATTGGCATGTCTCGCAATCTTGGGTAATCTTTTCGGGCGATTTTCTTTGTCGAATATCTTGGGTATTGCTGCTATTTTTGCCATAACACAGGCCATGACCTTGCCGATTTTTATAGAAACAGTGATTGAAATGGTTTTATTGCAGTTGCAATCCAGTCGATTAAAAAAAGGCATCGGCAAACCTTTTGATAGCTCTGTGGTAATTAATAAAATCAGATTGCCGCTTATTCTTATTGTGGTGCTTCTGTGGTTCATTATGCTAACGTCAAATCTTGCTGTTTACCATTACATTAGCAACAGCATCACCGATTTTTTAACGTTGACAAGAACTATCGGAAGTATCTCCTTCAAAATGGTAAGTGTCATCTTGTTTTTTGTGATTATTTGGATGGCGCATATTTTGCAACGGTTTATCACTTTTCTGTTTGGAGAAACAGGAAATGATCTTGAAGATATTACTGCACTTAGCAAGGGGCAACATTCAAAGTTGCTCGTTACCAGGTTATTGGTGCTAATTGGAGGTTACCTTTTAGCTATAGCTGCATCCGGATTACCAATTGATAAACTTACTATAATACTTGGCGCCTTAGGTGTTGGTGTTGGTATGGGTCTGCAAAGCATCGTCAATAATTTTGTATCGGGCATTATCTTAATCTTTGATGGCTCGCTGCAAATTGGAGATGAAATTGAGGTGAACGGGCAGGCGGGAAAAGTGAAAGAGATAGGATTGCGAACCAGTACGCTTAATACAGCTGATGGTGCTGAAGTAATTATCCCGAACGGAACGATTCTTTCGCAAAATATTGTTAACTGGACTTACAGCAATGATCAACGACGGGTAATGATTGAATTTTCATTGTCAGGCAATGAGTTGGATACTAATATCATTAATGACACAATTAACGATGTTATTAGTAAACTCCCCAATGTGACAACAAAGAATAAACCGGTAATTTTGTTCACCAAGGTTCATCAAGAAACCTGTTGGCTGACTGTGCGTTTTTGGAGTACCATTACTAATTTGGAGCAGGTGAAAAGCTCAGCTATGTTGCAGCTTAGCGCGGCATTTAAAGCAAAAGACATGAAGATGGAATAGTAAAAAAGCGTGAGGACTTTATAAGAGAGAAAGATTATCAGATGAAAAGTAAAGTAGCGTTAGTCCATTGCAGTTCGTATGAGCTTGATGAAGTCAGGCAAGCTGTTTCGAGAGGATTGAATCTTATTGGTGGTGCCGGGGTTTTTGTGAAACCAGGGGAAAGGATTCTTTTGAAAGTCAACCTACTGGTAGGTGATGTACCTGAAAAATGTGTCACAACACACCCTGTGGTATTCAGGTCGGTAGCAGAGCTGTTTACTGCAGAAGGTGCTATCATTCAATATGGCGATTCACCCGGGCATGGAACGCCACATGCTGTAGCAAAAAAATCGGGTATTGCCGATGTAGCTGAAGAGATGAATCTTGAATTGGCCGATTTTAAAGAAGGACGCGAGGTCTTTTTTGAACAAGGTAAACAAAACAAGAAATTTTTTATTTCAAATGGTGTTCTTGATGCAGATGGCCTTATCAGTCTGCCTAAAATGAAAACACATGGGTTGGAACGATTTACAGGTAGTATTAAGAATCAATTCGGTACGGTTGTGGGAATGCGCAAAGGTGAATTTCATGTGAAGCTTCCTGATGCAACAGATTTTGCCAGAATGCTTGTTGATTTGAATAATTACATCAAACCACGGCTTTATATTATGGATGGAATCGTGGCAATGGAAGGGAACGGACCACGTGGCGGTACTCCCCGTGCCATGAATGTATTGCTGTTTTCCACTGATCCGGTGGCTCTTGATGCAACGGCATGCAGGCTTATCAACCTCAATCCTCTTTATGTTCCCACGACAGTAATTGGTAGTGAAACAGGTGCCGGCAATTACCTTGAAGAAGACATTGAAATAGTAGGTGATGACTTAAAAGATTTTATTTGTTCCGATTTTATTGTTAACCGCACACCCGTAAAATCAGCAAAAAAGAGTTCGATTGTGCGATTTCTGAATAACCGATTGGTACCAAAGCCTTTTATTATTGTTGAGAAATGTACTCAATGCGGGACATGTGTGAATAGTTGTCCAGTTGAAGGAAAGGCAGTAAACTGGCTGAATGGAGACCATACAAAGCCACCCGTGTATGATTATCAAAAATGCATTCGTTGTTATTGCTGTCAGGAAATGTGTCCCGAAAGTGCCATAGTATTAAAAACCCCGATAATCAGAAAAATGGGTAATTCTTTATAGAACAATTTTTATAAGGTATTGAGATTGAATTATATTTCATGCATGTAGAAGGTTTGTTTTATCTCCTAAAAAAGTATATTTTAAAAACGGCTCACTTTTTTATGGTTTAAGAATCAATGTGCTGGGAATATCTTTTAGCCAACTGCTTTGGTTGTCCAATAGTTTTTTCCAACTGTCAATGCTGATTAACATTAAATCTTGCTGTTTAATTACTTCTCTTGCCGATTTTTTATCACTTAATATATGTATGTGATTGGGTGCAATCTGTTCGATGGTACGAATCTTTTCTTTGATATCAGAGTTGTGTTTCACGATTTGTGTTGTATCCACAACGGTAACCTGAGCTTCGGAGTTAGCAATTAATCTTTGGGCATATACCATTAAAAAGTAGTCGTTTGCATCAAATATAGGAATGAATACTCTGTCTGTTTTCTCTACGTTTTTATCAATTAAAATACCTACAGGTACTTCGCTTTTGGATACGATCAACCGTGTCCTTTCATCGAAAGGTGAGTTTTCAAACAGTTTTTCCCGTCCGGTCATTTTATTGATCAGCAAATCCGGATTGATAATACGTGCGGTGAATCCCAGTATCTTACCCAATATACTTCCTTCGAAAATAGATTGTCCTATGCCGATCAACAGCAGGTCGTAATCTCCTTTATTTGCCATTTCGGATATCTCGGAGTCGATGTCGTTTGAGGCTTTAAACAGGGTAGTGATGTTTACACGCAACCGGTTCGATTCTTCGATAATCGGCATAAAACTCTCATCTTCATATTCAGCGGCATTGTACTGGTTCAAGTCGTTATTAGGCGATAGGTGCATGGCGGTGATCACGGTATTGCCGTTTTGCTTTTTTACCAAGCTGTTGGCTAATCGCAAGAGAGAAATGCCTCGTTCGGGATTAGCAAAAGAAATCAATATTTTATATTTACTGATTTGGCTGATCGATTCAGGAAAGTTTTCCTCTTTTTGTTTGAAAAGTTTATTGATAATATTTAATGCGGGGCCGGTCATAAAGGTGGTGATAAGTGCCATAATTACCATCATCGCAAATATTTGTGGCGTGAGAATGCCCAAATCATAACCGATGTTCAACACAACCAATTCCATTAAGCCGCGTGTGTTCATCAAAGCCCCTATGGAGAGGCTGTCATGCCAATTTTGTCCTACAACCTTAGCGGCGGCAGCGCTTCCGATAAATTTTCCCGTGACGGCTACCAAAATGATCCATCCGGTTATTTGCCATAAGTAAGGATCATCCAGCAGACCGATCTGCGTACGTAATCCGGTAAAAACAAAGTAGAGAGGCAATAGCAGTACTAACGCCACATCTTCGATTTTTTCAATGAAAATGTTGCGGAATTTTTCGTTATGTGGCATAATGGTTCCGGCCATAAAGGCTCCAAATAATGCATGAATGCCTATTAGTTCGGTAGTATAGGCTGAAAGCAGCAGTACCAAGAAAAAAATGGCGACTATTGGTTTGCTCAGGTTTTCACGTGAAGTATGCAATTCGCCCACTCGTTTAAGGAAAGGATGCACCATTTTGATCATCACCAAAACGTAAACAATAACCAGGGCTATCGTATATAAAGAACTGATAAATGATCCGGCTTTGACGATGGCAATGACAGCTGCCAGCAGACACCATGCCGTGATGTCGTCAACAGCCGCACAAGTGATCACCACTGAGCCAAGATGCGTTTTGTGCAATCCCCGTTCTTGTACTACACGGGCTAATACCGGAAAAGCGGTAATACTCATGGCGATACCGATAAACAGTCCGAAAGAAGCGAATTTGACTCCCATTGGAGCAAACGATTGGTAAATCATGTATGCCAATCCCAATCCCAATGCGAAGGGAATGATTATACTTGTTTGGCTAATCACGAAGGCATCACCTGCGTTTTTCTTCACCACTTTCAGGTCGAGTTCCATACCTACCATAAACATGAAAAGGATCAGTCCTATTTGACTGAGAAACTGTAGGTTTCCTAAAGAAGCTGCAGGAAAAAGAGTGGAGAAGAAATGAGGAAAATAGTGTCCTATAACTGAAGGCCCAAGTACGATTCCGGCCAATATCTCACCAATTACAGTAGGTTGTCCTATTTTAGTGCAGATCCAACCGAAAAGCTTAGCCACTAAAATAATCGTGACTATTTGCAAAAGCAGGATGGCTAAAGGATGTCCAAAATTAATACCAAGAGAATCGACAAAGTTAAGCCACATATCTTTATTATTGTGAAGATCGTTAATGGCTCTGCCGACTTCAAGAGTTTTGCCTGAATGGAAAATCAGAATCATCAAAATGGAGAAAATCGCCATTACTGCAATATAAAATCCTGTATTTTTCAATTGTTTCATCGCTTGTTGCATTTAAGTTTTTGCAAATATCGCACATAAGGAAGGGTAAATCCAAACGAAACCCTTTATATAAAAGGTTTTTTGCAATGAAACGGCAAAAAAATGTATCCAAATTATTGTTGGGTTTTGCGCATAAACTCATTGCGGTAGGTCTCGCTGAGATGCAGTACCAGTGGATTGTTGCCTACCATAAGGTTGGTGGTGATTTCATCATGCGAAAAGAAGCGAACGGCCGTCAATGAAATAATTTCTCTTTTGTTGACCTGACAAAACTGGCAGGATGGCAACAGACGAAGTAGCTTTTCAAACGAGATGTTTTTGAGTGTCAGGCTACTGTCATCGCGCAATATGGCCGTTTTGTCCCGACTGTCGATAGTTGAGGTGGTGAGATATGCAAGATTGGTAAAATAGAGAAGTGTGCGACCTTTATCTGTATTAAGACGTATAAACACGGGGGTATTTGATAGTTCTTCCACTCTTTTTGCCGCTTTATTGACGGCTATCTGCAACCGTTCCTTTTGAATGGGTTTCAAAACATAATCCACCGCATTGATTTCAAAAGCATCGGCTGCGTATTCTTTATACGCAGTTGTGAATATAACCGGTTTATCAGCCAATAACCGGGTAATTTGCAAGCCATCGGTTCCCGCCATTTCAATGTCGAGAATACATAGGTCGAATTCCAGTTTTCCGACTTCTTGTAAAAAGAGTTCAGGACGGTTGAAAGCTTTGACAACTTCTAAACCGGATATTTGCTCGCAAAGCATTTTCAGGTAGGTCAAACCCGGGAGTTCATCGTCAAGAAGCAGGCATTTGAGTGGCTTGTTCACGGAGGTCTATTTTTAAGTGAGCTGTATAGATATCGTTTTCGCTTAATCGTTCCAATGTATAATGATTTTTATAGAGAATATGTAATCGCTCTTCCAGTGTAGTGGCTCCAATACCACTTTTCTCTTTTTTTAATGTGGTTTTGGACGATATTTTATTGGAAACGGTTAATACAAACAATCCGTTTTTGAATTCGAGTACAATGGAGATAAAAGCGTTGGAACTTTGCAGATCCGCATGTTTAAAGGCATTCTCAATCAGATCGATCGAGATAAGTGGGGCTAACACATTTTGCGTATAGAAAGGGTCAGTCTCGTCAAGTTTTGTTTTGACTTTCAAATCGAATAACGGGCTAATCTTTATTTTGTTGATTTCAATCAGGTTGAGAGCAAAATCTATTTCTTCTTGGGGCGTTACAAAATGTTTGTTGCTTTCGTACAGAATATAGTCCAACACATTCGCCATCTTATCGAGGGCATAATAGGTCTGGTAAGCATGCGATTGTATCGAATTTAGAATGTTTTTGAACAGATGGGGATTTAGCTTCGATTCGATAGAAGCTAAATGTACCGAGTCGGTTTGTTGTTCCAATTTGCGTAGTTTTTCTTCAACAAGAACTCGTTGCTGTTGTTCTTTTTTGAGTCGTTTCTCCAGAAAAAACACAACACTTAATAGTGCGAGCAGTAGTGCAATACTGAGAATAATATAAATCGAGATCCACATAGTTGCTTGAAATGTTTTAGCACTTCTTTTTTGTAAGTACTTGTTAATTTAAAAAATGCTCTATTGAAATCATACATTTTTCGCAGGTCGAGAAACTGATTGGAATGACAAAATGTACGGTAGGCACTGTTCGTCATTTGGTCGATCCAAGGTATTTTCTGTTGCATGTGGTCAATGAGTAACAATTCCTCTTTATGGTGACAAATTAATTTTTTGCTTTAAGGGAGAAACTGGTTGTCAGTATCATGATGACAATAAAAAAGGTTGCTACGACTATGAGTTGAAAACTGTCATTCCATGCTTTGTGCTATTTCTTCATAGAGAGTCATGTATCAATGATTTGAAGGGGTAAAGATACGAAAAGCACTTCATAATATTGTTTTTATCCGGTCTTGCCGAATATCACAAAAATGCCAAACATCAATGAGACACATTATTCACGTCTTAAAAAAACAGATGATAGATATAACGGAAAAGGTAAAATAAAACAGAACAGTCGAAACAAGTTTTCTTGCTTGACTGTTCTGTTTTATTACGACAGTGTTTTTATACTTTAGATGCCTAATGATTTTTTCACTGCTTCAATTTTCTGTTCGGCTGCTTGGTTTACTGTTTCAAATTCTTCTCGTGATTTCAATGGGTGTTTAACTTCGATGTAGAATTTGATTTTAGGCTCAGTTCCTGATGGTCTGACAGAAATTTTTGTCTCGTCAACTGTGAAGAATTGAAGTACATTGGATGGTTCGGGCATTTCCAGGAATGTCTCTTGGCCTGTTACTACATCTTTCATGCGGAGTGTTTCAAAGTCTTTAATCAGAATGATTTTGGAACCGGCAATTTCTTTTGGTGGGTTTTGTCGGAAGTTGGTCATCATTTGCTGAATTTCTTCGGCTCCAGTTTTCCCTTTACGTATAATCGATACTCCTTTTTCTTTGCTAAACCCATATTCAAGATAAATGTCCTGAATCATTTGGTAAAGCGTTTTCCCGTTGTCTTTTGCCCAAGCAGCAATTTCGGCCATGAGGGAGCAGGATGAAACAGCATCTTTATCGCGCACAAAATCTTCGGGAAGGTAGCCATAACTTTCTTCTCCACCGCCAATGTATTGTTGCTTGCCTTCTAATTCACGTATAACTGCAGCAATCCATTTGAACCCAGTGTAGCAATCGTAGCATGTAATGTTATTTTTGTCGGCCATCTTCTTAATAACTTCGGTGGTTACAATAGTTTTAACAATATAGTCGTTATTCGTGATTTTACCCAATTCATTCCATCGACGAATTAAGTAATAAGTGAAAAGCATAGAGGTTTGGTTACCATTGACTAATACCCATTGGTTATCGTTGTTTTTCACAGCGATACCGAGTCTGTCGGCATCGGGATCGGACGCCATTACCAATTCTGCATCTGTTTCGATGGCTTTTTGGATTGCCATACTGAGCGCTGCCGGTTCTTCGGGGTTAGGTGAAACAACTGTAGGGAAATCACCGCTTATAACATCTTGTTCAGGCACATGAATGATGTTGGTAAATCCGAAGTTTTTGAGTGAGCGAGGTATGAGCATTCCTCCTGTTCCATGAATCGGGGTATAAACAATCTTCATGTCTTTGTGTCGCTCAATGGCTTCGGGAGACAATGACAAGGTTTTTATTTTTGCCAGATATGCAGCGTCAATGGTTTCGCCGATACTTTCAATTAAATTGTTATTACCCTTGAAATGTATTTCTTCGACGTGTTTAATGTTTTCTACTTCTTTAATTACATTGACGTCATGGGGTGTAATCATTTGTGCTCCATCGTTCCAATAAGCCTTATATCCATTATACTCTTTTGGATTGTGAGACGCTGTAAGAATAATACCGCTTTGGCAACCAAAATATCTGATGGCAAAAGAAATTTCAGGTGTTGGACGTAATGATTCGAACAGATAGACCTTTATGCCGTTAGCCGAAAAAATGGCTGCAGATGATTCTGCAAACTTACGGCTGTTGTTTCGACAGTCGTGACCTATCACTACTTTGATTTGAGAAAGATGATTAAACTCTTTTTTGAGATAATTTGAAAGTCCTTGAGTAGCAGTCCCAACGGTGTATAGATTCATTCTGTTAGTGCCGGCTCCCATGATACCTCTAAGTCCGCCTGTTCCAAACTCCAAATCTTTGTAAAACGCATCAATTAACTCAGTAGAGTCTTTGGCTTCTAACATGCGACGAACATCTGTTTTCGTTTCTTCGTCGTAACTGGAGGAAAGCCAAGTGTGAGCTTTTGCAGTGACAGACTTTATTAAATCAGTATTCTCCATTTCCTTTGCAATTAAAAATTAGGGGATAAAAATACTACAATTCTTTTACTTTTGCAACTCAAAAAAAGAGGTCTATCATTACTGAAATTTGTTTTTTGTGGTAAAAGAATAGAACAAATGTGTATATTTGCATCTAACAATTCATGGAATTTACCATTGCTTTTGAAATGAATAACCGGATGATTAATAGGTAAGAAAATTCATCCAAGATGATCATCTCTATTTGTTTTTTTGTGAAAACATGGATGATCAAGATGCTTTTTATTTTTTTTGAAAAAGAGTGAAGTGAGTATTTAATTCGATACTTTTAAATGAAATACAAAATAGCATGAAACCAATCCTTTTTATTTTAGCAGCCGGCATGGGTAGTCGTTATGGAGGTCTTAAACAGTTAGATGGACTTGGCCCTAATGGAGAAACGATCATGGATTATTCTGTTTTTGATGCTCTTCGTGCCGGTTTCGGAAAAATTGTTTTTGTCATTCGGCATAGTTTTGAAAAAGATTTTATTGAGAGTGTTGTTTCCAAATATCGTGAAATTGTGCCTGTTGAAATTGTTTTTCAGGAGGTGGAATATGTTCCGGATGGTATTTCATACAACATCAAAAGAGAGAAGCCTTGGGGAACTAATCATGCTTTGATGATGGGCGAAGAGGTAATTAAAGAACCGTTTGCCGTGATCAATGCCGATGACTTCTATGGAAATGAATCGTTTGAAGTATTGTTCGAATTTCTTCAAGGTGTTGAAAATAAAAAGAATACTTATTGCATGATTGGCTATCGGGTTGGAAATACGCTTTCAGAAAGTGGGGCTGTAAGTCGTGGCATTTGTGCAACGGATGAGCAAAGTTTTTTGACTTCAGTAGTGGAACGTACGCATATTGAAGAAAAGGGAGGTACGATCATTTATTTGGATGAGCATGGAGTCGAAAACACAATTCCTGCAAATACTCCTGTATCAATGAATATGTGGGGTTTTACGCCTGACTATTTTGCTTATTCAAAAGAGAGTTTCTCTCAATTTTTGCATATACACGGGCAAGATATTAAATCGGAGTTTTATATTCCAACTGTTGTGAATGAGCTCATTTCTGACAAGCGAGCAACTTGCAAAGTATTGGATACTCCATCAAAATGGTTTGGAGTAACTTATGCTGAAGATCGCCCGCAGGTTGTGCTTAAGATTAATGAGTTGGTTAGAAAAGGCATTTATCCTGATATGCTTTGGAAAAAATAGAAATGTGCTTGTTTTGAGCATAGTGATTTAACGAATAAGCTAATAAAATAAGATGCAAAAAAGGAGCATTCTTTGAATGATATATTATGGAACTCGTCCCGATATTCGGGACGAGTTCCATGCAACTTTTAAAACAAATTGCTTACGTATGAAAAAAATCTTGGTGACAGGTGGAACGGGATATATTGGGTCTCACACAGTGGTAGAATTGCAAAAAGCTGGTTTCGAAGTGCTTATTATTGATAATCTTTCGAATTCCAATGTGGAAGTTCTTAATGGTATTGCTTCTATCACGGGAATCCGTCCGACCTTTGAAAATCTTGATTGTCTCGATTATGTTGGATTAGACAAGGTACTGACACAGCATGAAGAAATTCAAGCAATAATACATTTTGCTGCTAGTAAAGCAGTTGGGGAGTCTATTGAGAAACCGTTGCTTTATTATCGCAATAATTTGGTGTCGTTGATGAATTTGTTGCAATTGATGCCCTTGCATAAAATACGTCACTTTGTTTTTTCATCTTCATGTACAGTTTATGGTCAACCCGATGAATTGCCTGTGTCAGAATTAGCTCCGATGAAACCTGCATTGTCTCCTTATGGCAACACCAAGCAAATCGGTGAAGAGATTATTCGCGATATAATCCATACCAATCCATCAATTAATAGTATTATCCTACGCTATTTTAATCCTATTGGAGCACACTCTTCGGCAATGATCGGTGAGTTGCCAAATGGAGTTCCTAACAATCTTATCCCTTTTGTAACACAAACTGCCATCGGATTGAGGAAACAATTAAGTGTTTATGGGAATGATTATAATACACCGGATGGTTCTTGTATCAGGGACTATATAAGTGTGGTTGATTTGGCGAAGGCACATGTTGTGGCGATGGAGCGTATGTTGAGGCAGAAATGTGAGTCGAACCTCGAGGTGTTTAATATTGGCACAGGGATTGGGGTATCCGTATTAGAAATTTTGAAAACATTTCAAGATGTCAATGGTGTATCTGTTCCTTATAAAATAGTGAATCGCCGTGACGGAGATATCGAGAAGGTATGGGCAAATCCTGAAAAAGCAAATAATGTTTTGGGATGGAAAGCTCAAGAATCCATCGAAGACACACTACGTTCAGCTTGGTTATGGGAGAAGCGATTGGAAGAAAAACGAAAGGAAGCCTCAAGAGGCTAAGTTCCATATTGTATTTCAAGCCTTTGAATATGTCCTATGAAATTGAACGCAAGTTTTTAATTAAGGGTGATTTTCGTCTCTTTGTGCGAAAGTCGTTACCTATCACGCAAGGTTATCTTTCATCAGTCCCAGAGCGTACTGTTCGTGTACGGATTCAGGGAGACAAAGCGTTTCTTACTATAAAAGGGAACGGAAATATTACTGGTTCAACGCGTTTTGAATGGGAAACAGCAATATCTGTTGAGGATGCTCAAGACTTGTTGCTTTTATGTGAACCCCGCGTAATTGAGAAGATACGGCATTTGGTACCTGCTGGTGAATTCACTTTTGAGGTGGATGAATTTTTAGGAGATAATGTCGGGTTATTGGTAGCTGAAATTGAATTGCCCACTGAGGACACATTATTTGAACACCCTGTCTGGTTAGGAGAAGAGGTAACCGGTGATGTTCGGTACTACAATGCCTATTTGTCCAAACATCCCAGTACGAAATGGAAGTAATTGGGAAGCGGAATTTGTCTGAATCTTATTTTTTATTGTTGATTGCTTTAATTGAGAGTTAAAATGAGTGATTTTGTAAGTCATTCTTTACTTCTTTGAAGTGTCTCCGGGATCTATTTTAATGAAGAGGAGCTTGGAATTTGTGTCACAAGGTTGCTTTTTGGGCAGGAAGATAGGGGGCAAGAAGGGGGTATGGAGGTATAAAAAGGGGTACAGCAAGGTAAAAAGGGGGCAAAAAGGGAACAGAATGAGTAGTACCACAAGGTTTATATCCAGGGTTTTGGGATAAAAGAGAGGGGTTTACAGGTATAAAAGGGGGCAAAGATTTGTTGGA
>Ga0224528_1001092_pt1 | contig 18847 bp, 15 predicted proteins | sample CBST25metaG_2_FD_179888 | JGI IMG/M metagenome (GOLD analysis project Ga0224528, IMG submission 179888) | Peat soil microbial communities from Stordalen Mire, Sweden - C.B.S.T25 | ecosystem: Environmental > Terrestrial > Soil > Wetlands > Peat | place: Sweden: Norrbotten County, Stordalen Mire...
ATTCCGAGGAGACTGATGCGGCCACCGGTGCGCAGAATGTCGAAGCCGAGTTTGACGGCGTCCTTGTGGCCAGCCATTTCGAGCACTACGTCGACGCCGTATCCGTTGGTGTGGTCGCGGACGATGGTGCGGACATCCTGTGTGGCGGGATCGAGTACGAGATCGGCCTTCATCTGTTGAGCGATGTTGCGGCGATATTCGTTGACTTCGAGAGCGATGACTTGAGCGGCTCCGCAGGCGCGGGCGACGGCGATGGCGAACAGGCCGATGGGACCGCATCCGGTAATGGCTACGGTTTTGGCTGCGAGGTCGCCGGAGAGCGCGGTATGTACGGCGTTGCCGAGAGGGTCGAGGATGGAGGCGTACTCGATGGGAATTGCGGGATCGAGTTTCCAAATGTTCGATTCGGGAATGACAACGTAGTCGGCGAAGGCTCCGTTCTGGTCGATTCCGATGATCTTCACGCTTTGGCAGATGTGGGCCTGGCCGGTGCGGCACTGGAGGCACTTGCCGCAAGCTACGTGCATTTCTGCGGAGACGAAATCGCCTTCTTTTACGCTGGTGACGTCGCTGCCGACGGCGGCAACGTGTCCGCAGAACTCATGGCCGGGGATAAGAGGAGGTGCGATGCGTCCTTGAGCCCATGGATCCCAGTTGTAAATGTGAAGATCAGTGCCGCAGATGGAGGCTACTTTTACTTTCACTAGCACATCGGAAGGACCAACGGTAGGGATAGGGACTTCGCGGATCTCAACGCCCGCTTTCGGCTCGCTCTTTACAACGGCCGCCATCAACTTCGACATAACAAATTGCCTCTCAGAGGAATTGGGCTGAAGCGCCCCAAGTCCGAAAACTTTGTGTACGGAACCTTATATTTTAGCATTCTGCTTGGGGCGCGATGAATGCGGTCGCTTCGAGATGGGCTAGTGTTCATCGCATGGCAAGGAGCCGTTTGAGCGAACTCAATTTGTCGACAGGAAGCACGGCGCAACTGAGATGGTTTGTCGAACCGACTATGCGCTGGATATTCGTCAAGAGAAAAAAAGAAAAGTGATTGACAAATAGAGCAACTCGCCACAAAATCTTGGACTAGCACTTGATTGCATGCAAGATGTAGGCATTGAATACAGATCTGTGCGGCAAGCCTTCAAGGGAGAAGGTTTCGATCAAGCGCGACGGGGCTTATGTGCATGGTTCCGAAACTTGCGAGGCAGGCTAGACCTCGTTTTTACCACTGTTAAGTCTCCGCGCAGCCTGCGGAGACTTTTTCATTTGTGTGCGGTGCGTTGAAGCAGCCCTGCACACGTGTTACAAGAAAAGTAGTGAAAGTGGTGCTGGCAATGCCAACTGCAAAACGCAAACACGCCAAGGCTCAAACGGAAGTGGTCATTCCGGAGAAGCTTTATTTTCGTATTGGCGAAGTAAGCGAGTTGGCATCGTTGCCGACATACGTGCTGCGCTTCTGGGAAACGGAATTCTCACAACTGAAACCGACCAAGAGCAGCACGGGGCAGCGGATGTATCGTCGCAAGGACGTGGAATACGTAATGCAGATCCGCAAGCTGCTTTACGAAGACGGTTTCACGATTGCCGGAGCACGCGAAAAACTGAGGGAAGAGTTGCGGCTGAATCGTTCACAGAACCAGGTGCCCAACCCGGTTTTGAGCACGATTGAAGTTGCGTCGAGTGAGGCGGGGGTGGAAACACAGGCTTCGCTCACTTTTATGGCTCCAGGGAATGACGGGAATGGAAAAGAAAAGCTTCGCGAGGTAAGGCAGAGACTTTCCGAAGTTCTTCAGCTGCTTTCCTGATCCGGCAGAGTGCACCCCCCGTTTGGCGTGGCGCATCACAGAAAACATGAAACGCCGAGATTTTGTTGCGGGAGTTGCACTGACCGGAGTGGCGCAAGCCATCCGGTTGCGAGCTGAAACAGCGAAAGACGGAGCGCCAGCACAGACAGGCGCAGACACCACTTCAGGCATTTCAAAAATTCCAATAGGCACTTCGCCGGGGACTCTTCGGGGCGAAATGCTATATCGCAAGCTGGGCAGCACCGGCGTAGAGGTTTCTGCAATCGGACTGGGAGGCTCACACTTTGCGGACCCCAAGTTGCCAGAGCAAGAGTCGATTCGGCTGCTCCATGAGGCCGTGGATCGTGGCATTACTTTCATGGATAACTGCTGGGATTATCATGACGGCCAGAGCGAAGTGCGCATGGGGAAGGCTCTGTCCCAAGGCGGCTATCGCAGCAAAGTTTTCTTGATGACGAAGATCGATGGGCGCACGAAAGAACTGGCCGCGTCGCAGATCGATGAGTCCCTGAAGCGTTTGCAAACCGATCACCTGGACCTGTTACAGCACCACGAAGTATTGCGCTTTGATGATCCGGATCGCATCTTTGCCGAGGGCGGAGCGATGGAAGCAGTGATGGCAGCGAAGAAGGCCGGGAAAATACGCTTTATTGGATTCACCGGGCACAAGGATCCGCGAGTACATCTCTACATGCTGGAGGTCGCACGCAAGAATGGCTTTCATTTTGATACGGTCCAGATGCCGCTGAATGTGTTGGACGCACACTTCCGGAGTTTTGCGCAGATGGTGGTACCGCAGGCCGTTTCCGAGGGTATCGGAGTGCTGGGCATGAAGTCGATGTGCGGAGGAACGGGGATCGTGTTGAAGAGCAATTCAGGTGTGCAGGCAATCGAGTGCTTGCATTACGCGCTGAATTTGCCCACGTCGGTTGTGATTGCGGGAATAGACAAGAAGCCAATTCTGGACCAGGCATTCGAAGCAGCAAAATCTTTCAAGCCGATGGATCGCGACCAACTGGCTACACTGCTGAACAAGACTCGCGAGGTGGCGATGACCGGTAAGTACGAACTGTTCAAAACCACGTCGCATTTTGATGGAACGGCGAAACATCCGGATTGGCTGGGTGCGGACGCCGATCCAGTGCAGAAGCTGGCGCCGCAACCGGCTGGATAAATCTACGTTGGAGTGCCCGTGATGTAGGCCTCCAGGTGACGTATGGTTTCGCGTTGGGCGGAGAGAATCCAGTTCACGAGATCGCCGATGGAAATAACACCCATGATCTTCTCTCCGTTCAACACCGGCAGGTGGCGAATGTGTCGATCCGTGATGAGCTCCATGCATTCGCCAACGGAGTGCTCTGGCGAGACGGTGACGACCGGCGAACTCATGATTTCGGAGACTGGCGTCTCCTTGGAAGAGCGACCCTTCAGTATTACCTTTCGCGCATAATCGCGTTCAGAGACAATGCCGACGATCTTTTCGTTGAAGGTTACCAACAGTGCTCCCACCTGTTTTTCGGCCATCTGTGCAATGGCGTCATAAACGGAGTCTGATGGAGAGACAGAGCAAACGTGTCCTGCTTTTTGCTTCAGGATTGGACCGATTGACTCGGAAAGCTGCACGGCACCACCTCGCGGGGATCGATGATAACCCGAATACAGAGCTGACCGCCGATTGAGTTTGCGTTCTGGAGCATCCAAGCGATCATGGCAAAGACTGGCCCCATTCAGGATCCGCCGCCAAATCCACCCCGTCGAACTCGGGTACGCACTACGCCAAAGCCCAAGCCTGCGGAAACGATGAATGGAATCTCGACGCGACGGACAGCGGCAGAGATCTACACCAGCGTGGAAGAGAATGGGCGGGCGGAACTCAAACGAACTGGCCGCGCTCTGGCTTTCAGTGGGCTGGCAGGCGGGATGGGGATGGGGCTCACGGGAATTGGCGTGGCAAGCGTAGCGGCCATTCTAGGAGACTCACCTTGGGCTCAATTCGTTTCGATGCTGTTCTATCCGCTGGGCTTTATCGCGGTGGTGATTGGGCGAGCGCAGTTGTTCACGGAGAACACGCTCTATCCGGTTGCGCTGGTATTGAGCGAAAGACGCCACCTGCTTGAGACCGCAAAGCTGTGGACGCTGGTGTTTACGTTTAATGTGATTGGCGCCGTTGTTTTCGCGGCGCTGGCGATAAAGACCGGTGCGCTGAATCCAGAGGTGACAAAAGCACTGGTATCGCTGGGACGGGCCGCAGTTGCCGGAATGTTGTTGCATGTGTTCTGGAGCGGCGTGATCGGTGGGTGGATCATCGCTTTGATGGCGTGGATTGTGTCGGGAAGTTCGTTCACAATTGGCCAAATCGTCGTGGTCTGGTCGCTTACGGTGGTGGTGGGCATGGGGCACTTTGCGCACTGCATCGCGAGTAGCGGAGAGATTCTGAGTGCGGTTTTCTCCGGATATGTGAGCTTTGCGACATACAGCAGATGGCTTGCCGCAGCCACAGCGGGGAACATCGCAGGTGGCGTTATCTTCGTCACGCTATTGAATTTTGGGCAAGTGACAGACACGAAGAGCCAAGAATAGCTCCGCGAGTTTGTGTCTCACCCCGGTCGAGTAACGCTACACCATTACATGCAGCGCTACTCCAACTAGATACCGGGTTGTACGATCCAGTTGCTCTATGCAATCAATTCGGCGACCAAGGGGAGGACTTCTGCCACGTGTTTTGCTTCGACAAATACTGCGGTCTTTTCACTGGAGGCAAGCAGAGTCGCGAACCCTGCGATCGTGCCCAGATTTCGGCTTGTGACGAATTGGGTTGTTTCCTGCAGAAACGCGGGACTATGTTCTACCGACTTCGAGAACGACTGGATGACTTTCACAACATGCTCGGTGGAGAAGTTCTCTCGATAGCGACCAGCCGTGCCAATCAGCAGACCCTTGACCAAGGTAAATTGGGTGATCATTAGCATGTATTCACCCAGGATGCTCTGGGAAACGTGATGGGCACTTGCCTCTCTACCGAACGGAAACAGGTTCCTGAAAACATAGTTGAGTAGATAGTTTTCGAGAATGAATGGGTGCTGTGCAAAGAAGGGACGGCAGAACTTTTCTTCCGCCTCGACGAAATGTTGAATGTCGCTGGCCGGTGCAGATTCCTGAGAATATCCGATACCTTCTTGGAAATCCTGCCAGCACTCCAGAAAACGCTCGCGGTTTTCTCCGGCGCGGATGCGCTGGTCGATCAATCTCAATACCACATCGACCTGTGTTGCTGGGTTTGCTTGTAGGCCCTCTAATTCGCTGCGCAGTGCGCCAGTTGAGATTATTTCCCAGTAGTCTTTGATGATTCCGGGAACCATCTTCTCCTGTTCTTCTGTCTTGATCGCGTCCAGAGCGCAGCACAGTGTGCCCAGCAGAAAAAGTCGGTGCCACATGGGACGAGTGCGATCCCGAACCAATGTGATCACAAGAGCCTGTATCTCGCCAAAGTAAGAGTATGGCTTGGGGTAAGCCCCGTGGTTTCCTGCCATCCGGGAAAACTGGTCGGTGCGGAAATGGCTCGACGCAACGTTTCCCTCGGCCTGAGTAGAGTACGGGTTGAGCAGCACGAGCCGCGCAGCTTCGGGACAGGAGAGATAGAGTGAGGTTTCCAACTCGCCATTCACGCTGTTTAAAACACGTGGGTAGATCGAACATGTCGCGGAGAGATACTCCGGCCCGAACTCTTTTTGTACACCGCAGAGGTGGTCCGTCGCGAGAAAAGGACAGTCGTTCGCGGGAGTGGGCTGGATTTTGGCGTAAAGAGTATCGCTTGCATCGACCGTGTTAAGGGATACGTGTATCTGGACTAGTGAGCGGATGTTTCCTTCGGGAAGATTCTGATATTTGTCATAGGTTATCTTGTCGACCAACACCCCCATGCCTTGGCAACATGAGTCTTCGCATTCCGCGCCAATACAGCGGAAAGTGCTTGCATACAGTGGCCTGTGCTCGAGGTTCTGCGTCATGAAAATCTCCATGGGCAGCCGCGCAGAAGTGTCAAGGTACTTTTGACCCGCTGTCGGCCTTACTGCCGGTCGTCGTGGGACGAAAGTCCGCAGTTCTGTATCAGCACGCACTCTGCCATTGCCGAAGGGAAACATGGGAAAGCTCTGATGTGGCGCAAACATATTCAACTCTCAAGGATCGTTGCTATCCGTGTTGCTTGTCTCTGCATCTAAGTCAAGGAGCCACAGACTACCGAGAAAGCGCAACGTGAACAAACAATTGACAGACGAAGCATTGGACGCACTATTTCGTACCGCACGCACACACAATGGCTGGCTCGACATGCCAGTAACAGATGACACTATTCGCCAACTTTATGACCTCATGAAGTGGGGCCCGACCAGCGCAAATGCGAGTCCGGCGCGCTTTTTGTTTCTGCGAACGAAAGAGGCGAAAGAACGACTTCGCCCGAGCCTTGCACCGGGCAATGTGGACAAAACAATGTCCGCCCCAGTGACGGTGATCGTCGCTTACGACCTTCGTTTCTACGAAAAGCTTTCGAAGCTCGCGCCAAGCGTTCCGCAGTTTCGGGAGATGTTCGCGAATAATGCGGAACTGGCCGACGCCACAGCAAAGCGAAACAGTGCTCTGCAGGGTGGATACCTGATTCTGGCTGCTCGCGCGCTGGGTTTGGATTGTGGACCGATGTCAGGCTTTGATAACGCCAAGGTGGACGAGGAGTTCTTCGGTGCCAACGTGGAGCGTCAAGCGATCTACGAGGAGTTCGTGCCGGGAACCATCAAATCCAATTTTTTGTGCAACATTGGATTTGGCGATGCTGCAGCGTTGCGGCCACGCGCTCCACGCCTTGATTTCGAAGAGGCCTGCCATATTCTTTAAGTAGCAGCTTCGACTGCCCGCGCTTGGAACCTCTAGGTAAGCCTGGATAGTAGTTCTCAAGCGCGAGGCAGGACGGATATCATTCAATTGGAACGGCTTACGTGATCTAACCTGCCTCTGGTTACATCCCCCTGCTACTGAGGCGCTTCTACAAATCAAGAGTGACAAGTAATTTGTATTTCGCTCGCGTAACTCGAGTACTTCTGGCTTCCACTGATGCGACTGCGTAAGTGAGAGAGCGCTCCTGCGCAATTAAGACTCATTTTGAATCGGAGAGGTTATCATTCCTTATTAGCTCTAAAATTGAACAACTAAGAGAGAGCCGTATCCTGTGCGCCTAACTGGACGGCACCCCGGTAAATATGGACACGTTTAAGAACCTCAATTCCCCCCTGCCGAACCTTGGCAAGCGCCCGGCTATCAAGGTGTTTGTCGCCACAACGGTGATGCTGAGTTTCATTTCCTTTTGGCGGGCAGCCGCTATTGTGCTCAGCGACTTGGCCTCTTCGGCCTACTATGTGGGCGGCGACGCTGAAAACGTGATTGGCAAAAGCGCGCCGTGGTTTGTGTTAGCGGTCATGCTGTTCAGTTATGCGGTGCGCTCTCTCTATATCGAGTCGAGCAGCATGTTTGTGCGGGGTGGCGTTTACCGCGTTGTGAAAGAGGCGATGGGCGGTTCGCTGGCCAAGCTCTCGGTCTCTGCTCTGTTGTTTGACTACGTGCTCACGGGACCAATCAGCGCTGTTTCTGCGGGACAGTATCTGGCGGGTTTCCTCGCCGATTTATCCACCCGGCTTGGGCATCCTGTAGACATGTCTGGGACACATGGCAATTATTTCGCGGCCGCATTCGGCATTGTGGTGACTGCCTATTTCTGGTGGAAGAACATTCAGGGAATGCACGAGTCCAGCGAAAAAGCCATGCGCATTATGCAGATCACTACTGTGATGGTGGTGATACTGATCGCTTGGTGCTGCATTACGTTGATTGTGCATCCGGAGACGCGGCACCTTCCGCCGCTACCTACGCATCAGTCGATCATTGTTGCCAACGAGTATTCACATGGCGACACGCTGGGCTGGCTTGCGCATATGCCACTACTCGTCATGCTGCCATGGGTGCTGATGCTTGTTGGTTTTGGGCACTCGGTGCTGGCAATGAGCGGAGAAGAATCTCTGGCGCAAGTGAATCGCGAGCTTGAGCACCCGAAGCTGAAGAACCTTGAGAAAGCTGGTGCTGTCATCTTTCTCTACAGCCTGTTCTTCACTTCTCTGGTGTCATTCTTTGCCGTGATGATCATCCCTGATCATAAGCGTCCGGAATACTTTGCGAACCTGATTAGCGGACTCGCCATGTACATGGCTGGCCCCTATAACCTGAAGCTGATTTTCCAAGGCTTTGTGGTGCTGGTCGGTGTATTGATCCTCTCGGGTGCTGTGAATACGGCGCTCGTTGGAGCAAATGGGGTACTCAATCGCATTAGCGAAGATGGTGTACTCACGCCCTGGTTCCGGAAGCCACACAACACGTATGGAACCTCTCACAGGCTCATTAATCTGATTGCGGTTCTGCAATGCATCACGATTGTCTTGAGCCGAGGTAACGTATATCTTCTGGCTGCTCTGTATGCCTTTGGTGTTATCTGGAGTTTCGCATTCAAATCGCTGGCGGTTTTTGTGCTTCGCTTCAAGGCTCCAGGTAAACGAGATTTCCGCGTTCCGGGAAACATCCAGATCGGCCCGTTGGAGATTCCAATTGGATTAGCTCTGATTACTTTACTGCTCTTTGCTACAGCGCTTATCAACTTAGTGACCAAGCCGCTGGCGACGATTGCCGGAGTTAGTTTCTCTGTGGTCCTGTTCGCCGTATTCACTGTTTCCGAAAAGATTACACATCGGCAGCGTGGTGAACACCACGAGATGCGGGAGGAGTTCCGCATTGCAGAACAACCGCTTGTTGATCGCGAAGAAATGAAAGTGCGGCCAGGCAACGTGTTGGTCGCGATTCGCGATCCGCGCAATCTTTACTACCTCAATGACCTACTTAAGAACACCGACACGACGAAGCAGGATATTGTTGTCATGACCGCCCGAATCTACCATCGCGAGCATACCTTCGGAGCCAACGAGAGTTATGACAGTGGTGAGTTGTTTGAGTCATACGAGCAAGAGTTGTTTACCAAGGTTGTTGAGCTGGCAGAGAAACAGGGTAAGCACGTTGCGCTGATGGTTGTTCCTTCGGCCAACGTTTTCGATGCCATTCTGCAGACGGGAGCTCGATTGGAGTCCGCGCGAATCGTTTGCGGGCTCTCGAACAGGCTGACGCTGGATGAACAGGGAAAACTGACAGGAGATGCCTGGGAACGGTTGCCGGAACCACGCCCGAATGTGGCATTGGAAATTCATGCGCCCGACCATACGGTTCAAGAATACTTTCTTGGTCCGCATACGCCGCGCTTACGTAACGAGGATCTCGAACTTCTGCACAGTATCTGGCTCGATGTGAGTGAGGATCCGGAACTGGCGTCGCTCCATCACTACCACATTATCCGCATGGCCTTGGAGCGGTTGCAAGAACGCCTTCATGGTCCGCAACGCGAAGAGACTCTTGCGATGTTGAAGAGTGAGCTACGTCGGTTGGACGGAAATGATGACGACAACTAGAGCTCAAAAATGATTTGAGAGAAATAGCGCCGCGCTTCGAAGCGGCGCTATTTGTTTCTGGAGTCAAGGCTTGGTGATCGCTAGTGACTGCTTGATCGTGAATCGTCAGTTGCGGTTGGGAGATTCCTCCCGGAATCTGAGTGTGTCGCATCCATCTCGCTCAAGCGCAATGCTAGGCACTTGGCGGCGCCGCCAGCTTTCAGGAATTCCGTTAGTGGCACTTGCACAACCTGAAAGCCCTTTGATTCCAACTGGCGAGATAAATCGCTACTGACTTCGTTCGACAGAATCCAGTGGCCAACATTGATTGCATTGCAGGCGAAACGCAATGCGTCTGCTTCAGAGACAGGAATGCGCCGTTCTTTCGGATATCGGAGTTCGATTTCGGCATTTGAGTTTGCATCGAAAGCTGCGGGGAAGTATAAAAGGTATCCGTCCCGCAATGGGCAAAAGCACGTGTCGAGGTGATAAAACCGAGGGTCGATCAAGCGCAGGGATATGACCTCCACTCCCCATAGACCTGCAAGATGGCTGTGGCTGGATTGGAAGGTTCGCACCCCGTGGCCGGCCCACAGGCGCGCGCCCTCCGCCTCAAACAAAGCATCGCCCTCACCCTCGAATGGAATTGCCGAGGGTAGGTCGCGGATGGTGAAGCCTAAGTCGTCAAACCACTTGCGAAAATGGGATTCTTCACCTTGCCGTTCAGGATGGAAGAATCGGCTCATGGCCACTACTCCGCCTCTCACTAAGCCGGCGTTTGCCGTAAAAACCATGTCAGGCCAACCTGGTTGAGGCTCAACGAGCATCACCTCAGCTATATTCTTCAATGCTTTGTGCAGCCCTTCCCACTGAACTGTAGCCTGTTCGCGTGACGCGCGATGTACGTTCCCTGCCATCCAGGGATTAATTACGTAATCCACGTCGTACAGCTTTGGTGGACACATCAAGAAGGTGGGTTCTTTGAAGACAGGCGTGCGCTCGCTTAGAAGATTGGTGTGATTCATAGGAATTCTACTCGTAAATAGATGCTCGCCGGATGCTTTCGGTGCTTTCAATTTGGGACACTCACTTCGGTGTGGGGTACTCACGAACGCTTACCAAAACTCGCTCAGAGTTCTCTAACTGAATTTTCTCTACAGAACTGCCGATGAGATAAAAACAGCGTTCCTGAAAATATCTGGTACCAATGCGTGCGGGGATTTGCACGCACTATCGCTGTCTTTAGGTCAACGCAAGGCGAGAGTAGCTGACGCTACAGCGATCCCTTTTGAGATTGTGACATTTGCCCACAAAGAAAGACGACCCACGTAACAACGAGGAGATGTAAACAATGGGGATCGAGCGCATGGAACCAGAAAAGTCTCACGCCCTGCTTGCCTCGATCGTGGGAGCTTCGGAAGACGCGATCAGCTCTACGAAGTTGGACGGAACCATCGATAGCTGGAACCGGGGTGCCGAGGCGCTGCTCGGGTACACCTTCGAGGAAATCATCGGGCGGAGTATTTCCGTCCTAGCTATGCCCGAGCGCGAGAAGATGATGGCTCAAGTATTTGAAACGATTCGCAGCGGCAATTCTATAGGCGCTTACGATACAGTCCTTCGAGGAAAGGACGGAGTTGGTGTTGAGGTCTCGTTCTCGATCTTTCCTATCAAGGACTCAGCTGGAGAAGTTGTGGGTGCTTCCGGAATTGCACGCGGTCTTGGGCAGCGTTTGCAGATTGAGCAGAGGCTCAGGGAAACCCAAGAGACGTTCACGTTATTGACGCAAAACATTCGGGAACTCTTCTGGGTCATGAATGGGGCCGGCACGCAGATGCAGTATCTCAGTCCCGCATTCGAAGAGGTTTGGGGCTTACCGTGTGAAGCCGTGTATCAAGACATCAATGTGCTCATGGAGGTCATCCATGCAGACGACCGTAAACTAGCTCAGTTTGTCATTGAGAGGCAACTCAGGGGAGAGCGCACAGATGTTGAGTTAAGGATTACCATCGCGGGCAAGGAGAGATGGGTTCGTGATCGTGCGTTTCCGATTCGGGACCAGAGCGGCCAAGTGATCCGGGTGGTGGGTCTTGCGGAAGACATCACCGAGGGGCGACGGACCAGAGATGCGTTGCAGGAAAGTGAAGATCAATATCGTGCAACCTTTGAGCAGGCTGCGATCGGGATTATTCATGTCTCTTTTGAGGGGAAATTCCTGCGGTGTAACGAGCGCTTCGGGGAGATCATCGGCTACGCTCCGGAGGAGATCGTTGGCATGTCTATCCACCAGATTACGCTGCCAGAGGATATCGCCGAGACCGATAGGAATTTCCGGATCATGGTTCACGATACGATCCGCCTACCTAGTTGGGAGAAGCGTTATATCCGCAAGGACGGAAGTCTCACCTGGGTAAGGCTAACGGTGTCTGCTCTTCACGATGCGCAGGGCCGCATACTTCACTTCACTACGCTTGTCGAAGACGTCAATGAACGCAAGTTGGCCGAAGCCAATCTGGAAGAGGCTCGCAAACACAGCGCCACTCTGCAAGAAGCTGTGCTTCGACTGGAGTTGGAAGCAGCCCAGAAAACAAATGACCTGCATCGGCTTATACTCGATGCCGCTGGAGAAGGCATATACGGAATTGACAAAGATGGCCTCACTACATTTGCGAATCCCTCTGCTTCGTCGCTGCTCGGCTATACCCCCGAAGAGTTGATCGGAAAGTCACAACACCAAATGATCCACCATTCGCATGCGGACGGTTCAGCTTACCCGGCAGCGACTTGTCCCATTTATCAGGCGCTGCGTGACGGTCGTGTTCACCATTGCGATAGCGAAGTTTTTTGGCGAAAAAACGGTACGAGCTTTCCCGTGTCCTACACCAGTACGCCGATTATGCATGAGGGCGAGCCTAACGGCGCGGTAGTTGTGTTCCAAGAGATTTCTGAAAAAAAACGACGCGAAAGAGCAGATGCGGCGAACCAGGCAAAGAGTGAATTTCTAGCCAACATGAGCCATGAAATTCGCACCCCTATGAACGGGGTTATAGGGATGACGGGGCTGTTGCTGGATACGGATCTGACGCCGGAGCAACGTCACTATGCCGCATCCGTTCGGGACAGCGGAGAGTCACTGCTCACTTTAATCAACGACATTTTGGATTTCTCGAAAATAGAGGCAAAAAAACTCGATCTGGAGATAGTAGATTTCGATTTGCAATGCCTGCTGGATGATCTTGCGGCCACTCTGGCGATACAGGCGCATGCAAAAGGGCTGGAGGTTTTCTGTCTCATCGATCGCAAAGCTCCAACGTTGTTATGCGGTGATCCGGGACGACTGCGACAGATACTCGTCAATCTCGCGGGCAACGCCGTGAAGTTTACGGCAAAGGGCGAAGTGGTTGTACGTACCTATCTGGAGGAGGGCAGCGAATTCGACTGCCTGCTGCGCTTTTCGGTGCGCGATACAGGCATTGGTATTCCGGAAGATAAGATCGGAGTCATTTTTGACAAATTCACCCAGGTGGAAACATCGACAACGCGGAAGTTTGGAGGTACGGGGCTGGGTTTAGCCATTTCCAAGCAACTGGCCGAGATGATGGGCGGAGAGATGGGCGTTACAAGCAAGGAGGGCACGGGATCGGAGTTCTGGTTCACTGTTCGCCTGGGTCGGCGAAATCAACCCGCGGAAGAAAACAACCCACCCACCAACTTGAATGGCATACGCGTGCTGATTGTGGACGACAACGCCACAAACCGAGAAATTCTCACTGCTCGGACTTCGTCTTGGGGAATGCGCCCGGTGGAAGCCGAAGGCGGCCCTTGGGCGCTCCTGGCCCTTTATAAGGCACTGGAAGAGAACGACCCAATCGCGATCGCCATTGTTGACATGCAAATGCCGGGTATGGACGGCGAAGCGGTTGGACGCGCAGTGAAGGCGGATACGCGTTTTGCAGATACGAAGTTGGTAATGCTGACCTCTCTCGGTGTTCGGCATGATGATCAACGATGGGAAAAGATTGGTTTTGCCAGTTGCGCAACTAAGCCGATACGCCACAAAGAGCTTCAAGAACTTCTCTCCAGAGCCTTGTCCGAGACGCCTGGTTCTGAGTGCGCGAAGGGGCTTGATCCGCGTCTCGATGTTTCTCGCGGACGAGTGCAGCCCATTCTGCGAGGGAATGCACGGATATTGTTGGCCGAGGACAATATCACGAATCAGGAAGTGGCTTTGGGCATCTTGAAGAAACTAGGGCTACATGCCGATGCCGTTGCCGATGGCTCAGAGGTAATCAAATCGCTGGAGTCCATCCCTTACGACCTGGTGCTGATGGATGTTCGCATGCCAGTCATGGACGGCATCGAAGCGACTCGCCGAATTCGCGATCCTCAGTCGGCGGTTCTGAATCACAACATTCCCGTTGTGGCCATGACGGCGAATGCGTTGCAAGGTGACCGCGAGATCTGCCTCGCTGCTGGGATGAACGGCTTTGTTCCTAAACCGGTTTTGCCTGAGATGTTACGTAAGGCGCTTGATCGGTGGCTTCCTGCTGGTGAGAGTGGAAACGCCAGCGTCCTGGAACAACACGGTCTTACGCAGGGTTCAAAAAGCGAATTGATTGTGTATGACAAGGCAAGTGTGCTCAATCGCATGTTGGGGGATAAAACCTTGACAGCGAAAATCGTTGAGGTATTTCTCAGCGATTGTCCGCGTCAGATTCAGGCGCTGAAGATGTTCATCGAATGCGGAGATAGCGAGAGTGCTGGAAGGCAGGTTCACTCCATCAAGGGAGCGGCGGCAAGTGTCGGCGGGGAGCGTCTTCAAAAAGTCGCATCCGATATGGAAACGGCAGCCGACAGCGGGGATCTGGATGCCGTCAGCAAAGCAATGGGCGAATTGGAAGAGAAGTTTTTCCAGTTCAGTGGCGTAGTCAAGGAGGAGTGGCATGCAGGGCGATAAGAAAACTGGGCAGGAAGAGACTTCGGCGGCTGATCGCTTGCCTAAGGAAGAGATCGAACTATTGTACGAGGACTGCAGAGCCAATCTTGGCGAGATCGAAACTGGCTTGATGGATATTATCGATTACAACATTAAAGCGACACCGGAGTTTATTAGTCGGGGACTACGAGGGTTTCACAGCGTGAATGGTGCCGCAGTCTACCTCCGCAATGAGTCCATGACGGCTTTGAGCCGTGCTGCGGAAAGTGTGCTGACTGAATTTGGCGCAGAAGTGGAGGAACTCACAATTGCCGATGCAGAAGCGCTATTGTCGGCAGTCGATCTTCTGAAGCAAATGACTGCCGCTGAAAGCTCCCAATCGGTTGCTGCCCCAAGCATAGGAGGGGAACTCGTTCGGCTGAACGCCATTCTGAGTCGGCAACAAAGCGCGACCCCGGCAGAGTTGAAGCCTGCCAAGGGTATCGCGGAGGCTAGTAAAGCCTTGCCCGAGGTTCCCGTCGTGCAAACTCGCCGATTGAAAGTGCTGATCGCGGAAGACGACTCTACCTCTCGCACGATACTGCAAGGCCTGCTGTCAAAATATGGCGACTGCGACGTAGCTCTTAATGGCAGGGAAGCTGTAGACGCTTTCATTGCTGCTTGGCGGACGGGAAAAGGTTACGACCTCATCTGCATGGATATCCGCATGCCAGAGATGGATGGAACGGAAGCTGTGCAGGAAATCCGGTCCCTTGAAAAGAGTGCGGAGATTTACTCCTCGAAAGGCGTGAAGATTTTCATGACGACGACGGTTAGGGACATGAAGATCATCACGACGTCGTTCAAGGCGCTCTGCGATACCTATCTCTTAAAGCCACTCGATGGAGCCCAGTTGGAAGAAAACATGAGAATCTGCGGTCTCCTAAGCTAGTGGGACTCCGACCAACTAAGGCGTGAAGCTTGCAAAAACCGGAGGCGAAGAACTCTGGCCACGAATAGGTGTGCTGCTGGGGTTTCGGAAACCGATTGCCTCGCCAAATTTGTTTGGGATAATTCTGGGAACAGAAAAAAGAAAGGTCAGGATGGGCAGATTTGAACTGCCGACCACTCGGCCCACGCGAGCGCTCTACTATGCTGAGCAATAGGCCAGTGTTTATGAGGTTTTCTTTAAATCTGAGCACTTGCTTAAAAAAAAGACACTACAGGATTATTTTGTGCCTTCCGTGAACGCCAATTGCCGCCGCGATCCGAATGCTAGGAAAAGGGTTGAAGGCCGGGATACGATCAAGCACTCCGAGCCATCAATACATGTGTGAATTGGGTCAAAGTCTGTCGCATCCCCACGTTCATCAGCAGCAAATTCGGCAGCCTAAGATGTTATGCTTTCGAAATGTCTCAGATGTTGAGAGCTATCAACGATTGGTGGAATGTCCACCCGCATTTGGTAGAGTTGGTTCTCTTCTGCGCGGCTGTTTTTGTTTCCATCTTCCCGGAACGCTCTCGCCGGTGGGTATTAACGCCGCTGTCCTACTCGGCGCTGGGTATGTTGCATTTCATGCGCCGCGATGCCAAAAAAAAATCTGGAAATCATGCGCCTCCTGAACGGGAACGCGTTTAGTTTCGTTGCCTATATTGGGTTCTACTGCCTCCACTCGGTTTTCTTCTGCTTGGCAACGTCAGCGATCTTCGTTATTGGTCTGAGTTTCTTTTCGCATTGGAAAGCCGGGCCGCATCTTGCTTTACTTTTGCTTATCACTTTCTTAGGTGGCTTGCTTGGGCGGGCATCGAAACTGTATTTTTTTCTTGGCGGGCTGCTTCATCCTGAAGAGACGAGCAAGCGCCTAGAGAAAGTGGCTTCGGGTGAGCCACTCGATTAGAACACAGCATAGGACAGGATGTGGTCTAATCCATGTTCTGTTTTGCTTATCACTGCTTTTGAAGGTCCTAGGCGTCATCCGCTCACCTGCACGCAAACGCACAAGGGACGATATCCCGGCCGCTCTTAAATGCTGGTATTAGAATTTTCGCTGGACGGAAAACCGCCTAAAGGACTGAAAAAATGGTCGGCCTTAGAGGACGATTTTAGAACTTTCCTGCTGGCGGAGACTTTGAATCTGGCCCAAAAGGACGAGATGAATCGAACCTCAGAGCCTTGGATTACAAGGAAGCTAATTGACTGATTCTAAAAGAATTGCAGCGGCGTTCTTCCGTTTACTGAGTCTTTTGTCATTATGTGTCAAAGAACCTTGTTCAGGCTTTTCAATAACTTAGACGTCCTCGGTGGCCCTTGAACGTTCACGAAGCTCCACAAAACTTAGATCCGCCGAACCCTTCCGACGTCCTTCGGACGCTTACGTTCAACCTTCTGTTCAGACCTGCGCGCCAGGTCGATGGCGGTGATGAAGTAGATGCGATGCCCCATCCTCCGCTGTCAATACGCCCAGTGCAATCGCTAACACCCGCAGCTTCAACGATTGAGTACTAGATCTCAAACCTTCCACAAGCTCTGAGGGAACAGGCCCGCTTTGCAGATGGGACGGCATAGGGCTTCGAAGAGCCTGCCTTAGGCATTTAGCAAGGCCGCTCACACTCCACGGTAGCGGCATCCTGGAAGTCATTGCATGGACAACCTGAAGTCGTATTTCAAACCATTCTCCAGAATCACTTCTAACCGAAGAACAGAAGTGACCGGAATCCCTTGGGACGGAATCGTAAATGACAAATCTCGGGTTCTTCCTGCCTCCGGCCACGCAGAACTAGATTCGGAAATTTGACCCAGAGCCTCATCGCTAATTGTTTTGGATAACTTGCCAGTGAGTTCCCATACAAAATGAAATTGCAATTTCTTTACCCAATCAGGCCAAGTCGGATTCATCGCCGCATCGCCTTCACAATTCGGAGATACAATCACTTTGACTTGCACAGGTTCAGGAAATGTACTCACCTCTTTTCCGTTATATAAATACCGAGTCGGTTTGTTTTTGCGCTTTCCAATAACCCGGAGCTTTGGTCCATGCCCCATGGCGGAAAACATAGTGACACAAGAAGGTCCATTCCGAAGTTCATTAATGGTCCCTGCTTGAGGCGTCTCCGGCTGAGCTTCGCAGTAAGACACCGCCAAACTAATTACAAGCGCTGAGGCTATGATTTTGAAATTGAGCATTGGTCTCCGCGTTGACTTTCAATGACGGCCAAAAAACATCGTAAGACCAATTTCCATTGCGCCCATGGCAATGTACGTTGTAAACATCTGCCATATGGCTAGGCTCGCTTCAGCCGAACCGGAATCAACCCCAGAGACATATTTCCTGATGGCCTTGCGGCCGGCAATCAAAGGCAGCAAGTAGATGAACGGTAAAATCCACTTAAGGACCAGCGCCGGAAACTCGAGTGAATATACATCTCTCCTCCCTAAAACAAGTACAAACAGAAGGAAACACTCACCAGCAGCCGCAACGATGAAAAGAAGGACCAGCGGCAATCGGCGATTTTCTGGTGGATAAGGTCTGCTCTCTGAGTACATTGCTACGCTCCTGTTCTTCGCCGTGGAAACACCCTCATCGGCATTAGGTGCAAGACCACCAATACCAACCTCCAACACCAACGTCAGCAAGGAGGGTTATTCCTGCGACTATGTGACCCGGGATAGCAAACGGAGTGGCCTCTCCAGCGTAGGCACTGTAAAGCTCTGCGCCACCAGCAACTCCAAGCAAGGCAACTCCAGCCCCGCCCAATGCTTTACAATAACCCGGTTTTTCAAGTTGTTTTATCTGCTGTTGAAGCTGTTTAATCTGTTGCTGTTGTTGAGCAAGCTGCTGCTGCAAGGTCAACTGCTGCGGCACGTTGTCTAGGAAACTCACATCGTAGTAGGTTCTGGTCCATTCTTCGGTTTGACAATTTTCCGTGGGGTTAGCGAAGGAACCTACACAACCGATTCTGATATAGTCTTCGGCTAAAGGTGTCGTTCGCCAAAGGCCTGAATCATCGTAATGCATTAAAGAACAATCATGGTTCGGGCACTGAATACCTGCACCCATCTGAAGTACGCCATACACTAGGGAGCAATCGGTAGACACTCCATCCATGGTGCAGCCTCCCCCTCCGCCATTGCCACTGCCATCTGCACCGCAATCCTTTCCCACAAAGTCACCGTTATCATCTAGTGGGCATGCTATTAAGCCAAGTGGATCCGTTGCCCCAATTGAATTGTTTAGCACATAGGCATATCGGTTCCATGACTGCGGATTTGATGGATCAACTGCGGTCAATCCTGCAGGGTCTGGCGAAATCCATCTGCCCTGCGTCGAGCTGTACTTGCGGAACAGGAAGTCATACAACGGCTCGGCAGTGTCCTGCCCCTGTCCGGTAAACGAGCGATCCTTGGTCCCAGCCTCGGCATAAGACTCCCCAAAAGGCGCATACGCGGTGCTTGAATACATTGTGCGCGATGGCGTGGAAGCAAAACGCGAACTGCCAAGCCAATCCGGATGCCGGTAGTATGCCAATCCCGTACTGTTGTACACCGCTGTCGCTCCAGCCGGAAGCGGAATGAATGCCATCTTCAGCGCGCT
>Ga0224528_1001097_pt1 | contig 18779 bp, 16 predicted proteins | sample CBST25metaG_2_FD_179888 | JGI IMG/M metagenome (GOLD analysis project Ga0224528, IMG submission 179888) | Peat soil microbial communities from Stordalen Mire, Sweden - C.B.S.T25 | ecosystem: Environmental > Terrestrial > Soil > Wetlands > Peat | place: Sweden: Norrbotten County, Stordalen Mire...
CTTCGCTCCGCGCCCGGCTTGAACCGGACAAGTGCATTCAAACCGTCTACAAACGCGGCTACCGATTTTCCGCCGAGGTACAACTTCTCGGCACTGAACCAACCGGGAAGCTTCCACGGTTGGCGATACTCCCTTTCGGCGGCGGATATGGCGTTCCGCAGCACCTCGGCGCCGCCATTGCAGAGGAAGCCATCGCGCGGCTCAGCGCAGCCCGGCCTTCCTTCGTCTCTCTTCTTGCCCAGGATTCATCCTTTACCCTCGCCCGCCAGGGCATGACCGCACAGCAGATCGGGGAAGCGCTTGCAGCGGATCTGGTCCTGACCGGCACTCTGCGCACTTTGCCCGCGCACTACCGCCTTCGCGCAGAAATGATCCGCGTCGAAGACGGCACACAACTCTGGGTTGAAGACGTACTGGTCGAGCGAAATCGCATCGCCGGCCTGGAAACTGAACTGACCCGCCGTGTAGCCATCCGACTCTGCGCAGGAGTCCCCACGGACAGATCTTTATCCGTAATGTGGGGCACCGCGGCCCCCTGCAATGCCTCGGCTCCAAAGGGTATTCAGATACCCCTTTCGCCGCTCGGGTGGTTCTCTGAGGTTCCTGCGAACAGCGCTTCGCCTACGGACTGGAACAATGGAGCACTCTCGATTGCCGCCTCCGCCGACTCCAAGCGCAAGGAGGAAGACACTGCGCAGCACCTTGAGGCCTACGAAATCTACCAGCATGCGCACTATGAATGGCAGACGCTGCAACGCCACCAGATGCAGGACGGCCTGCACCACCTGCTGCGCGCCACCGAGCTTAACCCTTCCCTGATCGACGCACGCGTTGACCTAGTCAATCTCTGCGTGGCGCAAGCATTTTACGGGTTCATGTCTCCCGCTGTTTCTGCTGAAATTGCGCAGCGAACAGCTGAGTCCATTCCGGATCTTACCAACCGCGCACAGGCCATCCTTCCGGCGCTCGGCTGGATAAGCTTCCATATGGACCGCAACCTGTCCGCGGCGCTCTGGGCCTTCTCACTTGCCAAGAATTTGCCCCACGCTCCCTGGATAACCCGTGTCTACTCCATGTTTGCGCTCAGCCGACACAGGTTTTCCGAGGCAATCGACCGCTTGCAAACCGCCATCCGGCTGGATCCTTATTCCCCCTGGTTGCATGCGCGGCTGGGCTGGGCGCTCCACCTCTCCGGACGGGCTGAAGAAAGCATCGAATGCATCCATCATGCCCTCACACTTTTTCCGGAACATGAGGGAGTCTATTTTTACGGAGCGCTGATCCTGGCTTACGGCGGAGAGGCATCACGCGCAGTGGAACTGGCACAAGCTCTCACACAGCACCTGCCGTATTTTGACCCTGCAACGCCGGTGCTCGCCTATGCGCTGGCCCAGGCCGGTCGCACCGACGAGGCGCGCGTTATTCTGGAGCGGTTGCAGTGGCTCAGCCGGGAGCGCTTCGTCCTCAAAGCCTTCACCCCGGCCGTCTATGTGGCTCTTGGAGAGCCCGATGCGGCCATTAAGGAGCTGCGCGCCTCCGACAAGGCGCATTGCCCCTGGTTCTTCCAGATACTGTCCGATCCGCGCCTGAAGCCGCTCCACGACAGGCCTGAATTTGCACAAATGCAGGCTATCCTACCCGTGATGGAAGCCGAGGCCGTCCGCCAAGCTCAATAAGCAAGCTAGGACGAATCAGAGCTTCGATGGATCTCCAGCAGCGCCTACCGCCATCTCCGCCAGACGGTCGGCGATCCGCTCAGCCGCATCGGGGTGCGCCTGGGTTCGCGCCGCAATTGCCATTTCTGCCAACTGCTCCGGCGAACTCAGCAATCCGGTGATCGTTTCCAGCAGCTTGCCGGGAACATCCAGATCGCCCTCTTGCAGCATCACTGCGGCCCCCACACTTACCATCGCCTCGGCATTGCGCCGCTGATGCTCATCCGTGGCGGCGGCAAAAGGCACCAGCAGTGCCGGCTTTCCCGCCGCTGCCAACTCAGCCACCGTCGAAGCGCCGCTACGCGCCATCACCAACCCGGCCTGGGCAAAGCGCTTCGGCATGTCCTCAATGAACGGCCGCACTTCCCACCGCGCCGGATCGGCCCCGCTTGCCGCATAAGCCGCCTTGGTCGACTCGGCATGACGCACGCCGCTCTGGTGAAGAACCGTCAGTCCGGGAATAGCATCGAGCAGCGCCGCAATGATCTGCGGCAAATGAATGTTGAAGATGCGCGCACCCTGCGAACCGCCAAAAACCAGCAGATGGGGATTGGGCCCGCTGGGCGGCTCAATCTGAAAAAACTCCGGACGCACGGGAATGCCGGTAACTTCGCAATTCCGGAACCACGCGCACGCCGCGGGAAAGTTTACAGCCGCGGCCTGCACCTTTTTGCCGACAAGCCGGTTGGCAAGCCCCGGCATGGCGTTTGGTTCGAAAACCATGGTCGGCACCTTGAGCCACAGCGCTGCCGCCATGGCCGGGCCAGAGGCATATCCCCCCACACCCAGCACCACACCCGGCTTAAATTCGCGGATCATCCGCTTGCAGTCAAAGATGCTCTGCGGCAATTCAACCAGGGTTCGCAGCCTTGTGAGCAGAGATACGCTTTTCAGAGGCCCCACATCGATCAACCGCAGGCGAAAACCGGCATCCGGCACCAGCCGGCTCTCCATGCCACGGGCCGTACCCACAAAAAGCACCTCGGCCCCGTGACGCTCAACCAGTTCGTGAGCCACAGCCAGCGCTGGAATAATATGGCCGCCGGTTCCGCCGCCGGCGATAAGAACACGTAATCCTGACAATATTTTGCCTTTCACTTCAAGGTCGTTCAAAAGCTATTGGATTTCTGACAAGGATGGCCAGTCAACTGGGCTGGATTTCCTCCCACACGCCACAGTCTGTTCCCTCAGTCGGTTGTCCGCGTAATGTTCAGCAGGATTCCTATGCTGGCCAGCGTAAAGAATACCGAGGTACCGCCGGAAGAAATCAGTGGCAGCGGAATCCCCTTGGTCGGCACCAGCGACAGAACCACGCTGATGTTGAAGAAGGCCTGTAACAGAATGGTCGTCGTGATGCCGAAGGCTGTCAGCCGGGCAAAAGGGTCCTTGGAACGGAACGCAGCCCGCAGGCCGCATACGCCAAAAGCCACGAAGAGCAAAACGAGTATGATCGCGCCAATGAACCCCACCTCTTCGGCAATGTTGGCAAAGATGAAGTCGGTGGAAGCCTCTGGCAGGTAAAACAACTTCTGCATCCCTTCCATGTAGCCGTGGCCAGTCAATCCGCCGGTTCCGACGGCAATCAACGACTGGCAGATGTGGTAGCCTTCGCGCCCTCCGCCATTGACATCGCAGTTCGGGCTGAGAAAGACCAGAACGCGCTTGAGGCGCCAGGGGAAGAAGATGAGCATGGCGGCCAGCACGGGAAGCGCAATGCCTGCACCGACGGCGAGATACTTCCACTCCATGCCAGCCAGCAGCAGCATCATGGCGGTTACACCGAATAAAACCATGGCCGTGCCCAAGTCCTGCTCAGGCAGGATCAGACCGATGAAAACCAGCGGCATGATGACCGCACCCAGCAGCGTGTGCTTCCAGTCGCGTATGGAGTCCAGACGCGTATGCAGAAACCACGCCAGGAACAGCACCAACACCGGCTTGGCAATCTCCGAGGGCTGAAACGTGAAAAAACCGCCGAACCGTATCCAGCGATGAGTGTTATGCGAGCCGGGGAAAAAGTACACAGCCACCAGCAGCAGCGTGGTAACGCACAGCGCTGGGTAGATGAACCGGGGCGAGTTGTACACTTTGGTGTCGATCTGCATCAGGACGAGCATCGCAATTACGCCAGCCAACGCCCAGCCAGCCTGCTTGCCCACGTAGATATAGGGCGAGTGAAAGCGTTCCTGCGCCACCACAGCCGAGGCGGAAAACACCATCGCCAAGCCGACTACGGTCAGCAGCAGCGTGGTGAAAAACAGCCACTTGTCTACCCCTATGCGTGCTGCCATGCCTCATCCCCGCTGTTCGCTTACCAGTTCCTTGAAGACCTGTCCCCGTTGCTCGTAGTTCTTGAACTGATCGTAGCTGGAACAGGCTGGAGCAAGCAGAACCACCTCGCCCGGTTTCGCAGCCTCCGCCGCCGCGCTCACCGCTTTTTCCAGCGTCTCGCATGGATGAATCGGAACCACTCCGCGCAGTTGCGATTCAATCTTGGCCGCCGCCACGCCGATCGTATACACCGCCAGCACCCGTTCCTTCAGCAGCGGCGTCAGCACGGTATATGGGGAACCCTTGTCCTTGCCGCCCATGATGAGATGTATGCCCGCCGGAAACGCCGCAACGGCCTTGGCCGTCGCATCCACGTTGGTGGCTTTCGAGTCGTTGTAGAACTCCACACCGTTGATCGTGGCCACGTACTCCAGACGATGCTCGACCGCCTTGAATTTCTCGATTGCCCGGCGAATCGCCTCCAACGGCGCATCCGCCTGCCGCGCAGCGCACACCGCGGCCAACACGTTTTCCACGTTGTGCGCGCCCTTCAGATGAATTCCCTTCAGCGGCATCACGGTTTCCACCGCGGCATCTTTGGCCGAGCGGTATACCACCTGCCCGTCCTCAACCCACGCGCCCTGCTCCACCGCATGCCTGGCCGAAAACCAGTAGACCCTCGACGGCGCGCGCAGTGCAGTATCAGCGCCCCGCGCATTGTCTGCGTTCAGCACCACGCTGTCGTTTTCATCCTGCTTGGCGAAAATGCGCTCCTTGGCCTGCGCATATTCCTCGAAGCTCCCGTACCGATCCAGATGATCGGGCGTGATGTTCAGGATTACGGCAATGCTGGGGTGGAATTCGACAGTGCTTTCAAGCTGAAAGCTGGAAACCTCAAGCACGGACCATGTATCGTCCGTACTATCGTTGATCAACTCGATTACCGGCACACCGATGTTGCCCCCTACCAGTGTCTTAATACCGGCGGCTTTCAGAATTTCACCAAGCAGCGTGGTGGTGGTCGTCTTGCCGTTGGAGCCGGTAATAGCCACCATCCGGCCCTTCAGGAAATGCGCGGCCAATTCCAGCTCGCCGATTACCGGTCGGCCAAAGTTCTTTGCCTGCACCAGTTCCGGCGTATTCATGGGAACCCCTGGGCTCACCACGATCAAGTCCTGGCGGCGGAAGGTCAGCAGCCCGTGGCCACCGGCTTCCACCATGATTCCCTCTTCCAGCAGCGCGGGAATGTCCTTGCCCAGAGCCTCAGCACTGCGCACATCGGAAACCGTCACATGCGCGCCCTTGTGGCGCAGAAACAACGCCGCCGCCAAGCCTGACTTGCCCAGGCCCACAACCAGAACCTTCTTCCCCTTCAAATCCATCATTGGAACTTTTCCTCAGGCCTCCGCGCCTTTCTATTCTGCGCCGCATGGCGCGCCGCGCGGGGCCTTCATTAACGCAGTTTCAGGGTAGTAAGTGCAAACAATGCAAACACCAGAGCGCCGATCCAGAAGCGGGTGATGACCTTGGACTCGGCCCATCCGCACTGCTCAAAATGATGATGCAGCGGCGCCATCTTGAAGATACGCTTTCCGTTGCGCAGCTTGTAGCTGCCCACCTGGAGGATCACCGAGACCGCTTCGAGAACAAAGATGCCGCCGATGAACGGCAGCAGAAGTTCCTGGCGGATGATGACAGCCACCGTCCCAATCGCCCCGCCCAGCGCCAACGAACCCACATCCCCCATGAAGATTTCCGCCGGATGAGCGTTGTACCAGAGAAATCCGATCGAGGCTCCCACCATGGACCCGCAAAATACAGTCAGTTCGCCCACCATGGGCATCCGTTGCAGTTCCAGGTAATCAGCAAACACCACGTGACCACTGACGTAGGTCAGCACTGTCAGCGCTCCGGCGGCAACGATCGTGCAGCCGATGGCCAGCCCGTCCAGCCCGTCGGTCAGATTCACGGCATTGGTTGAACCCACCAGCACAATCACCACCCAGAGGACGAAAGGCAAAAAGGCTAGCCACCCCAGGTGTGGAATCGTGGTCGGCCAGTGCCACAGCAGGTCGGGGCGCAGACTCTTGACGAACGGCACCGTCAGTTGCGTGGAAAACAGCTTGAACTGTTGCAGCACCACCAGCACAATTGCCACGGCGGCCGCGGCAACCCCCTGCCAGAGGAGCTTGGCCCGCGCCGTCAGCCCCAGGCTGCGCCGCTTGACCACCTTGATGTAATCGTCAGCAAAGCCAATGGCTCCGAAAGCCAGCGTCGAAAATACCGTAACCCAGACAAACGGATTGGCCGGATCGGACCACAGCACCGTGGGCAACAGGATGGCAATGCCAATCAGCACGCCACCCATGGTTGGCGTACCCGCCTTCTTCAGATGCGATTGCGGACCGTCCGAGCGCACAAACTGGCCGATCTGGAACTCGCGCAGCTTGTCGATCACGTAGGGACCAATCAGCAGCGCGATCAACAGCGCCGTCCCGGAGGCGAAGACCGTGCGAAACGTGAGGTAGCGGAAGATCCGGAACGGGTGGAAGAACGGAAACAGCTTTTCGTAGAGCAGCCAGTAAAGCAAGTGGCCTCCAAGCCGGAGTGAGGCAGATTTTACATTGATTTTACAAGGACAGGGCCTCGCCGCCTGTGGAAGCGCGTCCCGCCATCACCTTTCTCCTTTATCCATCCCCCAGGCTCGAGCCTTCCGATAATTTTTCGCGCCTGAATCCCCAACGACAACACCCGGCGCTTGCGCGGCAGAAACTCACCACTCCCGCCGCACTCCGAAAATATCGATTTTTGCATCGTTGCTGATCAGCGGTAGATTCTCGTAAATGGCCTGGGCCGCCAGCATCCGGTCAAACGGGTCTTTGTGATCGCCCGGCAGGAGTCCAGCGCGAAGCGCGTGTTCCGCGGAGATTGGCAGCATCAGGTAACCGGCTGTAGTCACTTTGGGGATGAAGCTCTCCACCAGATCACGCGCAAAGTTGAGCCTGCCAAGACGAAATTTGGTCGCAATCTCCCACGCCGATGCGGCAGAAACCAGGATCTCACTGCTGGAAGATTGAAGCAGGCGCCGCGCCCTGGGCGAAAGTGAGTCCACATCGAATGCTGCCCACAGAAGGACATGCGTATCGATCAGGAATCTCACTCGCCTTCTCCGTTCCAAAGCTTGAGCTCATCGTCGGGAAGCGGCTCGAAGAACGCCGGCCCAACGTGCCCGAGCCCCTTCATGAACCCAATTCGGCGACCCGCGGGAGCTGGATCGATGGCGATCAGGCGGGCAACAGGCTTGCGCGCCCGGCCGGAGGTAATCAGGATCTCTTCTCCAAGCTGCGCGCGACGCACCAGCTCTGAGAGATTGGTCTTGGCTTCGAAGATGGTCGCGGTGTGCATATTGTTTACCTGCTAAGTAAACTTAGCTAATATCGAGCAGATCGTCAAGGGGATTGAGATCTGACCAGAAACAAAAAACGCCGGACAGCCCCATCAGGACTGTCCGGCGTCGTGCTGCTAACTGTCGGCTGTCAACTATTCTTAAACGTTCTTCTCGACTTCTTCCACGGTCACCGGATCGAGGAACTTCATGCCGGCGCGGAGCTTCTTGCCGACCTGCTCAACGAGGATGCCCTCTTCGTGCTTGCGGAAGGCCTGGAACTCCTTGCGGCCGGAGTTCTGGTCGGCGATGAAGCGCTTGGCAAACGTCCCGTCCTGGATTTCGGTCAGGATCTGCTTCATGGCCTTGCGGCTCTCGGCGCCGATAACGCGCGGGCCACTCACATAGTCACCCCACTCAGCCGTGTCGGAGATCGAGTAGCGCATGTACGCCAAGCCGCCGCGATAGATCAAATCCACGATCAGCTTCAGCTCGTGCAGGCACTCGAAGTAAGCATTCTCAGGATCATAGCCGCCCTCGACAAGAGTGTCGAAACCAGCCTTGATCAGCGCGCTGACGCCGCCGCAGAGTACGGCCTGCTCACCGAACAGATCTGTCTCGGTCTCTTCCCGGAACGTGGTTTCCAAAACTCCTGCACGGGTGCAGCCAATGCCCTTCAGGTAGCTGAGAGCCAGAGCATGCGCATTGCCGGTCGCATCCTGGAAAACGGCAATCAGTCCCGGTACGCCGCCGCCCTCGGTGAAGACCTCGCGAACGCGATGGCCAGGAGCCTTGGGAGCCGCCATGGTTACGTCAATGCTCTTGTCGGGCACGATGGTCTTGTAGTGAATGTTGAAGCCGTGAGCAAACATCAGCATCTTGCCCGCAGTCAGGTTCGGCCCGATCTCTTCGGCATACAACTTGGCCTGTCCCTGGTCGGGAGTCAGAATCATCACCACATCAGCCCACTTGGTCACTTCGGCGGGCGTACCCACTTCAAGCCCGGCTTTCTTCGCCTTGGCGATCGACTTCGAGGTCGGCTGCAGACCAACCTTCACCTGGACGCCCGAGTCCTTGAGGTTGAGGGCATGGGTGTGGCCCTGCGAACCGTAGCCGATGATGGCCACCTTCTTGGCTTGGATGAGGGATAGGTCGGCATCGTGATCGTAGTATTTCTTCGCCATAATTTTCTCGTTTTCCTTTACTCGGTTAGGGGTTGATTCCAATCGTCTTGTGCGGCGTTGGCAAGGGGGAGTGATTTCCGGCTCGCTCGCCACGCTTTCTACCACAGCTTGCTAGGGCTCCGCAGGCGTATCCGGTCCGACGTTCATGGCCTGCAGCACACTGCTGGTATGATGGCCGCGGCGCATTGTCATCTTGCCGCTGCGGCAAATCTCCAGGATGCGGCCTTCGCCTTCCTGAAGAATCTGTATGAGCCCTTCGATCTTGCTCTCAACGCCGGTCATTTCAATGATCAACGACTCCGAGGTCAGATCCACAATGCGGGCGCGAAACACCTCAACCAGCTCGAAGATGTAAGAGCGTTCGCTGGGTGTGGCGGCAACCTTGATCAGCGCCAACTCGCGGGTGACGGTCGGGGCCTGGGCAATGTCGTCCACATCGACTACATTCTCCAGTTTATACAAACTGGCACGGATGCGGTTGCCCGCCTCGGCTGAAGCCGTGCACACCAGCGTAAGCCGCGACAGCCCAACGCGCTCGCTGCGCCCCACCGTCAGCGAGTTGATGTTGATGTTCAAGCGCCGGAAAAGCGAAGCCACGCGCGTCAGTACGCCCGGCAAATCTTCCACGTAAGCAACGAATGTGTGCACCATGGTTTCTTCCTCTTACTGACAACTGATAGCTGATAACTATCTACTCGTCTTCCGGCGTCTGCAGCAGCGGACTTTTGCCGGGCCGCAGGATCATCTCGTGCAGAGCGCTGCCGACGGGAATCATCGGGTAAACCGAGTCTTCCTGCTCGACCATGAAATTCAGCAGGAACGCACCCGGCGCGGAACGTGCTTCCGCGACTGCATCGGCCACTTCGGCCCGTGTGCTGACAGTGCGTCCGGCAATGCCGTGAGCCTCGGCCAGTTTCACAAAGTCGGGACTCAGCAGCGGCGTGGATTCGTAGTTGCGGTCGTAGAAAAACTCCTGCCACTGCCGCACCATGCCCAGGAAGCCGTTGTTGATGATCGCTATGTTGATCTTGATCTTTTCCTGCGCGATGGTGCACAGCTCCGCCGAAGTCATCTGGAAGCCACCGTCCCCGGCAATCACCCACACTTCTTTGTCCGGGCAGGCGACCTTTGCACCGATGGCCGCAGGCAGCGCAAAACCCATGGTTCCCAACCCGCCGGAGGTAATCAGCGTGCGCGGCTTCTCGTGGTGGAAGTACTGCGCCTCCCACATCTGATGCTGGCCCACGTCGGTGGCCACAATGGCGTTGCCGCCGGTGATGCGCCACAGATCGTGCACCACGTGCGCCGCATAGAGGTGCCCCGAGTCGGGCAGGTTCTTGATGTCGCGCACAGCAGCCGCGCCCTTGATCTTGTCGATGGCTTTCAGCCAGGCGGTTCTATCATGGCCCGGAATGCGCGGCAGCAACTTCTCCAGCACTTCGCGGAGATCGCCAATCAAGGCTATATCGACCTTGACGTTCTTGTTCACCTCGGCCGGGTCCACCTCAATGTGAATCTTCTTGGCCTTGGTGGCGAACGTCGGAATGGTGCCGGTCACGCGATCGTCAAAGCGCATTCCGCAGGCAATCAGCAGGTCAGCTTCCTGAATGGCGTGATTGACCCACGCTTCGCCGTGCATGCCCATCATGCCCAGGTTCAGAGGGTGCGAAGCGGGAAATCCGCTCAGCCCCAGGAGCGTCAACCCAACAGGAATCTGCGCGCGCTCGGCCAGCGTGAGCAGTTGCTCTTCGGCGCCCGATATGATGATGCCGTGACCAGCCAGAATCACCGGTTGCTTGGCGTTGCGGATCAGTTCCGCGGCCTGCTCCAAGTCAGACTCGTCCACATGCAGCATCGGGTGCGGCCGGTACGGACGCGGCTTGGCCGCTTCAAAATCAAACAGCGCCGTTGCCTGCTGCGCATCTTTGGTGATATCCACCAGCACCGGGCCGGGCCGGGCGGAACGCGCAATCTGAAAGGCATGGCGCAATGCGGGCGCAATGTCCTCGGCGCGGTTCACCAGAAAATTATGCTTGGTCACCGGCAGCGTAATGCCCGTGATGTCCACTTCCTGAAACGCATCCGTGCCCAGCACCTTGCTGGAAACCTGCCCCGTGATGCAAACCATGGGAATCGAATCCAGCATGGCGTTCGCAATGCCCGTCACCAGGTTCGTTGCGCCCGGGCCGCTCGTCGCCACGCAGACGCCCACCTTGCCCGAGGCGCGCGCGTAGCCGTCTGCCATGTGCGCCGCTCCCTGCTCGTGCCGCACCAGCACATGGCGAATGGGAAACTTGCGCAGCGCATCGTAAACGGGCAGAATGGCGCCGCCCGGATAGCCGAAAACGTCCGTAACGCCCTCGCCCACCAGCGTTGCCCACAGAATTTCCGCGCCCGTCAGGCGCGTGGGTGTGGTCGTTTGCGCATTCAAGTTTTGCGTGTTCGCGTCGGTTCCCATCAAAGACTCCTTCGTAGAGATCAAAGGTAGAAAACAATAATCGGTAGTGCCTGAGCTTTCCAGTAGTAACGAGTGCCGCGACTTGTTGCTTTTGTAACCGTCCCCATGAACTTCGGGTGCCCAGGTCTCGCTTTTGAGACCTGGGAAATCACAAATCGCGCAATCGGCGTACTAGCTCCTAGCCCTCAGCCAGTCCGCTTCATCGTGCTTCGCTTCAAACGCGTCCAGTTCCGTCTTGTGCCGCAGCGTGAGTCCGATGTCGTCCAGCCCTTCCACTAAGCAGAACTTGCGGAACGGATCGATCTCGAAACCCGCCTTGAATCCCTGCTCGTCGGTCACCGTCTGAGCTTCCAGCGAAACCGTCAGTTGATAGCCCGGAATCGTCTTCGCATTGTTCAGCAGCTTGGCCACCTGCGCTTCGCTCAGCTTCACCAGCACAATGCCGTTCTTGCCCGCGTTCGAGAAAAAAATGTCTGCAAAGGTCGGCGCAATCACCACGCGAAATCCGAAATCCGCCAGCGCCCATGCCGCATGTTCGCGGCTCGATCCACAGGCAAAGTTCTTACCTGCGATCAGAATCTTTGCGCCCTTGTAGCGCGGCTCGTTCAATACAAATTTGGGGTCCGGCTCGCCCGCCGCTGTCCGCCGCCAGTCAAAGAACAGAAAATCGCCGTACCCTGTGCGCTCGATGCGCTTCAAAAACTGCTTCGGAATGATCTGGTCGGTGTCCACGTTCGCCCGGTCCAGCGGTGCTGCCAGTGCGGTCAATGTGCGAAAGGGTTCCATTGCTACTTCACCTCCCAGGTGCGAATGTCGACGAAATGCCCTGTAATGGCGGCTGCGGCGGCCATCTCCGGCGAAACCAGGTGCGTGCGTCCGCCGCGGCCCTGACGTCCTTCAAAGTTGCGGTTGCTGGTCGAGGCGCAACGCTCGCCCGGTTTCAGCACATCGGGATTCATGGCCAAACACATCGAACAGCCCGGCTCGCGCCATTCAAATCCCGCCTCGGTCAAAATGCGGTCCAGCCCTTCCTTCTCCGCCTGCGCCTTCACCGCCTGCGAACCGGGAACCACCATCGCGCTGACCTTCAAGGAAACCTTGTAGCCCTTGGCAATGCGCGCCGCGGCACGCATATCTTCAATGCGTCCATTCGTGCAGGAGCCAATAAACACGCGGTCCACAGCCACTTCCGTCAACGGCGTTCCAGCCTTCAGGTCCATGTATTCCAACGCGCGCGCGAACCCCTTCCGCTCAATCTCGCTCGCTGCTGCCGCCGGATCAGGCACCGTTGCCGTAATCGGCGCAACCATGCCGGGGCTCGTTCCCCAGCTCACATAAGGCTCCAGCGTCGAGGCGTCAATCACCAACTCGCGGTCGAACTTCGCGCCAATATCTGTCGGCAGTTTGCGCCACTCTGCCACGGCCTTTTCCCACTCCGCACCCTTCGGGCTGTGACGGCGACCCTTCAGATACGCGAAGGTCGTTTCGTCAGGAGCGATCATGCCCGCCCGCGCGCCTGCTTCGATGCTCATGTTGCAGACCGTCATGCGGCCTTCCATCGACAGCGAGCGAATCGCCGACCCCGCGTACTCAACCACGCAGCCAGTAGCGCCGTCCGTACCGATCTTGCCGATGATCGCCAGAATGATGTCCTTGGCTGTGACGCCCTGCGGCAGTTCGCCCTCCACTGAAATGCGGAAGGTTCTGGGCTTGACCTGCGGCAGCGCCTGCGTCGCCAGCACGTGCTCCACTTCGCTGGTGCCCATGCCGAAAGCCAATGCGCCGAAAGCTCCGTGCGTCGAAGTGTGCGAATCGCCGCAGACAATCGTCATGCCCGGCTTGGTCAGCCCAAGCTCCGGCCCCACCACGTGCACCACGCCCTGATCGGGCGAGTCCACGTCGAACAGCTCAATGCCGAACTCCGCGCAGTTCTTGCGCAGCGTGGCAATCTGCTTGGCCGCGATCTGATCCACAATGTTCAGCCGGCCTTCCTTGGTCGTGGGAACGTTGTGGTCCACCGTGGCAACCGAACGGTCCGGCCTGCGCACCTTGCGCCCTGCCAACCGCAATCCCTCAAAGGCCTGCGGCGAAGTCACCTCATGCAACAACTGCAGGTCGATGTAGAGCAGCGTCGGCTCGCCCTTCGGCTCCGCCACCACATGCTGCTCCCACACCTTTTCGAACAATGTCTTTGCGCTCATCCGTCATCCCTTGCTTGAAATCGTGGTTACGTGTTGATCCGGCACAGAATTTTCTGTTCCCGGATCTCGATCTCTGGCTTTTACTTCAGCAGCGTCTTCACTGCTTCCCGCACCTTCGCGCCCATCTCCTTGGTCGAAAGTACGGTGATTCCCTGCTTGCTCCCGCGCACCAAATCCGACGTGCGATAGCCCTGCTCCAGCACCTTGCGCACAGCCGCTTCAATCGCCGCCGGTTCTTTTTCCAGCCCAGCCGTGTGGCGCAGAATCAGCGCTCCAGACAGAATCGCTCCGACCGGATTGGCCAACCCCTTGCCAGCAATGTCTGGCGCAGAGCCGTGGACCGGCTCATACAAATTCACCTTGCCGCCAATTGTCGCCGAGGGCAACATACCCATCGAACCGGTAATGACAGAAGCCTCGTCGGTCAGGATGTCGCCGAAAAGATTCTCCGTCAGCACGACGTCGAAATCGCGCGGCCGATTCATCAGGTGCATCGACATCGCGTCCACGTACTGGTGCTCCACCTCGACCTCGGGGAACTCCGCCGCAACCTCATTCACCGTGGCGCGCCACAGTCGCGAAACCTCAAGAATATTGGCCTTGTCGACGCTGGTCAGCTTCTTGCGCCGCTTGCTGGCCAACTGAAAAGCCACGCGCGCAACGCGAACGATTTCGGCCTTCGTGTAGCGCATGGTGTTCCACGCCTCGCCCTTGGCCTGATCCCACTCCCGCGGCTTGCCGAAGTAGAGTCCGCCCAGCAGTTCGCGCACAAACAGGATATCCGCGCCCTCGACAATCTCCTGCCGCAGCGGAGTATTGGCCGCCAGTTCCTTGAACGAAAACGCTGGCCGCAGGTTCGCGAATCCACCCAGCGCCGAGCGAATCTGCAACAGCCCCGCCTCGGGCCGCTTGTCGGAGGGAAGCGAGTTGAACTCGTTGCCACCCACCGCGCCCAGCAGAACCGCGTCGGAATCGAGTGCTGCTTTGATTGTGTCGGCTGGCAGCGGTGTTCCGTCTGCCACAATCGCCACGCCACCGATGCGCTTCTCTTCAAACTCCAGCGTGTGGCCGGCAATCGCCGCTACATCCTGCAACACTGCAACTGCTTCGTTTGTAACTTCAGGACCGACGCCGTCTCCGGCTGTTACCAATATCTTCAGCTTCATGAGTGACTCTCTTCTTTTTGTTAAGGATTTCCTGTTTGCGGTCACTGCCGCGTTAACTTGGCCGACTTAGTCGAGTTCCGAAACCGGTTCGCGGCGATTCTCGCGAATTGAATCCGGCACCACGCCGATCAAATCCTGGTCGTAAATATTCTTCTTACGATCGGCCATCGCCACAAAGCGGTAATAGGTCTGCTGCAGCTCTTCGCGCGTAAGCACAAAGCCAAGCTGCTCCAGCCGGTGCCGCAACGCCGCGCGGCCCGAATGCTTGCCCAGCACCAGGTGCGTATGGGCCACGCCCACCAGCGCAGGCGTCATAATCTCATAGCACAGCGGATTGGCCAGCATTCCGTGCTGGTGAATCCCGGACTCGTGCGCAAACGCGTTCGAGCCCACCACAGCCTTGTTCGGCGAGGGCTTGAACGTAATGATCTGGCCCAGCACTTCGCTGGTTGGATAAAGCTTCTCCAACTGGATGCCGGTGTTCACGCCGTAGTGGTCGCCGCGCACATAAAGAGCGGCGGCAATCTCTTCAAGCGCCGCGTTGCCGGCCCGTTCGCCGATGCCGTTGATTGTGCACTCCACCTGCCGCGCCCCGGCTGTAACCGCGGCCAGCGAGTTGGCGACCGCCATGCCCAGATCGTCATGGCAGTGCGTAGAGAGCACGATTCCCTGCTCGTCAATCGCCGAAATCCGTTCCCGCACCTCGCGGAACATCTGGCCGTATTCTTCCGGCGTCGAGTAGCCCACCGTGTCCGGCATGTTAATCGTGGTGGCCCCGGCTTCTACAGCCGCGCGCACCATCTCCACCAGGAAATCGCGATCCGACCGCGTCGCATCCTCGGGAGAAAACTCCACGTCGTCCACCAGCGTCCGCGCCAGCCGCACCGATTCGCCCGTCAGTTCCAGCGCCTCGGCCCGGCTGATCTTCAGCTTGTACTCCAGGTGCAAATCGCTTGCCGCAAGAAACACGTGAATCCGCGCCCGGTCAGCAAACTGCAGCGCACGCGCCGCCATCTCAATGTCTTCGGTCTTGGCCCGCGCCAGCGAAGTAATCCGCGGCTTGCGAATTGCCTGCGTGATCGTTGAAATGGCCGCAAAATCACCCTCCGAGGCCATGGCGAAACCGGCCTCGATGATGTCCACGCCCAGATCCTCCAAGGCATGGGCCATCGTCAGCTTTTCCTGCGTCGTCATGCTACAGCCCGGTGACTGTTCGCCATCGCGCAGGGTGGTATCGAAAAAGACTACGTGATTTGAACTCATAATCGCGCCTGTCCGGGATGAATCTCTCCCATGCTCAATAGTTTTACTCATTCGATTGCATAAGGCAAAGTTATTATTTTTGTAGGCTCCATTAGTTTTTCTTATAATAATCCAGAGATCATTTTGTCGAACCAGAAATCAGGGGCAAAAAGCAGAGATCAGGTTTTCCGTGGCTGGGCAGCAGCATCAACTTTTTATCTTTTACCTGCGCCATCCGGACGAAGATGCTTGACAGCACGCTTCCCTCCCCCCCGCGAACAGTTCACCTGATCTCTGCTTTTCGGAGGTTTTTGTGGAACTCTCTCAGCTTGAAACCTTTCTGGCCGTCGCCGAAGAGCACAGCTTCTCCCGTGCCGCCGTCCGCCTCCACCGCACCCAGCCCGCCATCAGCCAGGTCATCCACAAGCTCGAGGAGTCCGTCGGCGAAACCCTCTTTGACCGCTCCGCCCGCGACGGCGCCCTCACCGCAGCCGGGGCGCTCCTGCACGACTACGCCCTGCGCCTGCTTGCCCTCCGCCGCGAGGCCTCCAGCGCCCTCGGCGAACTCCGCAGCCTCGAGCGCGGCAGTCTGCAACTGGCCGCCAACGAGTACACGTGCATGTACCTTCTGCCCGCCATCGACGCCTTCCGCCGCGAGTTCCCCCACGTCAGCGTCGCCGTTCACCGCATGTTGGCCTCCCGCATCCCCGACGAGTTGAACCTTCGCACCTTCGAGTTGGGCGTCATCTCCTACCGCCCCGACCCCGTGCAGTTCCGCACCATCGCCGTCTATGGCGACAGCCTCGCCTTCGTCGTCAGCCCCTCCCATCCCCTCGCCAAAGCCCGCCACATTTCCATCAACGACCTCGGCAAAGAGGTTTTTATCGCCCACAACGTCGCCTCCCCCCTTCGCCGCAAGGTCATTGAGGCCTTCCAGCGCTACCGCACCCCTCTCAACATGGGCATCGAGCTGCCCACGATCGAGGCCATCAAGCGCTTTGTCGCCATGGGCAATGGCGTAGCCCTGGTTCCCCACCTCACCGTCGCCCACGAACTGGAAACCGGCGACTTGGTCCGCGTCCCCGTCGACGAGCTTGAAATCCGCCGCGTCCTGCGCCTCATCCACCGCCGCCAGGCCACCCTTTCCTACGCCGCCAAGGCCTTTCTCCACACGCTCCGCGCCCTCGCCGACCAGCAGGGACCGCCCTTTTATTACCACGTCGAGCGCTCCGCCTGAGCCCGCATTTTCAGCCTTTTCCGCCCCTCGGTGCCCATTCCGCCGCTCCTGCGTCTATACCCTTGTGCCGGTTTCGCCAACTCTGTTGCTGCCACGACCCGGCCCAGCCAGTTACAATGCTGAGAGCGGGGCCCGGCTCGTACCGGAGCACCGGAATCGACAAGCTCGTTGCCAGCCGGACGGTTGTGCAGTCGTGAGGTTCAGGACCTAATGAAGAAGATCGCTTTTGTTTTATTCCTGATGGCCGTATCCGTGGCCGCAGGCCGCGCTCAGGAAAGCCGCCAGGACATCAGCCTCAGCGGCACGGGGCTCATCGAGCCGTTCAAGGTCTCGTCCACCAATGTTGAGGTGAGCGCGAACCGCGCCTTTGGCGCTCTGCTCAGCTACCGATTCATGCTTACGCCCTCGAGCGCCCTCGAGGCCAACTATCAGATCACCTACAAGAACAACATCCACTACTACACCAATACCGGTTTCACTAATGTGAACACCCGCACCCAGGAAATTTCCGCGGCTTACGTGCGCTCCTTTGTATTCAAGAATTTCAATCCCTTTGTCGAGGCGGGCCCGGGCGCTTTCATCTTCATGCCTATCCGCAATATGGGAATAAATGGGCAGTACGCACTCGATGTGAAGCAGGAGACTGAAATCGGCGGCGTCTACGGCGCCGGCATTGCCTATGAAATCAGCCCCAGTTTCGACATCCGCGCCGAGTATCGCGGCTGGATCACCAAGGTTCCCAAGTTTGGCAATACCAATTTGGGGACCAACCGCTGGTACAACATCTACAATCCCGTCATCGGTGTGGCCTATCACTTCTAGACCACCCGTCGCAAAATCGACAAAAGGGGACAGGCCACGGCCTGTCCCCTTTTGTTTTTGTTCAGTTTTATTTCTCTGCTAAGCACCTGCTGGCCGCACCGCTTCCCTATACCGCCCCAGTTCCTTCACCATTGCGCAATGCCCTTCCAGCGCGGCGATTGCCCGAGCCCCTTCTTCGCTCGACTGTATCTGGCAGTCCACGTAGAAGATGTACTCCCATGGCTTTCCCTGTACCGGCCGCGACTCGATTTTGGTCATGTTCGTCCCCAGCGCAGCGAGTTCGTTCAACACCGCCACCAGTGACCCTGCCCGATTCTCCACTGAAAACGCCAGGCTGATTTTGTTCAGTTCCGGATCGTTCACCGCATCCCGGCTCCGGCGCACGAGGAAGAACCGCGTAAAGTTCTCCGGATTGTCCTCGATCCCCGCCACCAGGATCTGCGCACCATAGTAGTGCGCCGCCGCCTCGCTGGCAATCGCCGCGGCATGGCGGTCCTTGAGCTCCACCAACTGCTTCACGCTTCCCGCCGTGTCGTAAAACGCGAACGACTCCATTCTGGGATGCTCGGCCAGAAACCGCCTGCACTGCGCCAGCGCGATCGGGTGCGAAAACACGCGGTCGATCTGCCCCGTCGTGGCGCCCGCAATGGCGATCAGGTTGTGCCGTATCCGCAGCAGAGTCTCCCGCACCACCTTGACGTCGTACTTCAAAAGCAGGTCAAAGTGCTCCAGCACCGATCCCGCCAGGCTGTTCTCAATCGGGATCACCGCCGCATCCACGCTCCCGCTCGCCAGCGCCTGAAACACCTCAGCCGATAGCGCGCACGGAACGATCTCCGCATCGGCAACCAGTTTTATCGCCGCCTCGTGACTGAACGAGCCTGGTTCTCCTTGAATTGCAATTTTCATACCGGCGCCTCTGGCTCCTGCTGTGTTATTGAATTTTCGGGGAGTCTCCATCGCTTATCGCACAATACCACAGGGCTGCGCTGCAATTCCGCTCCCGCCGGCCCGTTTCCGCGGATGGCTTGTGGGCTGGGTCACAATTATGCGCGGGGCTTGAGCGGTTCACAGTTTCACAGTTTCACAGTTTCACAG
>Ga0224528_1001100_pt1 | contig 18704 bp, 17 predicted proteins | sample CBST25metaG_2_FD_179888 | JGI IMG/M metagenome (GOLD analysis project Ga0224528, IMG submission 179888) | Peat soil microbial communities from Stordalen Mire, Sweden - C.B.S.T25 | ecosystem: Environmental > Terrestrial > Soil > Wetlands > Peat | place: Sweden: Norrbotten County, Stordalen Mire...
TTACGGTCCAGAAGGCCGTCGATGCCTACATGACCGACGCCCGCAGCCGAGGGCTCAAGTCGGACACGATCAAGAAGCTCGAGAGAATCTTTGAGAAACAGTTCCTCCCCTGGACTAGGGTGCAGGGGCTCGAATACCTCGATGAGGTCGATCTTGACGCCCTGCTCGTCTTCCGCAGCACGTGGACTGAGGGTGCCATCGTCAGGGCGAAGAAGCAGGACCGCGTCATCGGCTTCTTTTGAGACTGCTTCCGCCGCAACTACGTCACCCAGAATCCCGCTCTGTCGCTCAGCAAAATCAAGACTACCCAGGTTCCCACCGATTATTTCCCCCGCGATGAATTCGATAGGATCATCGCTGCCACCGAAGTTTATGGCGACGCTCGCGATGGCTTTATTCCGATCGCGGACACCCGTACCAGACTGCGTACTTTGACACTGCTGATGCGCTGAAGCGGGCTCCGCATCCGCGTTGCGGTGACGCTTGAACGGCACCGTCTGCATGGCGACAGCCTCCTGCTCAGGCCAAGACCGGGCAGGCAGTCTATGTGCCGCTTCCCGCCTTCGGCGCTCTCGAGAATTGACCCGGGTTTGCTCGCCAAAAGTGAACCATCATCTTGTTTCAGGCGTCGTGGCGGTCAACCTTCTTCGAAGTAAGATGAGGACCGTTTGGCCAAGTTTGGCGCGCGCCAAGCAGTAAGAGGCGGTCCTTCTGGACATTTCCAAGTACTTTTCCGGTCGGCGAAGCACTCTGGAGGCCTTCGGCATGGATGACACGAGGCGGAACCCCGCACGCCCTCGGCGTGGATGATGCTTTGCGCTCTTTTGCCCTCGCCATTGAGTGTTCTTGGTGTAGGTAACTTTTGGTGAGCACAAGTGGGTCATTCTTCGTTAGCGCCGAAGTGCAGTGATGCCAGAAACCGCAGATGATTTAACCGCGAGAATCCTACGTAGCAGCCCAACACCTTCCCCAGGATGAACCCGAAGATCGGCATCGAGCGCGTCTTCCGCATCACTGTCAGGCTTTCCTCGACTAACTGCAGGAAGCCGAGCTTCTCTAGCATCGTGGCCACCGGCAACAGTCCGTCGTAGTCGCTCAGATTGCGCGCATCGAAGTCAAAGGGCGTGGAGGCTCCGATTGTATTAGGTTCCGGAATATCTTCCAGTACCCCTTGATTCACGAGCTTCCGGCGTTTGCTCTGGTTTGCATTGCGCACCATTTGGGTGACTCCTGGGGATTGGTTCGCGAAGCTTGCAACTCCGCGTCCTTACTGTTCTAAAACAGAATTCCCAGGAACTCCAAATGGCCTTGTGTATTATTCAGGCGGCAGCAAATTGCAAATAAATCCGACGTAAGCGTGGCCGAGGGCAGCGGTGAAGGGCAAATGCTGGCTGCGTCTTATGCCGATGAAAAACTGACGGATATGCTGCTTCGCCACCATCAGGGAATACTGAACGGCTACTTGACCAAGGGAAAGCCAGGAGTCGCGGAGGCGGTTGACGGCAATTTCAGAGCATTTCTGCGCCGTGGGCGCGGTTACCGCAGCTTCAACTACCTGCAACTGCAAGCGCAACGGCAGGTCGCCACGAGAACCGAATTCGTCGTTTCTCAGAAAGCCTCGTAAAAACACGCACATTCCCAGTTTGTCTGATTGGATAGAGCCGAAATTCTACTTCTAAGTATTGGAAGGCAAACGGAATGTGTTGAACATCGTGGGCAACATTCTACTCGTCGGAGTTTCGTGCCATATATTCTGATTGGCTGCTATACAACTATTGTCACTGAATAGATAAGTACACTCTGCCGATAGGCAAGTAAACTGTTCAGCTCGTATCGTATAGAGAATCCGGCCGAAATCTGAAGGAGAACTTGATATGTCGTGGTTTAGAAACCTGAACGCTAATGCTAGACTGATGCTCAGCTTCAGCGTCCTGATGGTATTCATTTGCGGCATTGGATATCTTGCACTCAATAGTCTGAACGCAGCCAACGAACGCATCGACCTGCTTTACCACGACGATATGAAGGGCTCTCTTGCCGCTGCTGACATGTCTATCGCACGGCTGTCGATTGCACGATCCGGACGGGACGCCATTCTCAACATCGACGACCCAGCAATAGTAGCAAAGAATGAGAAGGTAATGGTGGAAGGCTTCGCCAGCCTTCATTCGGACCTAGCCATTGTTCAGAAGACTCTCCATTCAAAGGATGCAGACGCCGCTATCGCGGCGATTGGTAGTGCATTGCCAGGCTACGAACAGTCGCAACGGGATTTGTACGCCTGCGCTGCCCTGAAGGACACAGTCTGCGCCAGAACTGCGCTGGATTCAGTGGTCAAAGTGAGCACACCTTTGATCGACGGCGTCGCCGTGGTAATACCCGTCATGCTGTCAAACGCCGAAATCCGATTTCAACAGAACAGCAAGTCGTATCAGTCCACGCGGAATCTGATTATCGGTGCTACCGGCTTCTCGCTTCTTGTGAGTGTCTTGCTGAGCATTGTCATCGCGCGTGAATTTTCAGTGCCTCTTGCACAAGCCATGACTGTATTGGAGCAGGTTGCTGAGGGCGACCTGACCGTCACGCTTGACCTGGACACTAAAGAAGAAGTGGGTCGCATGGCTATGGCGCTGAACAGAGCGGTGCATAAACTGAACACTACCTTGCAGAAGGTGGTGCGCAGCGCGGCGAATGCAGACGCCTCCTCGCACCAACTGGCAGCGGCAGCAGATGCCATTGCGTCCGGTGCCCAGGAACAGGCGGCAAGCCTGGAACAGACATCGGCGAGCCTGGAGGAGATTACCGCGGCTGTGCGGCAGAGCGCCGACAATGCGCAGCAGGCCAATCAGGTTGCGAGTGGTTCGAAGGACTCGGCTCTGCAAGGTCAGGAGGTAGTCGCCAAGGCGATTACTGCGATGTCGGACATCAATGTTGCTTCGGCCAAGATTTCTGAGATTATCTCCACCATCGACGAGATCGCCTTTCAGACCAATTTGCTTGCGGTGAATGCCGCGGTAGAAGCGGCGCGAGCTGGCGATGAAGGACGCGGTTTCGCCGTGGTAGCCTCCGAGGTGCGGAGCCTTGCGCAGAGAAGCGCCCTGGCCGCCAAAGAGATCAAGGGTCTGATTCAGGACACATTGCGCAAGGTGGACGCCGGCACAGCATTGGTAAACCATTCGGGCGAGACGCTGCAGGGCATCGTCGGATCTGTGAAACACGTAACCGACATCGTTGGCGAGATAGCTGCGTCCGCAGGGGAACAGAGCGCAGGCATAGAACAGGTCAGCACAGCAATGACGCAGATGGACCAGGTGACGCAATCGAACTCTGCGCAAACTGAAGAGCTTTCTGCAACGGCACAGTCGCTCTCCGAAGAGTCGGCACATTTGCTTGAGCTAGTAAGCACCTTCACTCTCGTCAGCGACAAGAAGAGTGAGCCGGAACGGCCCGAACGGCATGCGTTCCACCCGCGTGCGGCTAATCTTGTGATTCCCGTGACGCCGGTGAAACAAACGATGCCTGCGCAGCACTCTAGCTCAACGCCGCGGCCACCCGCCGAGCCAACCCGAGCCCATGTGGCAGCAAAGCCCGCCGCGCATTTGTACGGCGACAAAGCAAGCAGGAACAAGCAACCGGTTCTGACCGCGCCAGTTCCAAGCTTGCCAGCTATAAACGATGCCAGCTTCCAGGAGTTCTGAGGCTTGGTCTCAGTGCGCGTGATGTTGTACCAGCAATGAGTGCTCCAAGTCTCGATTTTGACAGACGAGATAAGCATGAGCTCAAGCGGTTAGGGACCTGGAGCGAAAGAGCGAATCAGGGACTCAGATCAAGTTATGTCCAATGACCGTGGAACCGGGCGGAACACAGGAGAGGTTTAACAATGAAGGCATTGGTTGCACATCAAGTTCAGGAGTCGCAGCAGTTCCTCACCTTTCTGCTCGATGACCAGGAATACGGGCTGGAGATTTTCAAGATTCGAGAGATTCGGGGGTATTCCCCCATCACCCCGATCCCCAACGTCCCTTCGCATGTGCGCGGCGTGATGAATCTGAGGGGAACCGTGCTGCCAGTCGTCGACCTGCGCATGAAGTTCCACTTGCCAGTGGTCGAATACAGCAAATACACGGTCATCGTGATCGCGACAGTAGGCGATAAGACGGTTGGACTGTTGGTCGATGCAGTCTCCGACGTCCTCACTGTCGCGCTCGACGCAATCCGCGACGCTCCGGATTTCGGCGCCGCCGTCGACACACGGTTTATCAATGGCGTTTTTCAGTCGAAAGAGCACCTCACTGTGGCATTGAATCTTGAGGAACTGCTGACAGATTCTGAGCTGGCGCTGCCGCAAGCGGTCTAGAAACGCTCGCTTATGGGAATTAGAGAGACTGGAACCTGCTCCAAGAAAAGGATCGATCAATGAATTGGTTTAAGAACCTGAATGCAGCACCCCGGTTGATGCTCAGCTTTGGCGTTCTCTTGCTTCTGACTCTAGGAATCGGCTACCTGGCAATCACCAACCTGAGCAAGGCCAACGACCGCGTGCAGTCGCTCTACCAGAATGATATGAAAGGTATCATCGCTATCGAGGGTATCGATACCAGCAGAATCGATCTTGCGAAGGCGGATCGGGACGCTTATGTCAAAATCGACGACCAGGCCAGCGTAACTGCCGACATTGCCGCTGTCAGGGCAGACTTCAACCTCATGCGTTCCAATATTGAAGTAGCGGATCAGTGTTTCTATACCAGGGAAGGTAAGGAGATCCTCGCAGACATGCGGCAGAGTCTTCCCGCGTATGAGAAGTCAGTTGAAGCCGCCATCACTGCAATTGAAGCAAAGGACTTGCCCGGCGCAAAAGCCGCTTTTTACGCGCTCGCTCCATTGGCGGCGCACATGAGCGGTGATATCAATCAAGCGCTCAAACTTAAGGAGGCGGTCGCGGAAGAGCAGTATCAAACGAACCTTTCCTCCTATCATGCCGCTCGAAATCTGGTGATCGCCGGATCGGTTCTGTCCTTGGTACTCGGGTTGATTCTCAGCTTCGTCATTGCCCGCGGATTCTCGCTGCCATTGGGGAAAGCCGTGGAAGCTCTGGAGAGAGTGGCTGACGGCGACTTGACCGCATCGCTCGATGTGGACACCAACGATGAAGTGGGCCGTATGGCCGGGGCACTGAACAGAGCCGTGGAGAAGCTGAATAACACCATGCAGGAGGTAGCTGACAGCGCCGCCAACGCAAGTGCTTCATCACAGCAACTGGCAGCCGCATCCGAGGCCATCGCCTCCGGCGCACAGGAACAAGCAGCGAGCCTGGAGGAGACATCGGCGAGCCTGGAGCAAATCTCCGCGGCCGTCCGGTTGAGCGCGGAAAATGCTGCAAAAGCCAGTGAGCTTGCATCCGGCTCACAGAATTCCATTGATCGCGGCCATGAGAGCACCAGTGCCGTGGCAGCAATGGCAGAGATCAGCGAGGCATCGGCCAAGATATCCGATATCATCTCGACTGTCGACGAAATTGCATTTCAGACCAATCTTCTGGCGGTCAACGCGGCTGTCGAAGCAGCCCGCGCGGGCGATGAAGGGCGCGGCTTTGCGGTAGTTGCCTCCGAAGTGCGCAGCCTTGCGCAGAGAAGTTCTGTTTCTGCGAAGGAAATCAAGTGCCTGATTCAGGATTCCCTGCGGAAGGTCGAGCACGGCTCGAATCTGGTACAGCGAGTAACCCAACTGGTGGGCGAAATCGCGCACACTTCCGAAGAACAGAGCTCCGGCATCGAACAGGTAAACACGGCCATGACGCAGATGGACCAGGTGACCCAGTCGAACTCCGCGCAGACCGAGGAGCTTTCGGCGACGGCGGAAGCGCTCTCCGACCAGGCTGTGCAACTGCTGGAATTGATAGGCTCCTTCACCCTCGGCAATGACCGGATGAGGCAAAAGGACCGAGAGACACATCCGTCGAATCAGCCTAGCCTTGTGAAGGCCACCCAACGTCCTGGTCCCGCCCAACGATTGAGCGTAGGCGCGCGCAGACCAGCCAAGGTCATTAGAAGCGGCACAGCGTCAAAGTCGGTCGCACAGGCCTACGACAACAAGCGACCCAAGAATCTGCCACCGGCTTTAGCAGTGACCGCCCCTGAGAGCCAGTCGGTGAACGATTCCAGCTTTGAGGATTTCTAGAGCGTTTTCAAGTCAAGTGTTAACAAACACCTGGGTGCCCCAGCCATGAATCGCTCTTTGATTCATGGCTGGGAGAGCACATATCTCAATTCGAACCGTAAACAGTCAGACGGAAAACGCTCTGGCCTGAAGAAATCCGAATTCCACACTGCCCTACAGGACGGTGATCGTCACATTGCCATCGCTGGTATGAATGGCCAATGGCGCTCCACCGGCATTGAGCCGCCCGCGCAGGCTGTGTCCGGAGTTGCTGGATGAGTTATAGCCCTCCGTCGTCACCGGCAGCGAGCAGTTGATCCGACCATCGCTGGTGTGCACATCGAGATCGGCTGCCAGGGTGCGCGGCAAACGGACCTTCATCTGTCCGTCGGAGCTCTCGATATGCGACGCCGCAGTCAACTTTGAGCCTTCCGCCAGGGTCAGGTCCAGGCTCCCGTCGCTGGTATGCACCTGCAAGGCCGTGAAGCGGCCGTCGATGGCCACACTGCCGTCGGAGGAGCGTGATTCCAGCGTTCCCGACGCGTTGTGAATGCGGATTGCGCCATCGCTTGCCGTCAGCCGCACAGCTCCCGCCACATCCCACACGTCCACCGCGCCGTCACTGGTGTGAAGCTCAACGCCGCCCTGGATGCCCGAAACCTTTAATGCGCCATCGGCTGTCCGGGCTTCAAGATCAGCCACCGAAGGAGTCTCGACCGTGACGTGCGGACCGCGCCGCACTCCGCCGATGTGAAAGCCCAGGTGCGGCTTCTCCTTCAGCTCGAAATTGACGTGGTCGCCACTCTTGAATTCGTTCAGGATGTAGTCGCCCGGCCCGCGGTCGTTCCACTCGACGCGAATTCGCACTTCGCGGCAACTGCCGCAGGAACGCACTTCGGTGGAAGCGTCTCCGGTGCTGAGGGCGACCGAAGCCTTGCCTGAAACCGGATAGGATTTCTGCCAATCCGCACCGCCGGCCTGGGTCGACACAACACCGACGGCCATCAGAATCAGCGCGGGAAGACAAAATGGGACAAGACGCACAACGCGCATAGGTGTCACCTCTGCACGTTGTACGCAGCGGAAACCGGAGCGGTTCCGTGGAAGCAAAGCAGCCGGCTTCACCCTATCTGGCTGCACTCCTCCACCGGAATCTTTACCTGCTCGACGATCTCCAGCCCAAAGCCTTCCAGGGCCGGAATGTGCATTGGCGTATTCGAAAGCAGACGGATGCGCCGGATGCCCAGGTCGGAGAGAATCTGGCCTCCCAGGCCGATGGCGCGCAGGATGCGCCCGCTGCGGTCCTGCATGCCTTCGCGGGCACGCAGTTCTTTATGCAGCACCAGGCGTCCGACAGCGTGCTCCGTCGCGAACGCTTCTGCTGGCCCGGTTGCGTTCTCTGGAGCTGCGGCGGGCTCAATCTCAAATCCGCGCGAGGTGTTGTGCAGATAAATCACCGCGCCGCAGCCTTCCTCGGCAATCATGCGCATCGACTGGTCGAGGGTCTCGTGGCAATGGCAGTCCGCGGCAAAGAGATCTCCCGCCGTGCAACGGGTGTGCACGCGCACCAGCACCGCATGGTCGCAGGGCGGGCTCAGCTCCCCTGGGCAGGGCGAAACCGCGTTGAACTCCCCCTGCGCAATGTCGGCCGCAGGGCCGCCGTGGAATGCAGGACAATCAGCGCAAAGATCGCCGCGCACCAGCGCGATGTGGCTCTCTCCGCCGTTGACTTCACTTTCATAGGCAATCATGCGAAACTCGCCGTAGCGGGTTTGGATGCGGCTCTCGCCCGCCCGCACAATGTACCGCTCGTTGCGTAGCCGGTAGCGGATCAGTTCAGCCACAGTGAGAATCCGCAGCCCGTGCTCCTGGCAGAAAGGAATCAGGTCGGGAATGCGAGCCATCTCGCCGTCGTCGCGCATGATTTCGCAAATGACGCCGGAGGGAGTCAGACCGGCCATCCGGGCAAGGTCGACGGAGGCTTCGGTCTGCCCCGCGCGCACCAGAACCCCACCTTTGCGCGCCCGCAGCGGAAAGATGTGTCCAGGTCGCGCCAGGTCGGTGGCGCTGGAGGCGGGATCGATCGCGGTGCGAATGGTCTGTGCCCGATCCGCGGCCGAGATTCCCGTGGTTACTCCCTCCCGTGCCTCAATGGTCTCGGTAAACGCTGTTCCGAAGCGCGACGAGTTGTGCGCCGACATGGGAAACAGGCGTAGATGGTCCGCTCGCTCCTCGGTCAGCGTCAGGCAAATCAGGCCACGTCCATAGCGGGCCATGAAATTGATCGCCTCCGGGGTCACGAACTCAGAGGCCAACGTCAGGTCGCCCTCATTCTCCCGGTCTTCGTCGTCAACGACGACCACCATGCGGCCGGCGCGAATTTCGTCCAGAGCGCCGGGGACATCGATAAAAGGAGCTGCGATGGTGCGAATGGAATCAGGCATGGCCACACCTCCATTCTCGCGCATGGCAGGCACAAACAGCAAAGCACCGTTCCAAGAGAACAAAAGCGCCGCCCGAAGGCGGCGCTTTCTAGGAAACGGGAAAAACAGTTGCGGCTTATAACGTCGATTCGATCTCAAACCCCCAGGCTTCCAAAAGCGCCTCGGGGATATACTTGGAATTCTTGTTCCGGCGAGCCCATTCCCGGAGCCGAGTGGACCTGATGTACTGGTCCGGGGTCAATTTGAATTCCTTCACGATCTGTTCGAAGGAGGTCACTGTGGGTACAACCGGGCCGATGGGCTCCGGCTTGCCCCAATTCGGATTTCCACGACGCTTTGCCATCGATTTGGTGTCCTTAAAGGGTGGGATTTACTTGTGCAACCTAGGCCACGGGCTGGGGGGGCCAGTGGGATCTGTGGCAACTCTAAGGTCTTATTTTACGTATTTTTTCTTCAAAAATCAATAGTAAAGTTAGTCCTGCCTTATCCGTCGGCTCCTCATGCTGTTCAGGGTGAAAACATCGTATTCCCTTGTTATAAAGACCATTACGAGAATCAGAGGCAACGATCATTCACTCTCAAGGCACGAATGCGCGAGCTGAAATTGGCCATCTGCCAGCCTATGGTGGCACGATACTCTTATGACAACATCTTTTTGGCGCACAGTGGCCGGCAGTTTGTTGCTAGCTGCCCTGAGTCTGGTGCAGTGCCACGCCGTCGAGCTGAAAGTGAGCCGTGACGTTCTTCAGCGCACGCTCAAGCAGCAACTCTTCAGTGGTCTCAATGGCCGCTACTATCTGAAAGGCAATGCCCAGACCCCCTGCTTTGTCTTTGCCGACGACGCGCAACTGAGCTTTGTACAGGATCGCGTCGTGGTGGTCATCAAGGCTCACGCGAAACTAGGAAAATCTTGGGGCAACTCCTGCCTTGGCATTTCTCTCAACACCGCTCCCGAGGTCTCCCTGGCGCCGATCGGCGAGGGGGAAACCATCGGCTTCCGCGACGCGCGCCTGGATAAGATTGTCGACCAGAAGGAGATGAATTTCTTTCTCACGCCTTTTCTGAGCCACCAGCTCCCTTCCAGCATGAAGATCAATATAGCCGACCTGCTCCGCAAGGCCCTTGCAGACTCAACCGCTACATCCGGCTACAAAGTCGCCCTGGACCGATTCACAGTCCACTCCATGCATATCGAGAGCGACTACTTGGTGGTGGATGCGGATGGCGACATCAGCGTGAAGTAGCGCGACGGCCATAACAGCCTGCGGTGAATGCCTCATTCCGGCGGGTTTTGTAACATGGCACGACTGAAGTCGTGCTATGTTACAAGGAAGTGCCCGGCTGGACAACAAGACGGACGTTAACCATGGGCGGCTAAGGGCATTGAAGTGGATGCGAGCAGAAAGGCCCCGCCGCTGCGGACGGGGTCTTTTCCATTGGACGGATGACTATTCGCACCAGACGTTGAAAGCCCCTGCCCTTACGGCCTCGGACAGTGCTTCAACCTCCGGCGCCAGTGTCCGGTCTTGTTCAAGACGTGGCACCACCGCGCGCACCGCCGCATAGGCGTACTCAATCTCCCGGCCCGGCCTGAGCGGCCTGCGGAACTCCAACCCCTGCGCCGCACACATCAGCTCAATGGCCACAATGCGCTCGGCGTGCTCCACAATTTGGCGCAGCTTGAGCGCCCCGGTCATACCCATCGAGACGTGATCCTCCTTGCCGCCACTGGTGGGAATGCTCCCCGTCGACGAGGGATGCGCCAGAACCTGGCACTCGTTGATCAGCGCCGCCGCCACAATCTGCGCCATCATGAATCCCGAGGAAAGCCCCGCGTCGGGCGACAAGAACGCTGGCAGCCCTTCGTTAATGTCCGGGTTCAGCAGTCGGTCGATGCGCCTCTCCGTAATTCCGGACAAATCCGTCAGCACAATGGCCGCGTAATCGAAGGCATAGGCCAGCGGCGCTCCATGGAAGTTCCCGCCCGAAATCACCGCTCCGCGGTCTTCCGTTTTGGACGAGTTCTCAGGAAAGACCAAGGGATTATCCGTCGCCGAGCCCGCCTCGACCTCCAATATACCGCGCACATGTTCCAGCGCATCCCTCACCGCGCCATGTACTTGCGGCATACAGCGCAGGCAATAGGCATCCTGCACCCGCGAGTCCTTTGTCCGATGCGACTCGCGAATCTCCGAATTCGCCAGCAGCCGCATCAGGTGCTCGGCGGAGGCAATCTGCCCGGCGTGGGGGCGGGCCTGATGAATGCGCGGGTCAAAGGCCGCCGGAGTGCCCATCAGAGCCTCCAGAGACATCGCACCCGCCAGATCGGCCAACCGGACAACGCGTCGTCCGCGCGCCACTGCCAATGCGCCCACCGCAGTCATGGCCTGCGTGCCGTTCAGCAGTGCAAGGCCTTCTTTTGCCTGGAGAGCCAAGGGCTGCAATCCTGCCCGCTTCAGCGCCTCGGCTCCGGCCATTCGTTGGCCCTGGTAGAATGCCTCGCCTTCGCCGATCACCACCAGCGCCAAATGCGCCAGCGGAGCCAGATCGCCGCTTGCGCCGACCGACCCCTTTTCCGGAATCACCGGGTGGACACCCGCATTCAGGAGCGCTACCAGCAGTTCGACTACTTCCGTTCGGCAGCCGCTGAAGCCTTTGGCCAGCACGTTGGCGCGCAGCAGCAGCATGGCCCGCGACTCGGCCTCGGAGAGCGGCTGCCCTACCCCGCCGGCGTGGCTGCGCACCAGGTTGGTCTGCAACTGCGCCAGGCTTCCGTCCGGAACCCGCACGTCCGCCAGCTTGCCAAACCCGGTGTTAACCCCATACACAGTCTGCCCCGTCGCTAGAATTTCTTCGATGTGGGTCCGGCTCTGCGCCACGCGAACCAAGGAGGAAGGTGCGATTGCCACTTTGCCCCCAAAAATCGAAACAGCTTCAATCTCGGCCAGCGTCAAAGGCTGGCCGTCCAAAATCAGAGTGTCCATGATAGAAATCGTAGGCCGCGTCACGACCCTGGTCCAGACAGATTCAACGGCAGGGTTTCGCCTTGAGGAATGAATCGTTTATTCTCACTAGCAATGACGATGGAAACCACGGCGCTTCTCGACAGATACGGACGAAAGCTTCTCGACGAACTGCAAACCAACGCGCGTCTCAGCCTTGCCGAGCTGGGCCGCCGAATCGGCCTCTCTCCCACTGCCGCCGCCGAACGCCTGAAACAGATGGAGGAGGCCGGCATCCTGCACGGCTATACCGTCGAAATCGACCGCGAGGCGCTGGGCCTGGAGGTGATGGCCTTCATCCGCATGAGCTGCGGCGGCCAGCACTATCACCGCCTGCTCGAATACGTGCAGACCCTCGAAGAGGTCCGCGAGTGCCATCATCTGACCGGCGACGACGATTTTCTGCTCAAAGTCACCACCACATCGATGGCCGATTTGGAGGCTCTGATCGAGGCCCTGCTTCCCTATGGCAATCCGGTCACGAGTCTCGTGCTCTCCTCGCCCGTCGAGCGGCGCAGGTTCGCGGTCAACGGCAAGCTCACCACCGTCACCCACAAGGCAGCGGCCCGGCGGCGCTAAGACGTGATCAGAGCCCTAGAATCAGTTGTCTTCATCGCGATCCCCCCCCCTGCGACCGAAGAAATCCACTAACTCCGCAGCTGGGCCCGCTTCAGACCCGGCGCCAGCATCCGCAACAACACCAGCGCCGTCAGGTAAGCAAACGCAGCATACAGAAACAGCGGCGTATAACTGTGCGTGATCTGCAGGATGTGTCCGGTGATAACCGCAAAGATGGCTCCGCCCGCGGCTCCCGACATCTGGCCGAAACTCACCACCGTCCCCACATACTCGGCGGGAAACATATCCGGAACAGTGGTATAGATATTGGCTGACCACCCCTGATGCGCGCTGGCTGCCAGACCGAGCAGCGCCACAGCGCCCCACTCCGACTGCAAGCCACCGGCAAAAGCCATCGGTAGCACCATGCAGGCGCAAGTCAGCATCGCCGCCAGCCGCGCAGGCTTCAGGCCCATCCCCAGCCCGAGGAATGCGCGCGGCAGCCAGCCTCCACCTACGCTGCCGACCGTCGAAAGAACATAGATCGCAACCAGTGGCAGCCCCAGGTGCGCCAGGTTCAGATTGAAGCGCGTGCTGAAGTAGCCGGGCAGCCAGAAGAGAAAGAACCACCACACGGGGTCGGTCAGGAACTTGCCGAGCATAAACCCCCAGGTCTGCCGATAGCCCAGCAGCTTCCACCAGGCCAGCGCCGGACCCGGTGGCGGCGCAACCACCACTCCGCGGCTCCAGTCCATCCTCTCGTGCGGCCTGCGATACTTCACCGACCACCACACGATCCACGTTGCGCTGAAGATCCCAGTGGTCAGAAAGGCCGCGCGCCAGCCGAAGTGTAACGCCACCCAGGGCACCACCGCCGGAGCCAGAATCGCCCCCACACTGGCGCCGGAGTTGAAGATGCCCGTGGCCAGCGAACGCTCCTTGGGCGCAAACCACTCCGCCGTCGCCTTGATCGCCGCGGGGAAGTTGCCGCTCTCGCCCAAGCCCAGAAAGAACCGCGCCACGCCGAAACCCGCCACGGAACTGACCAGCGCGTGCCCCATCGCGGCCACGCTCCACAGCCCAGTAATCAGCGGATAGCCCTTGCGGCAGCCCAGCCGGTCCACCAGCCGCCCGGCAAAGACGACGCCAAGCATATAGGCAACCTGAAAGGCGCTCACCACGTAGCCGAATTGAACCTCGCTCATGTGGATCGAGGCTTCCACGGTCGGCCATCCGGGCAGCAGAGGTTCCAGGTGAATCGTGCTCTGCGCCAACACCGGCTTCAGAATCGCGATCACCTGCCGGTCCATGTAGTTGATCGAAGTGGCCACAAACAGCATGGCGCAGACCGTCCATCGCCCCTCGAGCGCCGGCGGCTCGGCCAGCATCTCTTCCTGTTCGATTTCCTTGCTCATCGAGTTACCAATCCGTCAGAGTGCCGTCCAGTTTGCGGTTGATGGGCAGATAGGCCCGCTGATAGGGATACTTGGCCGCCAGCTTCTCGTCCAGGTCCACGCCCAGTCCCGGCGCGTCTCCCGGATACATGAGCCCGTCTTCGAATTTGTACTTGTGCGGGAAAACCGCGTCCACCTCGTCGGTGTGCGGCATCAGTTCCTGTATGCCGAAGTTGTGAATCGCCGTATCGAAGTGCAGTGCCGCCGCCATGGTCACCGGCGACAGGTCCGTCGCCCCGTGGAATCCCGTGCGCACGTGGTAGAGCGCCGCAAAGTCCGCCGTCTTTTTGAGGTGCGTCAGGCCGCCGCCGTGCACAATCGTCATGCGCAGATAGTCGATCCACTGGTTGCGGATCAGGTCGTGCGCATCCCAGATCGAGTTAAAGACTTCGCCCACCGCAATCGGCGTCGTGGTGTGCTCGCGGATCACCCGGAAGCCCTCCTGCAACTCCGCAGGTGTGGGGTCTTCCATCCACAGCAGGTGATAGGGCTCGAGTTCCTTGCCCAGCCGCGCCGCCTCGATGGGCGTCAGCCGATGATGGCAGTCGTGCAGAAGATGCAGCTCTTCGCCGAATGTCTCCCGCACCCGCTTGAAAAGCTGCGGCACATGGCGCAAATAGACTTCCGTGGACCACTCGTTCTCCGGAGGCAAACCGCGCTCGGCCGGTTCATATTTTCCTGGCTTCTTCGAAACACCGTAGGTCGCCGCCAGCCCTGGGAAACCGCTCTGCACGCGAATGGCCTTGAAGCCAAGTTCCTTGAGCCGCGCCACGTCTTCCAGAGCCTGCTCAATGTCCTTACCGTTGGCGTGTCCATAGACCAGCACACCCTCGCGGCTCTTGCCACCCAGCAGGTTATAGACCGGCGTATTCAGCGCCTTGCCCTTGATGTCCCACAGCGCCACGTCCACCGCGGCAATCGCCGCCATCGTCACCGGCCCGCGCCGCCAGTAGGCACCGCGATAGAGATACTGCCAGATGTCCTCAGTCTGAAACGGATCGCGTCCCACAATGCAGGGAAGGACGTGCTCGGTCAGATAGCTCGCCACCGCCAGTTCCCTGCCGTTCAGCGTGCCGTCGCCCAGCCCGTAGATGCCTTCGTCGGTCTCGATCTTCAGCGTGACAAAGTTCCGCCCCGGCGATGTAATGTTTACGTGCGCATTGGTAATCTTCATGATCCCCGTTCCGTAGATGCCAGGTTCCAGGTCCTAGCCTCCAGGTTCTAGGTCCTAGGTTCTAGGTTCTAGCTTTCAGGCCCTACTCCCTACTCCCTATTCCCCGCTTTCCGCGAGCCCTTTGCCAGCCGGCCCAGGAGCGCCAGTTCGCGCAGGACCTGCATCAGCGGTCGCGCCGGCGTGCCCCACAGCACGGTTCCCGGCTTCAGTCCCTCGTTGGTGACCGTCTTGCCGCTCAGTACGCCTGCTTGTCCGCCCAGAATCACGCCGGGGCCGATGTGCGCGTGGTCTCCAATGCCCACCTGCCCGGCAATCACCACGCCTTTGCCGACCGTGCTCGAGCCGGAGATTCCGGTCAGCGCTACCAGAATCACATCCTCGCCGATCTCGCAGTTGTGACCCACGTGGACCAGGTTGTCGATCTTGGTTCCCCGGCCGATTTTTGTCTCTTTGAGCGCGCCGCGGTCGATGGTGCTGTTGGCGCCGATCTCCACGTCGTCCTCGATTGAAAGCGTTCCCTGCTGCGGAAATTGCGTGTACGCGCCGGTCGCAGCATCGCGCACGTAACCGAAGCCGTCTGCACCCAAAACCGCACCGGCGTGCACCACCACCCGATTCCCCAGAGTAGTTCCGGGATAGAGCACGGCGCGCGGATAGATGCGGCACTTCTCGCCGATGCGCACGCCCTGGCCAATCACCGCACCGGCTTCGATGTGGCTTCCAGCCCCGATCTGCGCACCCGCGCCCACCACGGCCGTCGCTTCGACGGTCACGCCCGTACCCAAAACCGCATCGGACGCAACCACAGCTGCGGGATGTACTTCGGTAGGTGGCAGAACAGGCTCAATCAGCTTGGCTGCGCGCGCAAACCATAGCCGCGGCTGTACCGCCTCAACGACGCACTTGCCCGCTGGATAAGCCTCTACCACCCCAGCCCGCAATACGACCACCCCAGCATGGCTCTCCAGAGCCTTGGCCGCCGATGCCGCATCCTCCGCAAAGACCAGTTCGTTGGCAGAGGCCGCAGCGGAGGAATTCACGCCCTCGACCACCTGCTCCGCGCTTCCCTCGGCCAGCTTGCCGCCCAGCACGTTCACCAGTTCGCCCAGCGTCATGCAACTCTCCTTCAATAGATCCCCGGCTCGCCGGCCGGCCGGGTCTTCCAACGGCGATGGATCCACAGCCACTGATCAGGATAGCGTCGAATCCAGGCTTCGATCGCCTGGGTGCACTGCTGAGTCGCGGCCAGAATGTCGGCTTCCGTATTCCCGGTTCGCTCCAGGATCAATTCCTGCCCGAAGCGCAGCACATACTTTTGCTCGGCCGGCTCCCACAGCACGAAGCCCGGCAAGACTGCCGCGCCCGTCTTCAGGGCAACACGCGCAAGTCCCGAAGCAGTGCAGGCTTGTCGGCCAAAGAAGTCCACAAATACGCCCTGCGGCGGAGTCATGTTGGTGTCCATCAAGATGCCCACCGTCTCGCCGGCGCGCATGGCTCGCAGCAGTCCGCGGGCAAAATCGTCCTTCGGCAGCACGCGGTTGCCGTGCAGGCAGCGGATGCCGTTCACAAACGCGTCCAGCCGGCGGTTGTCGAGCGGGCGAATGACCATGCCCATCGGGTGGCCCATCAGCGAATGGTAGAAACTGGAAAGCTCCCATGCGCCCAGGTGGCCCGTGACCACCAGCACGCCCTTGCCGCGCGCCTGGGCAGCGAGAAAGTTCTTGAGGCCCTCGGTGCGAAGCCAGTCGCGGGTGTTCTCTCTTGTGTAGCGGGGCATCCGGCAGAACTCGACCAGTTGCCACCCCAGGTGCCAGAATACGCCACGCAACACGCGGTCGCGCTCCGCGTCGCTAAGCTCCGGCAGCGCCAGTTTCAGGTTGCACAGTCCCACGCGCCGCAAACGGCCCATCGCCTGATAGACGCTCCAGGCAAGCAGATCCGCAAATAAACGTGCCACGCTGCGCGGCAGCCGTCCCAGGGTGCGCGCCACGGCCAGCACCAACCAATACTCGAAGTTTTCCTGCATCGTCGAAGGCAAACTACAAGTCTAACCTGTGCAGCGATCTGACCCGAAGTCTCTACCTGCTCCTCGCGCGCGCTGTGAAGGGCAACCACCGACCCGGTTGACATCTAGCCCAGTTTTGCAATCCACTGGCGAAATTCCGCGGCTGGGTCGGGCTGGCGAAAGAGCGCGCCGGCAATGGCCACAAGCGTAGCTCCGGCAGCCAGCGCCGCTGGCGCTGTCTCCAGCGTGATGCCGCCAATCGCCACCAGCACGGGATCCGGACCGGCCTCCGCGCGCAGCCGCCTCACCCCTTCCATGCCAATCAGCGGCAGGGATGTCTGCTTGGTGCGTGTGGCAAAGACCGGGCCAATCGAAAAGTAATCCGCCCCACTCTCAAGAATTCCGGGAATGAGCTTATCGCCTCCGCCAAACGTGCCCACAATGGCCTCCGGGCCCAGCAGCTTGCGGGCCGCGGCGGGCGTCGCGTCGCCTGTATCCACGTGCACCCCATCAAACCCAAGCTGTTGAACCAGATCGGCGCGGTCATCGAGAATCAGCTTTGCCTGTCCCGCGGGCAGGCTGGCGCGCAGAACTGCAGCGTCGGCCAGCAACTCCGCGTCCGCTCCGGTTTTGTTGCGGTATTCGAGCAGCGTGATGCCGGCCTCGGCCAGCGAACCGGCCAGCCTGCGCAAAAACTCCGCGCGGCCAGCGGCTGGAATGAACGAAGCGTCGAGGATGGGATAGAGCTTGGGAAACTTGATCGACATGGTTCAAGGTTAGCCGACGGAAAGCCGGTTCGTCCTAAAAATCCCGCTCATCGAATCCCTCGAGTCCCCAGCGACCGGGCTTTGTCGCTGGGGATTCGAGGCAATTCGCGAGGTTGGAAGGTGCACTTGATGGCCAGTTCCCTACTCCCACTACATATCGTCCGCCGACGGCCCATAGGTTCCAGGAAGCCGGTGGCCGAGGAGGCGCACGTAGACACCCAACTGGGCGCGGTGGTGAATCAGGTGGTCGAGAACCCAGTCGCGGAAGACACGGTACTTCGAATCGTCGATCCAGGTCTGGCCACCGGCCACAAACTTCCAATTCCCATCCCACTTCTGGGGTGCAAAGTCGTTCAGCAAGGCTTTTGCTTCGCCCGTATCCTTGTCGAAGCGCTCCAGCAGCGCGTCCTTGCTGGCTGGGATGTAGGGTTCGAACTTGTGATCCGCCGGGAACTCTAGCTTGTCCAGCGCCAGCGCACTGATAGCCCACTGGCCCGCCGTCTCCACAATGTGCCCTGCCAATTGGCCCAGGCTCATGGATTTCGGATGCGGCTTGTAAGTGAAATCAGCGTCGGCCGGGATGGCCTCGAGAATCTTGCGCGTCTTGGCGACCTCGCGGTCGTATTCGGCAATCAGTTCCTTTTGAAAATCCATCGGGCAACCTCCATTGTTGCGAGGCCAGCATAAATCAAGGCGTCGGAAAAAGCGAAGAAAAAGCGATAAATTCTTTTGCCTGCCTGCCCTCTCGTCTTCAATCTTCGAGACCGCGCCGGAGCGGCATGGATTGGTAATTTTGGCTTCAATTTTGGGCATCTGGGCTCAAAAACGGCACAAAACCGTATGGAAAGGGTCCGGAATTTACAACTTTTGATTACTTACAAGTTAACATGACATTCTAGTAAGTTATTCATTAGGTACTGGTGGGCGGGCGCTACGTCTACATGCTGCACGAGTTGGAGAAGCTGCACCTGGACCCGGCGGCGGGGAAATTTGCCGCGGCGGTTTCGGCTACCGGTGACCGTGGGACTGTTGACGCTGGACGAGGACGGCGAGTTGGAGGCGAAGATTGTGACGCTGGATTGTGACAATTAACTTATAAGCAGTGATCCATGAACAGAGCGAAACAAAGAAAAAAGTATACCCC
>Ga0224528_1001101_pt1 | contig 18699 bp, 12 predicted proteins | sample CBST25metaG_2_FD_179888 | JGI IMG/M metagenome (GOLD analysis project Ga0224528, IMG submission 179888) | Peat soil microbial communities from Stordalen Mire, Sweden - C.B.S.T25 | ecosystem: Environmental > Terrestrial > Soil > Wetlands > Peat | place: Sweden: Norrbotten County, Stordalen Mire...
CGCAACCGGCCTGCTGCCTCCATCGCAACCTCCTGGAAACAGCACACCCCTTTTCGCTCCTCCGCACGAGTATCAACCCAGATGCCGCATCTGCTAAGACACTCCCGCGTTCATGCGATTGCCCTGCTCGTCTTTTCAGCGCGCACCGAGGTAGAGTCTCTCCGGTCAGATGGCGCGAATGACCCGGACGGGAAGAAAGATGACGGCGCTGACCAACTCCAGTACGCCGCCCACCGCGATGCCGACGATGCGAAACGGCAGGAGCAACAGCCACACCAGTGGATAGAGCGCCAGCGCCGCCAGGGCCAGCGGCCAGCACAGCACCAGCAGAATGCACCACAAGAGAAACTTCATCATGGCCTCAACGCCTCATCGCGCACGGGCAGGCCGCCGCGCAGTTTCATCCCGTGATACTGGTACGAAGACTTGCTTGGAGCGGTTCCCGGCGCGGCAGGCTTCTGCAGCCCGCTCCGCCAGCAGTTTCTTGCGCTCGCGAATCAGTTTGGCCCGGTCCTTCTCAGGCAGCGCCAGCACCGCCTTGGTGCGCTTGGGCAGCTTCTCGTAGATCAGCGCGTGGGCGCGGTGAAGCTCCTCCTCGATCTCGCGCGGACGAAGGGCGTCCCAGCGCTCGACGGCCACCCAGAATGCCCTGGCCAGGTGCGGAGCGGGGCTGATGCCTTCGTCCTCCAGCAGTTCGTGGAAGCGCTCGGCGCCGCAGTGGAACCACAGCACGCCGATTCCCGAGCCGTCCAAGTCGGTCATGGCAAACATCTTGCCGCCGATCTCGCGGTCGCCGACCCAATAGACCAGGTGATGGCCCCAGTTGAGGGTTTCGGCAACGTGCGGCAAGGTCAGGCAGAAATCGCGGATGCGCTCGTTGTCCATGGAGTGAGTGTAGGACGGATGAGGCGAAGGGAAAAAGCGAAAAATGCAGGAAAACCCGAAACGCTTCGATAGCTTGAAAGTTGCGGGCTTCCCTGGAGGAGGAGGACTTTCCGAGGCGGTCCTTACGCTTCATTTGTGCTGCAAAACGTAGCTGCCGGGTTTGGAGGCAGGTGCCAGCTTCCAGCCCTTCGCAGTTGCCCATGCTGTCCGGATCGCGCAGAAGCCTTCAAAACCAGATACAGCGGCTGAGCATGAACTGGCGAGCGCGACGGTGCTGCCCGGAATTCGCTGTCCAGGCTGCTGCCTTCGTTACCACCATTCCATGGAGCGCGCCGATGGAGTCTTTGTGTCGCTCTCGGGCTTTGCCGAGCGAAGAAGCAAGAGCGGGCACTGCACGAGCTTGACGACCTTCTCGGCTATCGAGCCAAAAACCAATGGATGCCAGCCGGAGATGCCGTGCGTCGAGATGACGACCAAGTCGACATGCTCCCGCTCCACGACCTCCATGATGTTCCCAACTACATCGTTTCCAACTTCGACACTGGATTTTGACCGGATTCCCCTGGCAGCAAGAACCGCAGTGCACTTCGACAGACGCCCCTCGGCATAGGTTCGCGCCTCCTGGATGACATTGGTTTCCGGGATCAGGTCGGGGAGAGTGGTGGCAGGGAAAAAGGGAATGACGTTCACAAGAAAGAGTTCGGCGTGAAAGTGCTGGGCAAGGTCGGCTGCCATCTCCAGCGCCGCCTGGGATGAGGAACTGAAGTCAATCGGCAAAAGAATCTTTGTGGGAAAGGACGGGAAAGCTTGAACTTCGGGCATGACGGTCTCCTCGCGTGACCATTGAAGTGGTCGGAGTCCTATTTTCGGCAATCGGACCAGCAAGGACTGTGCTCTTTTGGACACCTATGGCGTGGTCCCGGATTGCGCTCGGGGCGGCCAATAAAGGCCGGTGCGGACATTTGTCCTCACCGGAGCCTGGGTCAAAAGACGACGCGCATTCTCATGCCCAGCAGAGCGGTTGTATAAGCTTTGCTTGCGTAAGTGGGATGATTCGAAACCTCCAAATCCGGGCCCATGTCCACGCTCTTCGTCAGGCGAAGCCGGTAAAACGCCTCCAGCACACTCTCGTGATGTCTAGCTCCAGAGCTCGGCTCCGAGTGGATCACGGTAATCCCGAACATGTCTCCCCGTCTCCCAAACGGCCTCATCCGATCTATGCCTAGCTCTTCGACTTGCCTGATCGAGGTTCCTCGATTCGATGCGAAGCCAAACCTCCCAAATGGAACCCAGCCGTTGCGCAGCTCATGCTCAAATCCGATGCCGCCGCCCACTCCACTGCCGAGGTGTTCTGTATCGTCGCGCCAGAAGTTCATGCGGTAATTCTTGAATCGTTCGCTAGCGGAACCCGAGAACCAGCCCAATTCGACAGACTCCATATACTTTCGATCGACAAGCGTGGCAAGGTTCGATTGCGGCGAACCTTCCGTATCGACGGCCAGAGCGTGAAAGTAAAAATGCCGTGTCGCCTGGAGTTCGACCGCCGCACCCCCGGCGTATGCCCCATCCGAAGCGAAAGTCAGGTTTCCGTCGCTGCCCCCATTCAGAAACTGTACGCGCTCGTCGTTGTTGAACATGCTCAGGCTGATGTACTCGTTGGGATGGATTTTGCCGGCGTAGAGCGAAAGCCTCTTGTGGAGCAGATCCTGCCGCCAGTAGAGAATATTTACAGTGATCGGTTCCTGAGGACCGCCTGGCTGCAGGGCGTTGAGTGTTAGTCCGGAACCGAGGCTTTGGCTCTGATCGAACTGCTCGCTGACGCCGATATTGGTCCCCGAACGCGCCAGCAGGCTGATCCCCCCTGCTGTACTCCCGTGTTGATAGACTTTCCAGGCGACCGTAAGGTCGGCGCGCCCGCTGGTTTGATCGTGCCGCACACCATCCGGCGTGGCTGTCGCGTACTGGCTGACCAGCGTGTAGGTCTCTCCGATCTTCAAGTGCGCCGACTGATTGATGCGGTCGGTCAGCCTCTCAAAGGGTTCGACGAAGATTCCAAGAGGATCGGGCTTGAGCAAGGGGTCCGAAGGGACCTTCGATAGGGCCACTGCGTCTGCGTCGAGTTCCTGCCGAAGATCGTCGGGAACCCACTTCAGGCTCGTAGACGGTGCGGCAGGGGCACTTTGCGGAGGAAGGCCCGAGTTGCCGCCTCCGCTTTGGCCGGCGGCCGCAAGACTGAACGCAAAAAGCAACAGCGAGAGAGTTCTCACATACCTTCTCTCCTGAATCCAGATGATTCTGTCTCGCATGGTTTCTGGTTGAGGAGGATTTCCGCAGGAGGCTTCGGATTGGACTCAGTCTTCCGAGCACTGCCACTCGGGTTGCACGCTAAGCAAGCATTGCACCGGCGCAACCGCCGATCTGTCCCGTTCTGCACATAGGCCGTTCTCCGTTCAGCAGTGCCGATTATCCTCCACGGCAATCGCAGATCCGCCATCGCGATCGTAGAGCGTGGCAAAGGAGCGAAGCCGCGCGCTCAATTCAGGGTTCAATTGGCCTGGACGGTAACGCCATTTCCAGTTTCCGCTCATTGTGCCGGGGAGATTCATGCGCGCCGAGCTTCCCAGTCCCAACACATCCTGCAAGGGAACAATCACCATGTCGGCGACGGAGGCCTCCACCGCGCGGATCATGATCCAGTTGATCTCCGCATCGTCATCGAAGTTGAGATAGGCGCGCGCAAACTCATGCTCTTTGCGAATACCCTCCGGCGTGCGTGTGCTGTCGCCTGCGCCCGTATTCGACCACCAGCCTGCTGCAGTGTCGTTGTCGTGGCTGCCGGTATAGGCGACCAGGTCGCGGTTGTAATTGTGGGGACGAAAGGTCGGCGCCTGGGCATCCGTTCCGAACCCAAACTGCAGAATGCTCATTCCCGGAAGCCCGAATCTTTTTCGCAGTTCTTCGACCGGCGGTGTGATGACCCCCAGGTTCTCGGCCACAATCGGCAGATCGCCAAACTCGTTCTGCAGTGCGGACAATAGTGCGTCGCCGGGCGCCTTCACCCATCGTCCGCGCATGGCGGTCGCCTCAGTGGCCGGAACCTCCCAGTAAGCTTCGAAGCCGCGGAAGTGATCGAGCCGCACCAGGTCGAAGAGGGCGAGCGAGGCGCGGAAGCGCTCAATCCACCACGTGAATCCACCGGCCTCCAGAACATCCCAGCGATAGATCGGATTGCCCCATAGCTGCCCGGTGGCGCTGAAGTAGTCCGGCGGCACGCCGGAAACTACAATCGGATTGCCGTGATCGTCGAGGTAGAAGAACTCCGGGTGGGCCCAGACATCGGAGCTGTCGTGCGCGACATAGATGGGGATGTCGCCCATCAGGTGGATGTCGCGTTGCCGGCAGTAGTCCCTCAGATCTTTCCATTGGCGGAAGAACTCGAATTGCCAGTATTGGATGACCTTCAGCTCAGGCGCGAGCCGAAGTGTCCACTCGCTGACGGCGCTCGCGGCGCGATCGCGAATCCCTGCGTCCCATGTACTCCAGGCCGTTTCATTGTGCGCGTCCTTCAGAGCCATGAAGAGCGCGAAATCGTCGAGCCATGAACGCTCGCTTTCACAAAAACCGTCGAAGGCCGCGCGATCCGCTGAGGACGCATGGGCAAAGAACGCCTCTGCCGCCCGCTGCAATAACGGCCTCTTGAATTGAACTACCGCCTGGAAGTCGACAGAGTCCTCCGGAAAGGTCGGCGCCTGAGCCAGATCCGATTCCTCAAGCAGCCCCTGATCGCGCAGGCGCTCCAGGCTCAGCAACAACGGATTGCCGGCAAAAGCAGAAAAGCACTGGTAGGGAGAATCGCCGTATCCGGTGGGATTCAGGGGCAGCACCTGCCACAGCCTCTGTCCGGCGGCGAAAAGAAAGTCCGCGAACTCATAGGCGCACGGCCCAAGATCGCCGATGCCAAAGCGGCCAGGCAAAGAGGTGCAGTGCAGCAGGATTCCGCTGCATCGGGGGAATCTCGCGCCGCTCACATACGCTGGCCGAGTTTGTCCGGTCGAGCTCGGCGGCGGGATGGAAGTTTGTGTTTGTCGCATGTAAGCCTCGCTGTAGGAATCCGGAACAAGATGCGGGATCACCTGCATGTCGCCACTCAGGCACTGCGCGCGCAAGCCAGAAACCACTCCTCCAGAAACTCCCTCAGCTCCCCTGGAGGCCGCAGCCAAATATCCGCCTCTGTCTCGCGCTGCTGGCGGCGCATGAGCACGCTCAGACTGTGAGTACGAAGGTTGTTTACCGCGCGAAATGCCGCTTCGTCGGTTACATCGTCGCCCAGATACGCCACCGGCGCTCCGGGATCGGCTTCCCGCAGGGCCGCCTGAACGGCGCCTCCCTTGTCGCGCCCCACACGCAGTTCAACCCCGGCCTCAAACTCCAGCAACTCCAGCCCATCCGTCCCCGCCAGTGGCTCAAAGAGCGCCCGCGTCCTCTGCTCGATGAGTTTTGCCTTATGCGGAGAAGCGCCGCGCCAATGCATTACCGCGCCGTTTGCCTTGTCCTCGAAGAGTCCGCCCAGGCTGTCGTGCGTGAGCAGCGCGCGCAGCTTGTCCAACTTTTCGCGGGCCGCGGACGACGCCTCCTCCAACTCCCGCCGGCCATCGGGGTAGAGGTGCTCGGCTCCGTGCAGGCCCCAAATCTCAGGCGGCGGGTCAAGTCCGAGCAACGGCACAATCTCGTGGGCGGGACGGCCGGTGATTACAGCCATGCGCGTTTGCCCCTGCCGCTCGATGCGGGTCAGAATATCCCGCACGCCCGCCCACATCTGTGCCTGAAAGCGATCCAGGCGAAACGGCGCCAGCGTGCCGTCGTAATCCATCAGCAGAAAGGGCTTTGCCCCGTCCGCAAATGCGTCAAAGAACTCCCTCAGCTTTTCCTCAGTCTCGGCTGTCACCGGATTCCCGCTTTCTAGGCCAGTTTACGATCCTCAGCTTCGGCTGACGAAACAGACGCCGGACGGACGAGGCTCAGATCGCGTGCCTCCGCGCTATCCATCGCGCCATCCATGCGCAGTTCGCGCAGGTCGCCCAGTATGCTGGCCGCCCAGCGGTAGATGTTGTGGTCCATCACATGGCGGCGCATCCGCTTCATCCTCATGCGCCGCTCGGTGCGGTCCATCTCCAGGCCCTGATGGATGGCCTCGGCCACCCCTTCAATGTCGTAGGGATTCACAATGAGCGCATCGTGCAGTTCGGTGGCTGCGCCGGCAAACTTGCTCAGCACCAGCACGCCGTCCTCGTCGTCGCGTGCGGCCACAAACTCCTTGGCCACCAGATTCATTCCATCGTGGAGCGAGGTCACCAGGCATATGTTCGCAGCGTGATACCAGGGGTCCAGCTCCTCGTGGCTGTACTGTTGCTCGATCAGCAGTACAGGCTTCCAGGAGGCCGTCTGGTAGCGTTGGTTGATGCGTTCCGCGGTCTCTTCCACCTGGCGGCGCAGATTCACATAGCTGGGAATGCGCGAGCGGCTGGGCGCGGCAATCTGCACCATGGTCAGCCGCTCCAGATACCAGGGATGCTCCTTCAGCAACTGTTCGAGCGCCACCAGCCGCTCCACGATGCCCTTGGTGTAGTCCATGCGGTCCACGCCCACGATCAAGCTTTCACAGTGCAGGTCGAACTTCTCCAGGAGTTCGTCGCGTGAGGGCCGTGGCGTTTTCCGTTCCGGCTTGGAACCGTCAAAGGCCACGCTGACCGGATAGGGGCGCACCGTGCTGGTGTGCCCATCGCGGCGAGCGGTCATATGTTCGCGGTCGGTGCGCGACTCCAGCACGCGGTCTACCGTGGATAGAAAGTTGTTGCAGTGCAGGGGAATGTGGAATCCAATCAGGTCCGCGCCCAACAACCCATCCAGAAGCTTGGCCTGCCACGGGCAGATGCCGAATGCTTCCGGATTGGGCCAGGGAATATGCCAGAAGATGGCCACGCGCGCATCCGGACGCGCCGCCTTGATGATCCGCGGCGCCAGTGCAAAGTGGTAATCCTGCACAAAGACAATGGGGCTGGCGCTGCCTTCCATCTCCTCCAGCACAGCAGCCGCAAACTTCTCATTGACGCGCTGGTAGTACTCCCAGTCCGAAGAGCGGAAGATGGGCCGGGTGTGCGCAATATGGCAGAGGGGCCACAGTCCCTCGTTGGCAAAGCCTTCGTAGTAGCCCGCTTCCTCCTCGTTGGAGAGCCACACCCGGCGCAGCGTATAACGGGGATCGTTGGGCGGCACGCGCAGCCGGTCGTGCTCGTCCACATTTTTGGCGTCCTCGCTGCCGCTGCCGTGCGCCACCCATACGCCGTCACAGGCCCGCAGCACCGGCTCAATCGCCGTCACCAGTCCGCTGGGAGGAACCGTGCATACCGTCTCTTTTCCTTGCAGCACGTGCATATACGGCTCACGATTCGACAACACAAAGATGCGGCTGGAGCCGAAGCGCTCCCGAATATGCACGGCCAGCCGCTCGGCGGTCCACAGGTGCTCGCCGGCGTCGCGCAGCCGGGCCTCGGTTTCAGCGGAAGCGCGGGCCTCGGTCAGGCTCTCGACCATTGACTCCACCTCGCGGGCCAGAGGGGTAAAGAGACTCAGTTCCGCCAAGCCCTCGTCCGGAAGATCGTCGGTCTGTCCCATGCGCAAGCGTCGGAGCCGGTCCGCCACCCGCATCATGGGCCGCATCAGGAACCAGCGAACCATCAGCAGTGTGATGGACACAATCAGCAGCACAAAAGCGGCAATTCTCCAGAAGCTCTGCTGCCACACCATTACGCCCTCGGCACGGATGTAGGTGGCATCCTCCAGAATCACCAGCGCTCCCACTATGCGTCCACCGTCATGCAGCGGGATCGCCTCCTCCAGCCACTGTTGATCGTCATTATGCCCAAAGGCGGCCGAATCGGCGCCCTGCTGGATAGCCTTGTTCAACGGGCCGCGGGGAAGCACCGTGAAGACCTCCGCGGGGCCTGCTCCGGCTACCAACACTCCCTGCGTGTCGTAGACGACCAGCCCCAACGCATGGTCCTGCGCGCGCAGCCGCGTCACTGCTGCCGCAATCTCCGCGGTCTTTCCTCCGGCTACTGTCTTCTCCATCTCCGATTGCAGGCTCTTGCTTATCCAGGCCGTTCTGCGCTCAAGTTCCTGGCGCAGAACATGCTTGTGAGCCAGGACCTCTAAATAGGTCGAGGCTACTGAGACCAGCGTGATTCCCACCACCAGCGCAAGAATCAATCGCATCCGAAAAGATTTCATGTTGCCTCTCCTGGCTCTCTTCTAAACAAACTGTCCCTTTCTTCCTGTGCAATTTGGAACAGTCGTTTTTCCTCGTGCCGAAGCTCTCAGAAATGCCGGATTGAATCGCCGGGCCCAGCAGTTGGAGGCGTTGCGCTGCGCTCGCCGGAATGCTCGCCTCGGCTTTCCAGCGAGCGGCTGACCAGGTCGCGGGAACCAAGACCCACGGCAAGAGCGAGTGTGAGAACAATGCCGCCGAAGAGGATGCCAAAGGCCAGCGCAACGACGTTGCCGCCCATCTGAAGGTGGTCGAGGACCATGGCGGCGGTCAGTACCAGCACCAGCCACTTGATGCCCAACGAAAGGAACCGCGCATATTGAAGTTGTTCATTAACGGCTCCGATGAGAACCGAACGGGCCAGGAACCGCGCGACGAGAGTGCCGGCGATGAGCAGCAAAGCGGCCCCTACAATGCGGGTCAGGTAGGGCAGCAGTGAACTGGGCAGCATGGTGGCCGTTGCGTAGGAGGCGTCGAAGGCTGAGACCCCGATGATCAGCCCGAGCAGGACAAAGCCCCAGAAGGAGACTCGGGCGATCAGTGCCGTGGGCGAGGTCGAAGGCGCCCAGTCAATGTTGCCGCGGGTGCGGGAAAGATGTTCATCGAATCTGATCAGCGCAAGTCCGCGCCGTAGCAGTGCGGAAACCCCCATGCCGAACAGGGTAAAGACGGCCAGGGCAAGAAGGAAGGCCAGGATGCCGGGCAGGATGGAAATCAGTAGCGAAAGAACGCGGTAGAGCGATTGATGGAGCGCACCGGACATATGGGCCCAGATAGAGGTGTTGTCGGCATACAAAGGCTGCGAACTCTGGTTCGGGCTTGACTGGAGCAGAACGGCAAGCATGTTTTGCATAGGACTCACTCCTTGGATCGACTCTCGTGCGTGGTGCCGGAAACGGATTGCATGCGGGGGCTCCTCATGGATTGAACCGGTCTGGCCATCGCCAGCGCGAGACGATGTAGGTTTTTTCGGCCTCGAAGGCCGCGGCGACGGCCTCGATATGGCTCTCGGGATCGATGCCGGAGGCGGTAATGTTGATGTGGCTTGCTACCCATGCCAGGTAAAGCGGGATAAGCGCACCCAGCAGGTGTCCGCGGTTGATGATGCGAAGCCGGTGGGCGAGCAGAAAGTCAAAGACGATGCGGGCCCAGAGGGGCTCGGGCATGAGGAAGTCTGCCGCGCCGGTCGTAGAGAGCCGCTTGAGTCCGAGCAGGGAGGTCGGTGGCAACACCAGCGACCAGATCTCATAGAGGTTGGAATAGGCAAGCCGAAAGGTCTGGAGCATGGGAGCGATATCCGGGGCCGCATCGGTCGACGCCGCTTCCGGTATGGACAGGAGATTTCGCGCGGGCGGCAGCACGCGAAAACGCTGCCAGAAAGCTGCTTTGGCGTCGATATCGGAGAACAGGGATCCGGCAACCAGAGGAAGGATGGTGCTGAGGTCGGGCCCGGCGGGCTGCGGCTGGGCTCGCAGCAAGCCAACGTCGAGTTGGTCGATGGTGAACCCGGCTACGGTCGCCTCATTGATCGGCCAAAGAGGCGCTTCGCCCTGGTTGAGCATGGTCAAACGATGGGCGGCGCCGGAGAGCCGTTCCGCCATGCGAAGCGAGAGGCCGAGATCGACGGCCAGGGGAAACCTCACTCGGGATGCGAACAGCGCGCGGGTAAGAGGATACAGAATGGCGGAATTCACCAGGCCGGCGTGCGGCGGCAGTTCGTAGCAGGGGACTGCGAGGTCGGTGGGGGCAGTCAGAACGGCATTGGCCAAGGCCCGGATTGCGGACGGAGCCAGCCCGCCTGACTCCGGACCCAGCATGAGGATGGCGGCCGCTTTGTTCTTGTCTGCAAGCTGATGGGCGCTTGCGAAATCGGCGGCTGTGAGGGTCCAGGATGCGTTGGCCGCGGGAGCGGCGACGATCCGTAGAGGCGGATGGGAGTCCGCCGGCAGCGCGCTGGGAGAAGCGACGAGCACGCCTTCCGCCGGGAAGCTGGTGGTCAGGTTCGCGAGCGCTCGCTCGAGTTGTTCCGGCGTCATGGCGGCGAGCAGGACGAGGAGTTCTCCGCCAGGGCGCACGGAAGCAGCGGTGATTTCGGAAGCGGGGTCTGTTGTCGCCATGGTTACCAGGTGGCTAATCCTAAACCGGCTGGAGGCCTTCTACTGTCTCCAACAGACCAGCATCTCCGCGGTCAGGCGATTCTGCAAGCTCAAAATTCCGGCCCGGCATGAGCGGGCTGCAACTCCAGCCAGAGGAAGGAGTATGGAGCCAGGGTCAGCACGTATGGTGCTTCGGTGATGGCAGGGAAGGGCACATACCCCAGCATCTCGACGGGGGCGGCGCCAGTGTGGCTGGAGAGGTCGAGAGAGACGGGCTGGGCAAATCGGCTGAGGTTAGCTACACAAAGAACGGTCTCGTGCGTGCCATCGCCACGATCGAGGTCGCGCAGGTAAGCAAGGATCTTCTGGTTCGCCGGATTCAGGAAGCTGAGGCTTCCACGCCCGAAGACCCGGAAGAGTTTGCGCAAGGCAATCATGTTGCGGGTCCAGTGCAGGAGGCTCGACTGATCGCTCAACTGCGCTTCCACATTGATCGTCTGGTAGCCGTAGATGGGATCCATGACAATCGGCAGGTAGAGCCGCGCTGGATCGCACCTCGAGAAACCGGCGTTGCGGTCCGAGCTCCACTGCATGGGAGTCCTGACGCCGTTGCGGTCGCCCAGGTAGATATTGTCGCCCATCCCGATTTCGTCGCCGTAGTAGAGGATGGGCGTTCCCGGAAAGCTGAGAAGCAGCGAGTTCAACAGCTCGATCCGCCGCCGGTTGTTGTCCACCAGCGGCGCCAGCCGCCGGCGGATGCCAACATTGACGCGCATCCGCGGGTCTGCCGAGTAGGCGATGTACATGTAGTCGCGCTCGTCGTCGGTCACCATTTCCAGCGTCAGTTCGTCGTGATTGCGCAGGAACAGGCCCCATTGGCAGTTGTCGGGTATGGCCGGCGTCTGCGCCATGATGTCCGTGATCGGCAGGCGATCTTCCTGGCGAAGAGCCATATAGATCCGCGGCATCAGGGGAAAGTGGAAGGCCATGTGGCACTCGTCGCCATTGCCAAAGTAGGGGCGGACATCGGCCGGCCACTGGTTGGCCTCGGCCAGGATCAATCGATTGGCATACTCGGCATCGATGGCGGTGCGGATGGTCTTGATAACGGCATGGGTCTCCGGCAGGTTCTCGCAGGAGGTGCCGTCGCGTTCCACCAGGTAGGGGATGGCGTCCATGCGCAGCGCGTCTACGCCCATGTCGAGCCAGAAGCGCATGGCCTTCAGAACCTCCTCGATCACCGCCGGGTTATCGAAGTTGAGGTCGGGCTGGTGCGAAAAGAATCTGTGCCAGTAGTAGGCCTTGGCCGTCTCGTCCCAGGTCCAGTTGGACTTTTCCGTGTCGGTAAAGATAATCCGGGCGCCCTCGAAGAGCTGGTTGGTCGTGGACCAAACGTACATCTGGCGCGTTGGGCTGCCGGCCGGCGCCAAGCGCGCGGCCTTGAACCATGGGTGCTGATCGCTGGTGTGATTGATGACCAACTCGATCATCACCTGCATGTTGCGCTCATGAGCCGCGGCCAGAACCCGCTTGAAATCGTCCAGGGTTCCATACGACGGGTTCACGTCGACGTAGTTGGCAATGTCGTAGCCGTCGTCGCGCTGAGGCGAGGGAAAGAAAGGCAGAAGCCAGATGCAGGTCACGCCAAGATCCTGCAGGTAATCGAGCCGCGAGAGCAGTCCGGGAAAATCCCCAATGCCGTCGCCGTTCGAGTCGGCGAAGGCTCGCACGTGGAGTTCGTAGATGATCGCGTCTTTGTACCACAGGGGATCGGTTGCGCTGGCCAGCTTCTTCACTCTTCAGGTCTCCGCGGTGCCTGGATGCGCGTGTTCCCGCTATTTGCCTGCTCTGCGGCAACGGCATTTGATTGATTTGACAACGATACGGCACGCCAGTCAATGCGAAAACACCCCGACTTGCCTGTGCGTTGGAGGGGGCTGAAATCCCTACGGCGTGAATGAGGAGGAGTCCAAGTCTCCACCGGCATTCGCTAGCGGATTTGCAGGCATGCCGGGTCTCCGCGAATTTTGCTCTGGAAACTCATCGAGCAGGACTACATTGAGCAGCGAACGGTGTACCTGGATGCGCCCGTCGTAATCGATCAAACCAAGCTTGCGAAAGCGGTTCATGAAGAAGCTCACACGAGACCGCGTCGTCCCGACCATCTCCGCCAGGGTTTCCTGCGTAATCGGAGGAATGAAGGAGTCCCGCTCGCCCGGTTTGCCAAATTCCGCCATCAGAAGCAGAATCCTCGCCAATCGCTTCTCGCTGGAGTTGAAGAGCTGATCGACCAGATCGGCCTGGGTGCGCATGCTGCGCTCCAGCAGGAATGAAAGGAACAGGTCGGAGAAGGTGTGCTCCTCGTGCATGACGCGGATCATCGCGTCCCTTCCAATCATGAGCGCCGTGCACGCGGTGATGGCTGTGGCCGTGGCCAGCCGCAATCCAGGCACCGTCGCCAGCGTCTCCTCTCCAACAAATTCGCCGGGGGAAAGCAGCGTGATCGTGGCTTCTTTGCCGGTGTGCGAGACAACAGTAAGTTTTGCCCGGCCGCTCTTCAGATAAAAAACCGAGTCTGCCGGATCACCCTGGGTGAAGAAGGCCTGACCTCGCTTCAGGTCGATGATTCTTCGACCAAGCCCGGCGCGCGCAAGAAAGGCTGCAGGGTCAAACGTAGTGTTGCTCTTCTCAACAAGGGGCATAGAACCTCCTTCGAGACAGCCTGGATGCGTGGCCATAACGTCGTCAGGCTGACCGACGGCCGCGGAGGAAGTGCTTCAGGGAGTGTGAGGGCAAAATGTTCTACGCAGCCTGAGCGGCAACGCAGCCCTGGATTGCTTCCTGGGAAGTGGCCGCGACTTTCGTGACGGATTTCCTCCGGCTTGAGCCCGGCTACACTCAACTCCTTTCCATGATGGCTTCGGATCGGAATCCTGTCTGTTCTCTTTTGCACAAACTGGTTATCTATATGACTCAGGTGATCACAACCTATTGCTGTTGCAGGGCAGCGAATCGAGGAGGCACTGTAACAAGGCACGATTTCAGCCGTGCCATAACTGCCATCAAATCAACGCGGGCTTCAGCCCCTGGAGCTTGCTCTTAGGGCACTCGTCGCGAATTCAGGAGTTTTTCCGCAGCCTGTAAAGCTCAGAATCTTTTTGATCGTCTTTCGGCACCACTCAAGTCGTGCCCTGGCACTTCCTGCTCTCTCCATGGAGTTTTACAAGTGGCTCGGCTGCCTTGTGCGCCATTCGGAGAGCAAGACAACCAAGTTGATTTCAACATTCGTGGGCTGCTGATTCGCATAGCCTGATTCCGCCGATCTATACTCGCTTCGACAGATTTCGGAGACCGTGCAATGCGTAGATTGATCTTGCTGGCGTTAGTAGCTGCCCTGATCCTTCCTGCCGTCGCTGCTCAGAATTCAACCAGAAATACAGTAGAAGAGTTACAGCAGATGCTGGCAGCATCCGAGGACACGCATCAGGCGGATGCCGACCTTGCACGACAATTGTCTGGGATGGAACTGACCGAAAGGCTGAGTACGACCAAACTGGCGCACCTGGAGTCACGTCTGCCGGGCGAGAAGTCCAAGCTGGCGCTGGTTGCGCTGGCCGACTCGTCGGTTTTCCTCGATCCTCCGGCAGCGGAGATTCCCGCAAACCCCAAGCCGGACATGGCCGCGAAGCACCAAATGCTGGTTTCGGTCGTGAAATACGTGAATACGACCCTCCGCCAGTTACCCAATTTCATTGCTACGCGCGCTACGACCCGCTTTGAGGATAGGCCATTGGAAGATATTCAAGGGGAAGTTGGAATGACCACCTTGATCTACCTGCCTTTGCATGTTGTAGGCCGGTCCAACGTCTCTGTAACTTACCGTGACGGGCATGAGGTTGTGGAGAAGGCGGCGGCGAAGACGAAGAGAGGCGATTCGCAAGCGCGAGGACTCTTCACCGAGGGAGTCTTTGGGCCGATTCTGAGCACGGTAGTGGGAGATGCCCTCAAGGGAGAAATTACATGGAGCCGCTGGGAAAAGGGCGCGAAGGACGCGGAGGCGGTCTTCCACTACGCGGTGCCCAAGGAGAAATCGCATTACTCCGTGGGGTATTGTTGCGTATCGAACGGGCTTAACACCGAGGCTCCTCAGCCTGGGGACTGGCATTCATTTGCCGAAATCGCTGCTTACCATGGCGAAATTGCATTTGACCCGGCAAGCGGCGCAATTCTTCGCATCACTTTGGAAGCGGACATGCTGCCCAATGAAGCTGTCTCCAAGAACGGCATGATGGTTGAATACGGCGCTGTGGACATTGGGGGACAGAGCTATATTTGCCCTCTGCGGAGCGTCTCTCTCTTGTTCGCGCACACGACACAGCCCCCAATGGGGAAGCACCCGGTGGAGATTTACAAGGGGTCAGCCAAGAGATTCTTGAACGATGCGGTCTTTGAGCAATATCACCGCTTCGGCTCGGAAACACGTATTTTGGCGGGGAACCAAGTTGAGCCAGCCGGCAATCTGCCTGCTCCGGTTGCCGGGGCCGCGGTCTCGACGAGCCCGCAGCCCGCGCCGGATGCGAATCCCGACTCGCCCAAAGCAGCGGAGATCAGCGCCGCGCCTGCACCTGTGGGCGAGATAGCCTCGACACCTGCGCCAATAACAGCCGCTGTGCCCGCAACTCCAGCTGATCCCGAAATCAGCGTGGGTACAACCAGCGGCCCGCCGGATCAGCCTGCCACCTCTGCCCTGGACCAGCCGTCCGGCTATACCCTCAAGGTCACCACACGGCTGGTGGATGTGAGCCTGGTGGCCGACGATAAAAAGGGCCACCCAGTCAACGGCCTGAAAGCGGCAGATTTCGAGGTCTTCGACAACGGACGCAGGCAGGAGATCAAATTCTTCAGCTCGGTCGATGCCGTTTCGCCAGCCCCAGGAAATATGCCAGTCGCTTCGCCCCAAGACACGCTTGATACGTTTTCAAACCACACTGTCAACGCGGTGGCAGGTTCACCGGCAACTCCACACACCCAGGCCGGAGCTACGATTCTGCTCATCGATGAGAGTCACATTGCCTGGAACGACATGAATAACGCCCGCATGCAGATGCTCCAGTTCCTTGCCGCTGCGTCCCCAGATGAGCGGATTGGCCTCTACGCCATGAGCAGCCTCGGCTTTCGCGTGCTGGCGGAGGTTACCACCGATCACGTCGCTCTCAGTGCGCGGCTGCAAAAGTGGATGCCCACGGCGCAGTCCACTGCGCAGGCTCAAGACGAAGAGACGCGCAACCGCCAGCAGATCGAAGACGTGCGCAGTGCTTCCGATCTCAGCTCAGTAAACGGCAATCAGGCGGGCGCGCCGGACGCATTCCCCGACCCTCAGTTACACACCACGGGAAGTAGTCCAGCGCGTGCGTCGCTGATTATTCTGGTCGGCGTGGCGCGCCGCCTGGCCGCCGTTGCCGGGCACAAGAATCTGGTCTGGGTCTCCAGCGACAACGTCTTTGCCGATTGGAGCAATCAGGAAGAAGGCACCGACCGAAAGGTCGGTTACCTCGACAGCTTTGCCCTGCGCGCACAGGAGGCCATGAACGACGCGCACGTGGCCGTCTATCCCTTCGATGTCTCGCAACTGGAGACCTCGGCCATCGCCGCCGACACCCAGCACCGTAACGTGGTACTGAACACGATTAAAACCAACGGTGGGGAGGCTGAGAGGGACTTTTCGGCAGGCCGCACCAAGGCCGAGATGCTCCAGGATATTCACCCCATTCAGTGGCCTGTCCGCCAAATGGCGGAAGCCACCGGAGGGCGCCCGATCCGGCGATCCGGCGATCTGGCGGCTGCGCTTTCCGAGATCGTGGAAGACGGTCATGCTACCTACTTGTTGAGCTTTTCTCCGGACCAGCCGGCAGACGGCCAGTACCACGGACTCACGGTCAAGCTCAGCGGCAAACAGCATGGCCTCACGCTGCACTACCGCACCGGCTACCTCTACACGAAGGAGCCAACCACACTCAAAGACCGCTTCCAGCAGGCGGTATGGCAGCCTGCGGACGCAAATGAATTGACGGTAACGGCCAGAGCGCTTCGCACGGACGTCGGCGCCAACCTGAAGATCAACGTCGCGGCCGGTGGGCTGGATGTGGAACAGCAGGCGGACCGCTGGATGGACAAGCTGGATCTCTTCTTCATCCAGCGCGACGACGCGGGCCTTCATGCCGAGGTCGAGGGACAAACGCTTGGGCTGCGCCTCAAGTCCTCGACTTACCAGCAGATGCTGTCCACGGGCATTCCCTTGGAGCACGTCGTTCAGTTGAAGCAGGGTGTGGCTTCGCTGCGCATTCTTGCAGTGGACAGAAACTCAGGACGCATGGGTTCGGTCACCATTCCAGCCTCGGTCTTCGGCCCCGATAGACCGTAGGACTTTTCGCCCGGTCCGGCATGCACGAGCCAGTCCGTCAGAAACCGAGGCTCCTTGGGGGCCTGCAATTCAGAAGACGCGTTACGAACCCGGCCGTAGCTCCACTTCAATACGCTTGGTTTCGGGGTCGATCTTGGTGATCGTAAAGGTGCGGATCTGGCCTTCGGCGAGCGCTTCGGGGGCGGCTTTGGGGTCGGGAGCGTCGCCTTTCCAGCGGGCTTTCAACATCGACGACAGGCTGGAGAGATCCGCCTTCGCAGCGAGCTTCGGTGCGGATGCTGCTTTGGCGGCAGGCGCTACCGGGGCGGCGTTGGCGCAGAGCGCGCGGATGCCTTCGCCCAGTTCGACCAGCACATGTGCACCGGAGGCATCGACAATGCGGCCGGTTACTTCGTCGCCGGGCTTGCGCTCGGCAATGTACTCGTCAATGTCGGTCGGTACGAGCTGCTTCATGGAGAGCTTGATCTGGCGTTTTTCCGTATCGATGGCCAGCACCTGCGCCTTGACGATCTGGCCCACGCGCAACTCGTCCGAGGGGTGATTGACGCGCTTGTCGGCCGAGATTTCGCTGACGTGAACCAGGCCCTCGATGCCGGGCTCAATCTCGACGAAAGCGCCGAAGTTCATCAGTTTGGTGACCGGGCCCTCGATCTGGGAGCCGACCGGGAACTTGAGCTGCACCTCCGACCAGGGATCGGAGAGGGTCTGCTTGAGGCCGAGCGAGATGCGGCGTTCTTCGAGCTTGATGCCCAGAATGACGGTGTCCACCTGGTCGCCCTGCTTGAGCAGGTCGGAGGGGTGGCGAACCTTCTTGCCCCAGGACATTTCCGAAATATGAATCAGGCCTTCGATGCCGGGCTCGATTTCGACAAAAGCTCCGAAGTCGGCCAGGCGTGTGACTGTGCCGGTGACGCGCTGGCCGGCCTGGAAGCGCTCAGAGACGGTTTCCCACGGCTCCGGCAGGAGCTGTTTGAGGCCGAGCGAGATCTTCTTGTTCTCGCGGTCGATCTTCAGGATGCGAAGCTCAAGTTCCTGGCCGACGGTGAGCACGTCTTCGGGCTTGTCAATGCGGCTATAGGCGATGTCGGAGATGTGGAGCAGGCCGTCCATGCCGCCCAGGTCCACAAACGCGCCGTAGGGAACGAGGCTGCGCACCGTGCCGGAGACGGTGTCGCCCTCCTTCATGGTTTCGTAGCGGGCAGCCTGAAGACCACGCGCCTCTTCCTCAAGCACAACGCGGCGATCAACCACTACATCTTCGTCCGTCACGTCGAGTTTGGTGATGCGGCAGGTGATTTCCGTGCCCACCAGCTTTTCCAACTCAACTGCGTCTTTGGTGCCGCTGCGGCTGGCGGGCATGAAGGCGCGCACGCCTACATCCACCGTGAGGCCGCCCTTGATGACGCCGGTGACGGTGCCGACCACGGCCGATTTGTCGGCGAAGGCGGCTTCCAGAGCCGACCAGTCGCGCGGCTGGGCCACCTTGAAGCGCGAGAGAACGTAGTAGTGTTCTTCATTGCGCCCGGTGACGGAGACCGGGAAAACGTCGCCGATCTGAACGCCTTCCGCGTTGTTTTCAAAGGCCGAACGGGGCAAAACACCCTCCGCCTTGTAGCCGATGTCGAGGAAAACCTGGTCCGCGGAGAGCGAAACCACCGTACCCTGCAACTGCTTCGAGCCGGGTTCCGCGCGGTGCGTGTGGCTGCGCTCGAAGGCGTTGAGCAAGTCGGCAAAGGACTCGGTGGGCTCCTCCGGGACAGGCTCCGCGATGGGTGCTGGAGCGGCATCCGGGGTGGCCGCAGAGGTGACGGACTCGGCGATAGGCACCGCAACGGCCTCGGGGGCAGATTCGGCGGCGGGCGCGGCGGTGGGCTCAGGCGTATTTTCGAGGGCGGGGAGGGATTCGGGAAGGCTGTCGTTGGTCATGATGTTTACCCATCCATTCTCCCATGATTCAACGGCTGGCGTGCGGA
>Ga0224528_1001104_pt1 | contig 18677 bp, 16 predicted proteins | sample CBST25metaG_2_FD_179888 | JGI IMG/M metagenome (GOLD analysis project Ga0224528, IMG submission 179888) | Peat soil microbial communities from Stordalen Mire, Sweden - C.B.S.T25 | ecosystem: Environmental > Terrestrial > Soil > Wetlands > Peat | place: Sweden: Norrbotten County, Stordalen Mire...
TCGGCATGCCATTACGCGAGGCTCTGCTCCATATGCTCGAGAGGGATCCCTCGCAGGATCTCCGCGTTCTTGTCACTGCCATCATTGTTCAGCGCGAAACCGGCGGCAACCTGATCGAGATTCTCGATCGCACTTCGTTTGTCATTCGCGAACGCATCCGCATTCATGGAGAGATCCGCGTCCATAGCGCACAGGGCCGGTTGACGGGTTGGATTCTTGGCCTCTTGCCGCTGATCCTCCTGCTGATCATTAGCCTGATGAATCCTGGGTACTCGCGCATTCTCTTCACCGAACCCATGGGACGACGGCTGCTTTATATCGGCATGGGAATGCTGTCTCTGGGAATCCTTTGCATTCACCGCATTATTAATGGGATAGAGGTCTGACGGCGCCATGAGTATGACTCTTGCCATCACTGTTTTCCTCACGATATTCTGCTGCGCACTTCTGCTTGCCATGGCTGCTCTGCTTCGGCCTTCTGCCGGAGAGCGCCGCCTGTTGGAACTGGTCCATACGCGCTCCGATGAAAAAGCTGCCAGCGCCCGGGATAGTGTGCTGAAGAAGACTCTCGCCTTGGTCAGCGCACTTCGGGCACGTATGGGGCTTTCCGATGACAAGAAACTTCGCCAGCGATTCATCGATGCGGGGCTGAAACGAGTCAATCAAGCCGACATCTTTTTTGCTGCCTGCTTTCTCTGCTCTTTGACAGGCGTCGTTGCTGGAACTTTCATTCATCAGAATCCGCTCTTCTGGTGCCTGGCCCTTGCCGTCGTGGGCTACCTGGCACCGGATTTGTGGCTGACGAAGATGGTGAACCGTCGCAGGAAGCGGATTCAGAGGAGCATCCCCGATGCGGTCGATCTGCTGGTGATCTGTGTGGACGCCGGCCTTGGCCTCGATCAGGCTCTGCTTCGCGTTGGCCAGGAGTTGGCGATCAGCTACCCGGAACTGAATGAGGAGTTCACCATGATCAACCTCGAACAGCGTGCAGGCAAGCCCCGGCTCGACGCATGGCGAAGCATGGCCGACCGCACCAAGCTTCCGGAGTTCGCTGCGCTCGTCAATATGCTGATCCAGACTGATCGTTTTGGGACTCCGATTATGCGTGCGCTCAGCCGCTTTTCAGAGGAGATGCGCACCAAGCGCCGCCAGCGCGCCGAAGAGGCCGCCGCAAAAACAAAAATCAAGATCTTGTTTCCACTCGTGCTCTTCATCTTTCCCTGCATCTTCATCGTGTTGCTCGGTCCGGCCATGTTGAATATCGCCAAAACTCTCGCAACATTCAAGTAAGGGCGAGGCGCGCCGATAGAAAAGGCAGGAACGCAAGGTCGCAGCTTGCATTGGACGTCAGGTCAAACCAGGCCGGGGCCCATGATGCCAGCGTGTTCGCACTCGCCGCCAATGTTTCTTTCATCACCGCTTTGAACGCCAGGCGCGCCACGAAGTAAAGTGGCACTGCCGGAAAGGGGGATCGATATGGATACAACTCTGATCATCCGGATTGCCGCCGGAGTGCTGGTGTTTGTGCTTCTGGGCGTGGTCGTTTATCGCAGAAAGAAAGCATCCTAGCCTGACAGTTGTAGATAGCGAATTCCGGAGGGAGCCGAGGGATTCAGCCCCAGGGATAGCGAGATTTTGGCGTGGCCTTGAGGCCCGAACCTTTGCCGTTTCTCTGCCGCCGGAAGCAATGACAACTGAAGTTCTAGGCTGAGCTGGTGAAACAGACTATGCAATACGTCACCATCCGAAATGCCGGGAAGGCCGTAACGGTCGGCTCCCAGATCGCCCTCGCGAATACATTTGCCTCGCGACTGTTCGGCCTTCTCGGCAAACAATACCTGGAGCCCGGATGCGGCATGCTCATCCGGCCGTCGTCCGGAATTCACACCATCGGAATGTCCTTTCCGATCGATGTCGTCGCTCTCGATAAATCGTTACGCGTTCTTGAGGTATGGCACGCGCTCGTCCCATTTCGCTTCGCTGGCATCAGCTTGAAAACCTGGGCCGTTCTCGAACTCGCTGCCGGACAAATTGAGGCCGGAGAAATTCAACCGGGCGACCAGTTAGAAGTTGCCATGAACTGACCACAGTTCGTGATCGCGAGAGACGATCCACTCGTTCCCCCCGCCTATCCCGATAAGTCCGCGCAGGCCATGAAGAAGGCCTGCCAGCATTCCGGCCAGATCTTCTCGTATTGCTCGCCATGCATGGTGACGGCGCGGAACTCGCATTGCCCGGTTGAAAACTGGTGGAGGAAACCTACGCGCCTCCAAGCCGATTCAAGAGCGCGTTTGGTATCTGTCCCAGCGGAAGCACCTGATCCACGGCGTTGAGCAGGATCGCTTCCCTTGGCATTCCGAACACAATGCACGTGGATTCATCCTGGGCGATGTTGAAAGCTTCGGCTTGCTTCATTTCGAGCATGCCTTTTGCTCCGTCCGCGCCCATTCCGGTGAGCAACACCCCGACGACATTTCTGCCCAGGTGGCGCGCACATGAGGAGAACAAAACATCGACGGACGGCAGGTGGCGATTCACGCGTTCGCCTCTATATACATGAACGGCGTACTCCATCCCTCTGCGGACAACGGCCATGTGGTGTCCGCCCGGAGCCAACAGGGCGCGACCGGGAAGAATGCGGTCGCCATCCTTCGCCTCCTGTACCCGTATCTTGCAGAGAGAATCGAGGCGTTCTGCGAACTGGCGTGTGAAGGCCTCCGGCATATGCTGCACGATGACTATGCCTGGGAAGTCGGCTGGGAGCGGTGACAGCAGATCTTTCAGGGCTTCCGTCCCTCCCGTTGAAGCGCCGATTGCGACGACTTTATGCGTTGCCGAAAACTGATAGTTCTTACCTGGCTGTGTGCGTACTGGCGCAGGTGTCACTGTGAGGGGGCGCACCTTGACTCGTGCGGCCGCTTTCACCTTGGCGATGATCTCCTCAGCTTGTTCGATGGTGCCATTGGAAACGTCGAGCTTGGGTTTGGAGACGTAGTCAATCGCACCGAGGCCGAGCGCTCGGAGCGTCGTATCTGCGCCCTTGTCGGTCAGCGATGAGATCATGATCACCGGCATCGGATGGCCGCGCATCAACTTTTCCAGAAATGTAAGCCCATCCATCCGCGGCATCTCAATGTCGAGCGTGAGGACATCGGGCTTGAGCGCCAGGATTTTTTCTCTCGCGACAAATGGGTCGCCAGCCGTTCCGGCAACGATTAGGTCCGGATCGGAACTGATGATCTTGGTGAGCAGCTGGCGCATCAGCGCCGAGTCATCGACGATGAGCACCTTGAATGGAGTCGTCATACATAGGCTGCCTCGCGCCAGCCGAAGGTAAGATAGAAAAATCAACCAGAACATCGGGCGACGCCATTCCACCTGAGTCCTGTCAAAACAGCGTAATATCGTCGCCAAACGATCGATCGGGAGGGGGCAATTTCGCATAGGAGCGTTCCTCTTCGATCACATTGGGTAGGTCCGAACCATCCACAGTATGCACCGTGACTTTGCCTGTATCTGTATGGAAGTACACATGGACGGCCTGGGTGCCTCCCAGTCGCTCGGCGACAAGGGGGATCCTCTCCAGGGCAAGGAACTCGCGCACAAACCTCGCATTGCCCTCACCAATGGGCGGAACCCTTATCCCTTCAAGCACATTTGCGCCGCCAAACGCCTTCGCAACGAGCCTTTTTCGATCTCCACCGAATTTCATCACTTCGTTGATCAGCAGTTCCATCGCGTGGACTCCGCACCGGGGACTCGTTTCTCCCGCGCGACAACTCGGCAGAAGGATATGATTCATGCCGCCCATGCGCAAGACCGGGTCGTACAGGCAAACTGCTACGCAGGAGCCCAGCAGCGTATCGAGAACAGTGGGCAACTGGCTCGCCCCGACTTCACCTATGTAGATAGTTACCCGATTCCAGTGTGACGAGCGTGCACGTCGCGAAGGCGGCGTCGCTTCAGGCATATCCTTCCTGATGTTTAGGCGATGCACAGCGCTACGGTGTTCCTGCGACGGGACTCGGCTCATCGTCCTAGCCTCTCAACCGGTACATGGTTTGATTCAACGGCGCGAGTATCTCATGCAGCCATGGAATGTGTTCGGAGTTGCCGAGAAATAGATAGCCACCCGGCTTGAGGTGGCGAGCCATCTTGCGCAGAAAGACATCCTGCGTATCCTGATTGAAGTAGATGAGTGCATTGCGAAAGAAGATAACATCGAATAGATCGTCCAGAGGCCACCGTGCATCCATCAGATTGATACGCTTGAATTGTACGAGCCGCGTGACATCCGATTTGACCTTCACATATCCCGACATGTCGTCTTTGCCTTGCAGAAAGTATTTGCGTTGCAGCGGCTTGTCTACCGTTGCCAGCGAATCTTCCGGATAAACGGCACGCGTGGCTGTTTCCAGGACCTTGGTATCAATGTCAGATGCGAACACCTCAATCTTCCAGGAGTCGGAAGATGCACTCAGCGTCGATTCCAGCAGGGTAATGCCAATCGAGTAGGCTTCCTCGCCCGTGGAACTGGCTGCACTCCACACCCGAATGCTCTTTTGGGCACCAGGCCGCGCAGCAGCCCGAATCTGAGGGACAACCGTCTTGGCCAGAAAATCGAAGTGATGGCGCTCGCGAAAGAAAGAAGTCTTGTTGGTGGTTACACAATTAATCAGTTCGCGGATCTCTTCGCCGTTATCTATAACCTTCTGAACGTATTGATAGTAGTCGACAAAATTGCTCAGCCCGTGGTGACGGAGCCTGCGCGACAGGCGTGAAGCGAGCATGACCTGCTTGCCATCGCGCAGCCAAATGCCAGTGCGCTCGTGAACCAGGGTGCGAAACAACTTGAATTCGCGCATCCCCATGGGTACTACTGAGTTATCCGTCACCGGTGGTGACGATGTAAACCGTTCCATAACTTCCTACCCTTCCGATCGAACGCGCAACGGACCGCTATGCAGCTAATTGAGATACTGTAAGCTCGCTCTCTGTGAGTAACTCTTCCAAATTCAAAGCGACGGCAAGGCGATCTTTCGATTGAAAGACGCCGTTGATGAATCGCGTATCAACGGCAGCGCCAAAGTCCGGCGCCTCCCGAATGGCGTCAAGCCCTACCGTAAGAACATCGGAGACGGCGTCGACCAGCAATCCAACCGTCTTGTCGCCCACGGTGGCAATCACGATGACGGTAAACCTGTTGTAGTCCACCGCCGGCAGATTGAACCTCATGCGAAGATCCACCACTGGCAGCACGGTTCCACGAAGATTCATTACGCCTCGGACGTGGCCGGGCACATTCGGGATCGGAGTGATCGGCGAGTACCCGCGAATTTCCCGGATTTTGAAAATCTCCAATCCGTACTCCTGCCCTTCGAGCAGAAAGGTGAGGAATTGCTGCGACTCCTGCACTTGCTTTGCGACGATTGCCTTCATTTCTAATCCCTTCCTACATCCCGCGTTCTCACGCGGACCTTGATTACTTCCTGGTATGAGCTCCACATTCGGCTTGTGAACCGGCGCTTCAAAACTCCTCGAAGCTGGCATCGTCCAGCGCCGGCACAATCGGGCTGGCAATCCCGGGCGTGGCTTGACGAGCATTGATACGCTTGCTGCCGCGAACCTTCAAATCCGACCTTGCTGCGCTATTGCTGCGAGCTGCGTTGAGCAGTGAGCGAGATGCCGAGTTCAAATGTTGGACCGGACCCGGCTGATGTGTAGCAGTTGCCTCATGCTGCGTAAAGGCCTGCCGATCATGCCGACCGCCTCCGTTCTTGCCGAGCGTGAAAGTGCTCACCAACTCCGCCAGGTGCGCGGCCTGCTCAGAGAGCGATTCCGCCGTAGCCGAGAGCTCCTCAGTCTGTGCGGAGTTCGACTGCGTCACCTGGTCCATCTGGTTCATCGCGGTGTTCACCTGCTCTATGCCGGCACTCTGCTCTCCGGAGGAAAGCGCGATCTCGCTTACAAGCTGGGTCACCTGCTTAACAAGTTCCGATCCCCGCTCGACCTTCTTCAGAGAGTCCTGAATGAGCCCTTTGATTTCCTTGGCCGACGCTGCGCTTCTCTGGGCAAGGATGCGCACTTCGGACGCTACTACTGCAAAGCCTCGTCCTTCGTCGCCCGCACGAGCTGCCTCCACGGCGGCGTTCACAGCCAGCAGATTGGTTTGAAAAGCAATTTCATCAACCGATGAAATGATCTCGGAGATCTTGGCCGAGGACGCGCTGATCTCTGCCATTGCGACCATGGCACTAACCCCATCCTGGCCACGGTCGGTCGAGTTGTGTGACCCGGATGCGAGTTCGCTTGCCATTTTTGCATTCTCCGCGGTATTTCGTACGGCCGCGGTGATCTGCTCCAGACTCGCCGATGTCTCCTCCAGGCTGGCCGCCTGCTCCTGCGCGCCGGAGGCGATGGCCTCGGATGCCGAGGCCAGTTCTTGCGACGATGTGCTGGCATTGGCTGCGCTGTCAGTCACCTGCTGCATGGTGCTGTTTAGCCGTTCCACGGCGCTGTTCAAGGCCGCTGCCATGCGCCCGACTTCGTCATTTGTCGTCACGTCAAGTGAAGCGGTGAGGTCGCCGCCTGCAACCTTCTCCAATGTGGCTACTGCCAACCCAAGCGGAATCGAGAAACCGCGGGCAATCACGAAGCTCAAAATCAGTCCAAGTGCCAATGAGAGGGCTGCGGCACCGATGACTAGGCTTCTGGCCGTTTCATAAGCGGCCACGTTCGCCTGAAATCTATCTTCAGAGTGTGTTTCCTTAAGCTTGAGAGCCTTGTCAATATCCTGACTCATGTGCGCGGCCAAAGGCCCAAGCGCATAAATAGCGGCCTTTGCTCCAGGCGTATCTTTTGCCTCGATGGCAGTAATGACTGCTTCCACCGATTTTTCGTAGGCTGGCAAGCTCTCGCGCATATCCGCGACATTATCCCTGCCTTCCTTGGTAAGGAAGCTCTGCTCTGCCTCTTGAATGCCAGTACGCATACGAGCGAAATCCGCCCGGACGGCGTTTATGTCTGTTGTTACACTTGCCTGATCGTCGATCTTGATCAGTGCATCCCGATCCTTCTGAGCCAAATCGATTCTGCTTGTATCAATAAGCTCGACAGCGATGACGCCCCTCAGATCTTTCTGATAAAGCGACCGAATGCGATCGTTGGCATCGCTCAGGCTGGAAATTGCGAGATAGCTGATACCCAGGGTTAGCACCAATAACACGCCAAAACTGCTCATTATCCTGGGTTTCGCGTTCATATTCTTAAACCAATTCATATTGCGTTTCCCTTCTTGTAGCCATTCCCAGCATCCCGTGCGCCCATGAGGAATTGCTGCGACTCCTGCTTTTGCACTGCGGCGATTGCCATCATTGGCCATTCCTTTTAGCGTGCCGCACTTTCCTGCGGTACCCTATGTGAGCTCCGGATTGGACTGCTCACACGCTTCTCAAAACTCTTGAAAGCTGGCATCCTCTACAACGGCCGCGCTCTGTCTCGCGATTGCAGGAGAGAGCTGTTGGCTGTTGATCCGCTTGCTGCCGCGAACATTCAAGCTCAGCCCTGCCGCACTACTGCTTCGAAGCGCCTTCGCCGGCTGGCGAGACGGCTCCCGGTGACTGTTGCTGGCTTGGCCAAGCGTGAACGTGCCAACCAACTCCAGCAAGTGGCCTGCCTGCTCAGAGAGAGACTCCGCCGTAGCTGAAAGCTGCTCCGTCTGTGCGGAGTTCGACTGCGTCACCTGGTCCATCTGCGTCATCGCGGTGTTCACCTGCTCGATGCCGGAGCTCTGTTCCCCGCTGGCAGCAGCAATTTCGCTCACAATATCCGTCACCCGCTTGACTGATCCGACGATGCCCTTCAGTGTCTCTCCCGAGCGATTCACTAACGCAGAGCCAACTTCCACCTTATGCAGAGTGTCCTGAATCAGGACCTTGATCTCCTTCGCCGCTACCGCGCTGCGTTGCGCCAGGCTCCGTACTTCGGTAGCAACCACCGCAAACCCACGTCCCTCATCGCCCGCGCGGGCTGCTTCGACAGCTGCGTTGACTGCCAGCAAATTGGTCTGGAAAGCGATTTCGTCGATCGTCGAGATGATGTCGGAAATCTTGGCCGATGCGTCATTGATATCGGACATCGCCGTGATCGCTTTGGCAACGACTTCCTGTCCCTGCAGTGCAGAGTCCTTTGAACCAGCGGCTAGTTGGCTGGCCTGTTGCGCGTTGTCGGCGCTTTGCCGCACGGCCGCGGTAATCTCTTCCAGACTAGCTGAAGTCTCTTCCAGACTGGCCGACTGCTCTTGCGCTCCAGAGGCGATGGCCTCAGATGCAGATGCCAGTTCCTGCGATGAAGAGCTAGCATTGGCAGCACTGTCTGCCACCTGCTGCATGGTGCTATGGAGCCGCTCTACGGCCTTGTTCAAAGCTCCAGCCATGAGCCCTAATTCATCCTGTGTGTTCACATCGACGACAACAGTCAGGTCGCCGTCAGCAACCCGATCCAGCGCCGCAACCGTCTTCGATAAGGGCACGGTGATGCTGCGAACGATCAGCAACGCAATCACCACTGACATTGCAATCGCGAGCAGGAGCCCGATGATGGTGCCTTGGATGGTAGCGCTGACGGCTTCCCGAACTGACTGGAGTCCACGCTTCGATCCATTGTTGTTCAGGTCAATTACCGCCTGCAATGAGTCTGTCGCCTTGTTAATAGCCGGCACGAGTTGTGCATCGATCATTTGCACCGCGATAGCTTTGGTCTTTGGATCTCCGCTGCGGCTTGCTTTCCCGATCTCGTCTCTTATCTTGAAAAACGCCGCCCTGTCCTGCTTCACCTTCTCGTAGAGTTCCATTTCTCCTGCGGCGAAAGGAAGGGCTTCATATTCGTGGAAGGCTTTGGCATTACTGACAGAGTTAACCTTGATTTCAGACTCGATCTGACTGATTTCTGCTGGATCCGTGCTCGCCACGTGCCGCCGCATAAGCTCGAGGTTGCGATAACTCCGCATCTGAATGCCGCCCAACGCCGCGGCCGACGGGACAGTGTTCCCTGAGACCTTCACGGTCTCGTCGTCGATATGCCGCACGCGGCTATAGTTGAAATAGCTCATCGCTCCGCAGATGACAATCACGGCCGCAAACGCTGCGGAAATTCGAACACCGACCTTCCAGTTGCTCATTTTAATGTTCCCATATCCTTCCAGAATTCCCCTGACTCTCTATCTTGTGGAGCGGTCTCTCTATCGGCAATTCCCGCTCAAGCCTTCTCTTCCCCGCGTCTTGTCTTCCAGTAACTCTGGGCAAAGTGCAATGAATCTTCAAGATAGAAGGGGAGATCCGGATACGACTGTTCCTTTGCGACAACTAGTGTCATTCCCGTTCTTTTTTGCACGTTCCGCGCGGCTCCGCAGGCACCTGAGGTGAGCTCGTCATTCAGCGCATCGCGGGCCGTCTCAAAACTCCTGGAAGCTGGCATCGCCTACGGCCGGTGCGCTGGGTCCCGCAATTGCCGGAGCGGACTTTGAACTCTTGATCTCCTTGCGGACATTCAAGTGTGACTTTGCCGAACTGATGCTCCGGATTGCCTTGGCCGGCTGATGAGATGCGGACTTCGCGTTCCGAACCACACTCGACTGATACGCCGAGGTTGCCGCATGCGCCTGTGACGCGTCCTGGTGACTCGCTCCGCTGTGGCTAAGCGTGAATATGCCGACCAACTCCAGCAAGTGGCCAGCCTGCTCAGAGAGCGCTTCTGCCGTGGCAGAAAGCTCCTCAGTCTGCGCGGAGTTCGACTGCGTCACTTGGTCCATCTGCGTCATTGCCGTATTCACCTGCTCGATGCCTGTGCTCTGTTCTCCGCTGGAAGCCGCGATTTCGCTGACGATATCCGTCACCCGCTTCACCGATCCAACGATGCCTTGCAGTGTCTCGCCGGAATGATTCACCAGCACTGATCCTGCTTCCACCTTGCGCAGGGTGTCCTGAATCAGGACCTTGATTTCTTTCGCCGCTAGCGCGCTACGTTGCGCAAGGCTCCGTACTTCGCTAGCCACCACTGCAAAGCCACGTCCTTCCTCGCCCGCGCGGGCTGCTTCCACAGCCGCGTTGACAGCCAGCAGATTCGTCTGGAACGCGATCTCGTCGATGGTCGAAATGATGTCGGAGATCCTGGCCGACGCGACATTGATGTCTGACATCGCAGTGATTGCTTTGGCCACGACTTCCTGGCCCTTGAGGGCGGAGTCTTTTGAGCCCGCAGCAAGTTGGCTGGCCTGTTGCGCGTTGTCGGCGCTCTGCCGCACCGCAGCAGTAATCTCTTCCAGACTTGCCGAAGTCTCTTCCAGGCTGGCCGCCTGCGTCTGCGCGCCCGAGGCAATCGCCTCGGAAGCCGAAGCCAGCTCCCGCGATGATGAACTTGCTTGGGAAGCGCTGTCGGCGACCCGCTGCATGGTGTCGTGGAGGCGCCCCACAGCGCTGTTGAATGCGCCTGCCATGCGTCCGAGTTCATCGTGAGTCTCCGCGTCAAGCGAGGCGGTGAGGTCCCCCGTAGCGATTCTCTCCAGAGCCAACACCGTCAGCCCCAAAGGCACTGAGAAGCCGCGGGCGATCACCAGGCTCAGAATCAATCCAAGCAGAAGCGAAATACCGGATGCAGTGATAACCAGTGCGCGCGCAGTTTGATACTCCTGATTGTTCGCCTCAAGCCGTTCTTCCGCACGCTTCTGTTTGAGATTTCTCGCCACATCGCTTGCTCCGCGGATAATTGCGCGGTAGTGAACTGCATTCGCGATCGCCACACGTACTCCCGCAGTGTCCTGGGCTCTGAGGGCGATAAACAGGTCCGCCTGCGCACGCTCATAGTCCGGCAGCGCGTTACGAATAATTGCCAGTTGCTCAATCCCTTCCTTTGTGACAAACAGTTTGTCCGCGGCGTCGAGATTGGCATGGAGCTGAGCCATATTCGCGAGTTCATCTTTTTCAGAAGACGCTACGGCAGCAAAATCGGAGGAGCGATACGCCGCATTGAGATCGTCCCCTCGAATTGAGGTCACGTTGACCGTGATTTCGTCCGCGTGGGCCGCGCCGATCATTTCCACGCGGTAGAGCGACTCAATCCGTTCGTTGGCCTTGCTCAGGTTGGTGACGGCGAGGTAACCTATCCCGAGGGTCAGCACCAAAAGGATGCCGAAACTGCTCAGCAGGCGGGGCGCAGCATTGAGATTCTTAAACCAGTTCATTGACGGTTTCCCCTCTCGTATCTATATTTCCCATCCTGCGTGCGCATCGGTGTGCCAAGGCTAAGCGGCCTGCAAAGGCACTGCCAATTCGCTCTCCGTGAGCAATTCTTCCAGGTTCAATGCGACAGCGAGACGTTCCTTCGATTGAAAAACCCCGTTGATGAAACGCGTATCTACGGCGGCACCGAAGTCGGGCGCCTCGCGGATGGCGTCGAGGCCGACCGTCAGAACATCGGAGACCGCGTCGACCAGCAACCCAACCGTCTTTTCGCCAACCGTGGCAATTACGATGACCGTGAATTTGTTGTATTCCACCTCCGGCAGATGGAACTTCATGCGAAGATCCACCACCGGCAGCACGGTTCCGCGAAGATTCATGACGCCGCGAACGTGGCTGGGGACGTTCGGAATCGGAGTGATCGGCGAGTATCCGCGAATCTCCCTGATCTTGAAAATCTCCAACCCATATTCCTGATCCTCGAGCAGGAAGGTGAGAAACTGCTGCGTCTCCTGCACTTGCTTCGTGACAATTGCCTTCATTGCTTGTCCCTTTCCGCGTGCCGCGTTGTTCCGCGGCCGTTGGTTACTTGCCTGATGTGCGTCCGACATTCGATGACTCGCCCACTGTCTCAGAACTCCTGGAAGCTGGCATCGTCTTGAACCTGCGCGCCCGGTCCAGCAATCGCCAGAACTGACGGATGACTCTTGATCCCCTTGCGGACATTGCCACTCGACTTTGTACCAAGGCTTCGAACTACCTTGGCGGGTTGACGCGATGCGGTTTTCACAAGGTTGGATGAGTGCGCGGGAGCTGCCGCATGCGCCTGAAACGCGCCTTGTTGACTCTTCCCTCCATGGCTGAGAGTGAACGTGCCGACCAACTCCAGCAAGTGAGCAGCCTGCTCTGAGAGCGATTCCGCCGTTGCCGAAAGCTCCTCGGTTTGTGCCGAGTTCGATTGCGTCACCTGGTCCATCTGCGTCATCGCGGTATTAACCTGCTCGATGCCGGAGCTCTGTTCGCCGCTTGCAGCAGCGATTTCACTGACGATATCGGTCACTCTCTTCACGGATCCGACGATGCCTTGCAGCGTTTCGCCGGAGCGATTCACCAGCACCGAGCCGGCTTCAACCTTGCGCAGAGTGTCCTGAATCAGAACCTTGATTTCCTTCGCCGCTACCGCGCTCCGTTGCGCCAGACTGCGTACTTCAGTGGCCACGACGGCAAAGCCGCGTCCTTCCTCGCCTGCACGAGCCGCTTCCACGGCTGCATTGACTGCCAGCAGATTGGTCTGGAACGCAATCTCGTCGACGGTCGAAATGATGTCGGAGATCTTGGCCGACGCGACATTAATGTCTGACATCGCCGTAATTGCTTTGGAGACCACTTCCTGGCCCTGCAAAGCGGAGTCCTTTGAACCGGCGGCCAGTTGGCTCGCCTGTTGCGCGTTGTCGGCGCTTTGCCTCACAGCGGCGGTAATTTCTTCCAGGCTGGCTGAAGTCTCTTCCAGGCTGGCCGCCTGCTCCTGAGCACCAGACGCGATGGCCTCTGAGGCCGCCGCCAGTTGCTGCGATGAGGAGCTTGCATTGGCGGCGCTGTCGGCCACCTGCTGCATGGTGCTGTGGAGCCGCTCCACCGCCTTGTTCAGAGCTCGGGCCATAACGCCTAATTCATCTTCCGAGTTCACATCCACGACGACTGTCAGGTCGCCTTCGGCTACCTGCTCCAGTGCCTCAACCGTCTTCGACAGCGGCAAGGTGATGCTGCGAACAATCAGCAGGGTAATCACGACGGCCAGAGCGATCGCAAGAAGGAGCCCAATGATCGTGCCCTGGATGGTGGCGCTGACCGCGTCTCGGACCAACTGGAGACCACGCTTCGATCCGTTATTGTTCAGGTCGATCGACGCCTGGATGGAGTCGCTCTCCTTGTTGGCGGCCGGCACAAGCTGGGTGTTGATAATTTGCGCGGCCACAGCGTTGGAGTTGGGGTCGCCGCTGCGACTCACTTTCTCGATCTCAGCGACGACATCGTGGTATGCCGCCCGGCTTTGCTTCACCTTCTCGTAGAGTTCCGCTTCGCCATCTGCGAAAGGAAGGGCCTCGTATTCCTGTAGCGCTTTCGTGTTCGCGTCCACGCTCACCTTAATTTCAGACTCGATACGCGCCATTTCTGCAGAGTCCGAACTTGCCGCGTGCTGGCGCATTAATTCCAGGATGTGATAAATCCGGACCTGAGTGCCACTCAGCGCGATGACCGAAGGGACGGTATTCCCTGAGACCTGTACGGTCTCATTGTCGATATGCTTTACGCGGTTGTAGTTGAAATAGCTCATCGCGGCACAGATGAAAATCACGACCGCAAACGCTGCTGAAATCCGAACGCCGACCTTCCAGTTGCTCATGTTAATGCTCCCTTATCTTCTTACATCTTTAGGCTGCTTCTATCTTGTACTGCTGGTTATCGATCGACGTTCTTCTTCATACAGCCTTCACTGAATCGCGCGTTGCAACGGGTGTGCGCGCGGCTCTGAGCGAAAACAAATTCATAGCAGCGATCCCGCCAACATCTACGATGGGAGCAACGCAGCCATCGCCCAGGATGGTTGCGCCCATCAAACCGTCCACCTTGCGCAAGTGGCGTTCGAGGCTCTTGACGACTACCTGCTGCTGCCCGAGGAGTTCATCCACGACGAGCCCGATCTTTTTGTGGCCTACTTCCACGATGACTGCGAGCCGTCGATTGCCGGCTTCTTCCGAAGCCTGATCAGTGCTCGCTGTCTCCGCTGCCAGCCCCAGAAATCTGGATAAGCGCAGCAGTGGAATGGACTCTTCGCGGATCAGCACGACCTCGCCCTGCTCGGCAACGCGCACAATCTGATCTTTATGCAGTGGCACCGTTTCGATCACAGCGAGCAGCGGCAACACCAGCGTCCGGTCGCCTACCCGTACAAGCAATCCTTCCAAAATGGCCAGCGTAAGTGGCAGCTCAATGGAAACTGTCGCGCCGCTCCCCGTCTCGCTTTCCAGAGATACCGTTCCGTTCAATTGCTGCACGTTCCGCTTCACCACGTCCATCCCCACGCCGCGCCCGGAAAGGTCGCTGATTTCATCTCGCGTGGAAAAGCCTGGTTCAAAGATCAACATGCGCAACTGATCGTCGCTCAACTGAGCATCCGGTTCGATCAGACCGCGTTCGATTGCTTTGGCTCGGACTCTGGCAGCGTCGATCCCCGCACCATCGTCTGAGATTTCGATCACGATTCTTCCAGCGCGGTGGAAGGCCCTGAGAGTAATCACACCCTCTTCCGGCTTGCCTGACGCGCTGCGCGCCTCCGCGGACTCGATGCCGTGGTCGGCTGCGTTGCGGACCAGATGGATCAGCGGATCGCCGAGCAGTTCCAACATGCTCTTGTCGATCTCGGTATCCTCTCCGCTCATCTCCAGACGAATCTGTTTGCCTGTGGCTTGCGCAATGTCGTAGACCGTGCGCGTATATCTCTGGAACAGCGTCCCGACGGGCAGCATGCGAACCGCCATCACTCGCTCGTGCAGCTCCCGGGTATTGCGCTCCATCGAGGCGACCGCCTCGCGCAGTTTGGGCAGGCACGAGGGCTCGAAGTCTTCCACCATCTGCGCGGTCATCACGTGCGCAATGACCAATTCGCCAACCAGATCAATCAGGCGGTCCACTTTGTCGATTGCCACCCTGATGGAACCGGAATCTGCAGAAGCATCGGGCTTCTTCGCGACTGTTTTCCGCTGAACGGCCGCGGGCTTTCGGGGCGCCACAGCCACTGCGGCAACATTCTCGGAAACAGCCGCAACCGGCGCGGCGGCCGGCGTGTTGATCGGCAGTTGCGGTGTCTCAGCACATTGAATGCGGATGTCCGCCAGATGCTCGACAAACTCAAACACCTCGCGCAACTCCGCCTCTGGGCAAACACTTGCCAACTCGACAGTCCAGCTGAGATAGCACTGCGATGGGTCCAGTTCGGCCAGGGCAGGCAACTCCTCGGTGTGCAGATGGCAGCAACTGACCGTCCCCAAAGCAGCAAGATTCCGCAAGAGCACAATGGGATTTGTGCCACTGGAAAACAGCTCGCGGTCAGGGCGAAATTCCACTTTGTACAGAGTGATCGCGCGACCATCCTCCTCGGGCTGCTTTATTTCTTCTGGCGCGGCCTCTTGCTGAACGGGTTCAGTGGAACTGAACGCGTCAATGCGCGCACTGAGTTCCAGTGCATCAGCGGGGAGTGCCGTGTCGGCATCCGCATCGAGCAAAGCTCGTAGCACGTCCACCGATCGGAGCAGAATGTCAATGACCTCGTCGGAAGCCTGGATCTCAAAGGACCGCAATCGCTCCAGGAGATTCTCCAGCGAGTGAGTGAAGTGGACCAGGCTGGTCATTCCAAAAGATCCAGCCCCTCCCTTGATCGAGTGCGCTGCGCGGAAGATGCTATTCAGCAATTCCACATCGGCAGGCGCAGACCTGAGTTCGAGAAGCCCCGTTTCCATAGAGGCGACATGCTCCGCGCTCTCCAGGAGAAATGTTTGGCGAAATTGGCTAAGATCGATTTTCATGGCTTTATGGCAACACTTTCGCTACGGTTAGCAGAAGCTTCTCCGGATCAAACGGCTTCACGATCCACCCCGTGGCGCCGGCCGCTTTCCCCTGTTCCTTCTTCTCCGGAAGTCCTTCAGTTGTAAGCATCAAGATAGGCTTGCTCTTCATGTTTGCGAGCTTGCGCACATTCTGGATTAACGTGATGCCATCCATAACCGGCATATTGAGGTCTGTAATGATCAGGTCGACCGTAATGCCTTGAAGTTTGTTCAACGCATCCTGTCCGTGCTCGGCCTCGATCACATCAAAACCGCCTTGGCGCAACGTATACCCAACCATCTGCCGCATGGATACCGAATCGTCGACGATCATTGCTTTTCGCACTTTGTCATCCCTTCAGCGACTTGCACTCTTCGTTTTCTCTATTGCGATTAAAATAGTTCGACATCTCCGGCTGGTGCTTCATTGCCGCCCATGCCAGCCACTTCGCGCTCTTCTCGCATCGTGTAAGCGCTGAACCCTTCATCTGGATCGATGTCCTCACCACCTTCTACACCCGCTCGAGTCGCCAGCTTGCCGTGCAATGTATCCAGGTCCTCAACGACGTGCGCGAGTTGTTGACTGATCCGATCCTGGAACTGGAGGCCGCGCACCGCCGAGCCGATGTTGCTCGCCAACTGAGCGCCTTCCTCCGTAATTCCGGTCAGCATTTCTTTCATCTCACCGTGAGCGGCTTGCATCTCTCGAAGCGAATCGTCGGCTTCGCGCCTGCTTTCCTCCACTCGTTTGTGATCCCGCTCGTTCATTTGCCGCAGATCCTTCAGCGTCGAATCAGCCAGCGCTCGCAAGTCTGCAATCAGCTTGCTTACTTGAGCTGTTACTTCTTGCGATCTCTCCGTCTGGGACACCACCTCCACCGCAACGACCGCGAATCCCGCCCCGTGAATGCCGGCGTGTGCCGCCTCAATGCGTGCATTCATCGCCAGCATCTTGTTCTCATGGGCAATCTGCTCCAACTTGAGCAAGGCAGTCCCGACCATTTGGGAGGCCTTGTCCATCTGGAGAATTCGTTCGATGGCACGCTGCGAAACCTGGCCGGCTTCTTCTGTTGTGGCTAGAATCTTCACCAGCGTTCCAGAGCAATTCTGAATCAGGCCTTCGAACGACTGCTTGCCGCGTGAGGCGTTGTCCTCGCTGCTTAGAAAGCCCGTTGTACGGGCGACGGTGGATCTTGCCTTTTCCGCAATTCCTTGAAAACTGGTACAGACATCGACAACGGAGCTTTCGATTTGCGCCGACGTCTGCTTCAGTTGCGCGCTCATCCTGGTCAGGTGCGGCAAGTAGCGGGCGAGGCTCGCGTCGCCTGCTACGCCTCCTGGAATGTCTGAAGGCAAACAGGATTGAACCTCGTATTCTTGTCCTTCGGCGATCTCATTCATCACGCTTCGACCCCGGCATGGAAAAGTGGGATGCCGCGCCCGAATAGTCGAACCAAGGGCGCAGATCGGGCGAAAGGTTGGCCAGATTCAAATCGTGCCCTGCCTTCTTCTGATCCAGGGCAAGTGCAAGCAGAACCTGCAAGGCACTCGCATCGAGGTAATCAATGGAGCCAAGATTGACAGTCACATCTGCGCCTTCCACTAAAGCGGTGCGCGCCGTTTCCCGCAGATCTTCGGCAGGCATCCACCCTCCGGATCGTCCTGCATCGATCGTCTTAAGTCCCATGATTTCCTCCGCTTGTCGCTTTGCCTTAGGCGCTGTCTTCGCTTTGGCGCTTCGCTTAGTCCCTCTTGAACCATCACTTGTCATTCGGGTCACTCTCTCGGTTGCAGGGCGGCGCCACGGGTAGCATCTTTTAGAGGCCAACTAAGGTACTTTACGAATAGACGCCAAGCGCCCTCTGCAGTCCGTGTGACTATCGGCTAATTGCTCGCGCTTATTCAACGGCCGTCAGTATCTGGCTGCCGCGCAACACATTTGCCCTTTCCCGAGAGGCGGTGGTCAATCGGCGGGGATGGTCTGCACCGAGATCGCACTTTGCCGCGAACGCATCCTCTATTTGGAAACGCGGGGCTAAGCATCTGATTGCACTCAACCTTTCGACGGAGGACGGGGCCCCTCTCGCGGACTACACTTTCGCCGTGAGGAAGATTGACGTGGAAGAACGGCGCAAGCAGAATGGACGACGCACGCTTTTGAAGGCCGGCGGATTCGTAGCGGCCAGTGGCGCCCTCGGATCGATTTGGGCGCTTGTAACCGGCGGCACCGCCGGAAAGAGCACGCGGAATCGTGCAATGTGGATCAGGGTCGTGGATCGTCCCACCCTGGGGGAGAAGACCGCCGATTATAAGCGATTCTCCGGCAATGATATGTTCGCCCTCTATCGGCCGTTGAAGACTCAGCACGACGGAGCCGGTTCCTTTGAAGCGGAGCAAGCCGCCAAGGCCAAGCGTCTGGCCGGATGGATTGGAGAAAAGAAGCCAGGATACAGCCTGCCCGATGTCCAATTGAGCGAAGGTGCCTGGACTGTCATGCATAGCGCCAAACCCGGCGCGGGTCTGCTGTCGTGGACTCGCATCTCGGTGCGCACACCTGCCGAGTTGGGAACCCAGCGCTACACGGCCTCTCCGGAAGAGGTGGCCAAGACCGTGAAAGCCGCCGCACGGCTTTATGGTGCCGGGCTCGTTGGCATTGCGCCCATGAACGAGAACTACATCAATCTCCAGGCCCCGCGCCAGGATGAGAAGGAAAAGGATAAGGAGATTGTCTTCGACGATGTAGACGTGCCGGAGGCAAGCGACACGCGGTTCGTCATTCCTCGCAAGATGAAATGGGTGGTGGCCATCGCCATCCCCATGGATCTCGACCTGCTCTCAA
>Ga0224528_1001105_pt1 | contig 18675 bp, 16 predicted proteins | sample CBST25metaG_2_FD_179888 | JGI IMG/M metagenome (GOLD analysis project Ga0224528, IMG submission 179888) | Peat soil microbial communities from Stordalen Mire, Sweden - C.B.S.T25 | ecosystem: Environmental > Terrestrial > Soil > Wetlands > Peat | place: Sweden: Norrbotten County, Stordalen Mire...
TGTTTCAATCCCCGCTCCCGCAGGGGGAGCGACTATCCACTGCCGCCGCCGAGTTGGGCCAATGTGGTTTCAATCCACGCTCCCGCAGGGGGAGCGACGCTTCGCCGACTGCGAACTGGCATGGACGAATCAGTTTCAATCCACGCTCCCGCAGGGGGAGCGACTGAATGACCCTGATTGTTACCGTCGAGTGCCACGTCGTTTCAATCCACGCTCCCGCAGGGGGAGCGACCCGGTAAAAACTCTCCCAATGGCACCCCTTCAGCGTTTCAATCCACGCTCCCGCAGGGGGAGCGACTTCGAGGTTGCTACCGGACCGCCGCAAACAAAGGTGTTTCAATCCACGCTCCCGCAGGGGGAGCGACCCATTCCTGGCCTTAGCTGGAGTACGACAGCGACGTTTCAATCCACGCTCCCGCAGGGGGAGCGACTACTGCGACATATCTTCTGGCGCGGGTGGGTGTTGTTTCAATCCACGCTCCCGCAGGGGGAGCGACGACCCTCTGACTTGCTCCGGTAGAAGGGTGAGTCATGTTTCAATCCACGCTCCCGCAGGGGGAGCGACTTGCCGGTGAGTGCAAGGCAACCGGTAAGCGTCTCGTTTCAATCCACGCTCCCGCAGGGGGAGCGACAAGACGCCGTTGGCCAGGGTGGCGTTGGACATGAGGTTTCAATCCACGCTCCCGCAGGGGGAGCGACCGGCGCGGAGGTCGGTGGGCTCCAGCGGAATATCGGTTTCAATCCACGCTCCCGCAGGGGGAGCGACCCGCTGCTACCATGACCGGGAGTGGGCGGCGAAGATGTTTCAATCCACGCTCCCGCAGGGGGAGCGACATTTGAGGCATGGGGTGATAGTAGCTCACCCTTTGGTTTCAATCCACGCTCCCGCAGGGGGAGCGACGCCGACGAAGCGCACCGGCGGGGGCTGCGCTTTGGCGTTTCAATCCACGCTCCCGCAGGGGGAGCGACAGCCTGTTCTGTGGCGGGGTATGCAGGGCTACTTCGTTTCAATCCACGCTCCCGCAGGGGGAGCGACGCAGGCTTGGTCGTCGCCTTCTTGGCGGGCTTGTCGTTTCAATCCACGCTCCCGCAGGGGGAGCGACTCGGGCGCAGAGTATCTCTGTGCCTAAAATTTCTGTTTCAATCCACGCTCCCGCAGGGGGAGCGACCCTTATCTGTTGGGGGCACTGGGTCGGGGCCAACTGTTTCAATCCACGCTCCCGCAGGGGGAGCGACGGCTGGCGCGTCACCCTCAGCGGGCCACACGGGGGTTTCAATCCACGCTCCCGCAGGGGGAGCGACGCTTCGATTCGATGGACGCGGCGCAAACTATGATTGTTTCAATCCACGCTCCCGCAGGGGGAGCGACATGGCTCCCATGCAGATGATTCAGGTAGCCTTTCAGTTTCAATCCACGCTCCCGCAGGGGGAGCGACAGAATCCTTGGATGGTCTGACGCAGAGACTTTCGGTTTCAATCCACGCTCCCGCAGGGGGAGCGACGTGATTTACAAGATTGAGGTTTCGCCGCACAACATGTTTCAATCCACGCTCCCGCAGGGGGAGCGACGCCGCTGGCACGAGGGTAACAGCGCCAAGGGCGCAGTTTCAATCCACGCTCCCGCAGGGGGAGCGACTGCTGCACTTTGCGCCGCCGAAGCCGGAGGCTAAGTTTCAATCCACGCTCCCGCAGGGGGAGCGACGCGTGGAGGCCGGGACGCCGCCGCGCGGAGACTTGTTTCAATCCACGCTCCCGCAGGGGGAGCGACTCGGCGACCGCGAGCTGCGCCGCTTCTCGCTGGCCGTTTCAATCCACGCTCCCGCAGGGGGAGCGACGATCGGAGACTCCCGATGACCTTACTGATACCAGGGTTTCAATCCACGCTCCCGCAGGGGGAGCGACCCCGTAAGGTGGAGTGTCCGCATATAAGTGTGAGCTGTTTCAATCCACGCTCCCGCAGGGGGAGCGACCGAAGACGTGACATTCCAAACGGTGCTGGTTTGTGGTTTCAATCCACGCTCCCGCAGGGGGAGCGACGATTGCGGACCGGACTCTTTGACACGCAAGGACGTGTTTCAATCCACGCTCCCGCAGGGGGAGCGACGTGAGCAACGAGGTTGTTACGCCGGCATACAAAACGTTTCAATCCACGCTCCCGCAGGGGGAGCGACCCCAGCCGATGTCAGAGACCTCGGGCAACTTTGTGGTTTCAATCCACGCTCCCGCAGGGGGAGCGACGAGATCGTCGGGCGCAGAGTATCTCTGTGCCGAAGTTTCAATCCACGCTCCCGCAGGGGGAGCGACATCAGCTTGCGCTGCAAAAACAGACGGAGGAAGTAGTTTCAATCCACGCTCCCGCAGGGGGAGCGACGCGCACGACGACACTCTATCAGCGGGAGTGTGACGTTTCAATCCACGCTCCCGCAGGGGGAGCGACAATAGCATTCCTATAAGCCCATCGACCGGCGATTTGTTTCAATCCACGCTCCCGCAGGGGGAGCGACGCGGTGAGTACTTCATAGGGCACACACCATGAGGTTTCAATCCACGCTCCCGCAGGGGGAGCGACGCACTGTTGACGAATGTTGACACGAGGAAAAGATGTTTCAATCCACGCTCCCGCAGGGGGAGCGACGACTCTTCAGCCGGTCGATTTCCAGATCGTTTGGGTTTCAATCCACGCTCCCGCAGGGGGAGCGACATAGTCCTACAATCAGGCAGCTCATCGCTAACATGTTTCAATCCACGCTCCCGCAGGGGGAGCGACGCCAAGCTCTAATGCCAGTCTCATTTCCCAAACAAGTTTCAATCCACGCTCCCGCAGGGGGAGCGACCCTCGCCGATGGCGCGTGGGGCGCGATTCTGATCTGGTTTCAATCCACGCTCCCGCAGGGGGAGCGACTCAGTTGAGCTTCCGGGACGTAACCCCATTTCGAGTTTCAATCCACGCTCCCGCAGGGGGAGCGACAAGCGCGACTGCAAACATCGTTCACGCGACGCAGTTTCAATCCACGCTCCCGCAGGGGGAGCGACGCGATGCAAACCACGCTCGCCCTCTTGGTTGAGAGTTTCAATCCACGCTCCCGCAGGGGGAGCGACCCAACCGCCAACCGCCTGATAAACGCTTAAACTCGTTTCAATCCACGCTCCCGCAGGGGGAGCGACGACGTTCCCCGGCGTCCCGCGCCAGGCCGGTCGCGTTTCAATCCACGCTCCCGCAGGGGGAGCGACCTCATCAACACGCTGTTGCCGGAGCAGGTTGTGTTTCAATCCACGCTCCCGCAGGGGGAGCGACGGAATTTTCCCAGCGGTCCACTTCATCAAGCAAAAGTTTCAATCCACGCTCCCGCAGGGGGAGCGACGATGATCTTCCGCGCATCTACATAGACCGAACTCGTTTCAATCCACGCTCCCGCAGGGGGAGCGACTTATCTGCTTTGGGTATGGGGTATCGCATTGATCGTTTCAATCCACGCTCCCGCAGGGGGAGCGACGCAAGAAAAAGCTGGACAAGCTGAACGCCGAGAAGTTTCAATCCACGCTCCCGCAGGGGGAGCGACGACGCTCAGCGGCCATTCAAGCGGCCCAGAGGCGGTTTCAATCCACGCTCCCGCAGGGGGAGCGACGGCCGTTGCGGAGTACATCGAAAAGCAGGGATCAACGTTTCAATCCACGCTCCCGCAGGGGGAGCGACGAGGCCACAGCATCTGGCGAAATGACCATGGAACAAAGTTTCAATCCACGCTCCCGCAGGGGGAGCGACTCTGCCGTGGAAGACCCATGAACCGCGCCATCCACGTTTCAATCCACGCTCCCGCAGGGGGAGCGACCCGCGGTGGAGCAGTGAGCGCGGGAAGGGAGATGTTTCAATCCACGCTCCCGCAGGGGGAGCGACTCAAGCATTCGCGTAATGCAGTGGAAACGCAGATGGTTTCAATCCACGCTCCCGCAGGGGGAGCGACGTTTTTCGGGTTTTCGTCTTTTGGCATAGGCGCGGTTTCAATCCACGCTCCCGCAGGGGGAGCGACCTTTGGGTGTGGGGTCTCGCGTTTATTGAATGGTGGTTTCAATCCACGCTCCCGCAGGGGGAGCGACGAGACCTGGAGAGCATAACCATTGTCCGTCAAGGTTTCAATCCACGCTCCCGCAGGGGGAGCGACAAGGAGCGCGAACCCGGCAGGAAATTACCATTCGTGTTTCAATCCACGCTCCCGCAGGGGGAGCGACGTCGTTTTTTCCGGTGACGGTGAAACGGATCTCGGGTTTCAATCCACGCTCCCGCAGGGGGAGCGACTGACGACCTCGGCGAGCTTGACGCCGATTACCTTGTTTCAATCCACGCTCCCGCAGGGGGAGCGACGATGACGCCGGCGCCGCGCGCGCCGGTGGGCCAGGTGTTTCAATCCACGCTCCCGCAGGGGGAGCGACCCACACGCGAGCGCCGCCATCGACAGCCCGGATCGTGTTTCAATCCACGCTCCCGCAGGGGGAGCGACACCAACGGCACGGCGGGCCTCTACAGTTTCGCCAGGTTTCAATCCACGCTCCCGCAGGGGGAGCGACGCGCGGCGCAAAGAAGGTGTAGATCATGGCAAAGGGTTTCAATCCACGCTCCCGCAGGGGGAGCGACTGTTGACCGTAAGTGCAGAGCCAGCGCCACAAGCGTTTCAATCCACGCTCCCGCAGGGGGAGCGACCCGCACAAAGCATTTTGAGTTAGGAGCGAGTCATGTTTCAATCCACGCTCCCGCAGGGGGAGCGACGATATTTTCCTTGCGTCGGGGCATAGGATGAGCGGTTTCAATCCACGCTCCCGCAGGGGGAGCGACGCGACCACCGGCCAGCGCATGAAGAAGGGTATGGAAGTTTCAATCCACGCTCCCGCAGGGGGAGCGACACGGATAGCCCGGAAAACCGGTAAACGTGGGAATGTTTCAATCCACGCTCCCGCAGGGGGAGCGACATGAACCCATCGAGCGCTTGGCACACCGTGTGCGAGTTTCAATCCACGCTCCCGCAGGGGGAGCGACGTCGGCCACCAGCACCCTATCAATCCCATGACCGGTTTCAATCCACGCTCCCGCAGGGGGAGCGACACTTCTCCGGCAAATCTTTTGGCAGGTAGTAGCGTTTCAATCCACGCTCCCGCAGGGGGAGCGACGGCCGTTGCGGAGTACATCGAAAAGCAGGGATCAATGTTTCAATCCACGCTCCCGCAGGGGGAGCGACAGGCTTGCCCAGTAAGTCAGCCCACAGCGAGTAAGGTTTCAATCCACGCTCCCGCAGGGGGAGCGACGAGTATTACGACCGGCATGGAGAGGTTACAGAGCGGTTTCAATCCACGCTCCCGCAGGGGGAGCGACCTCAGAAAAGTTCCACAAAAAAATCAAAGCCCGATGTTTCAATCCACGCTCCCGCAGGGGGAGCGACGCTACCAAGAAAGCAGGTACAGCAATGGATGCAGCGTTTCAATCCACGCTCCCGCAGGGGGAGCGACGGCGAGATGCTGATTGGATTGGATGCAGGGACGGTTTCAATCCACGCTCCCGCAGGGGGAGCGACTTGGGTGCAAACTGCATGGATTGCTCCTTTTTATGTTTCAATCCACGCTCCCGCAGGGGGAGCGACCAGCGCAAGGCCCACACGAAAGGACACTACCGATGTTTCAATCCACGCTCCCGCAGGGGGAGCGACAGGAGATGGAGCAGACCAAGTTGGTCCAATACTCGTTTCAATCCACGCTCCCGCAGGGGGAGCGACTCGCCCTCTGTTGTCTAGGCTGCTGGTGGAGCACGGTTTCAATCCACGCTCCCGCAGGGGGAGCGACTACTGCTGTTGACATTGTTCCCTTTCATGGATCGTTTCAATCCACGCTCCCGCAGGGGGAGCGACTCGGCGTGCGGAGCGGTGGGAGCGTTGGAGGCGTGTTTCAATCCACGCTCCCGCAGGGGGAGCGACAGGCGCTGGCCGCCTTCGATGCCGAGGCTGCGCTTGTTTCAATCCACGCTCCCGCAGGGGGAGCGACATACAATATCAATCACTTGCATCGTAATCAGTAGTTTCAATCCACGCTCCCGCAGGGGGAGCGACGATAGCGCTGGGAGGCGCAAAACAATGACAATCGGTTTCAATCCACGCTCCCGCAGGGGGAGCGACCGGTGCATTCCAAAGGGTGATGACCACAGGTGCAAGTTTCAATCCACGCTCCCGCAGGGGGAGCGACGCGTCCATCATATATGGAGCGATTTTAGAGCGATGTTTCAATCCACGCTCCCGCAGGGGGAGCGACCATTGGAGGTTTGTATGCCAAAGTCACAGAGGATCGTTTCAATCCACGCTCCCGCAGGGGGAGCGACGGGAGTTGGCCATCGTGGCTTGTTCCCACGGTGACGTTTCAATCCACGCTCCCGCAGGGGGAGCGACCATTGCTCCCCGCGATCCATCCTCCAAACCACAGCGTTTCAATCCACGCTCCCGCAGGGGGAGCGACAGGACGCTCGGGCGCGCGCAGCGCGTGTGGATCGTGTTTCAATCCACGCTCCCGCAGGGGGAGCGACGGTTGAAACAGCGTTGGCGAAGTGAAAACGAGGTGTTTCAATCCACGCTCCCGCAGGGGGAGCGACTACGTGAACAAGAGGACACAGGCACCGGAACCGGTTTCAATCCACGCTCCCGCAGGGGGAGCGACTACCAACGCGGGTCATCCTCGGTTGGTTCAAAGAGTTTCAATCCACGCTCCCGCAGGGGGAGCGACGCGGGTTTTCAGGCTTAGGCATAGGCGCGGAAACGGTTTCAATCCACGCTCCCGCAGGGGGAGCGACCGTGTCACGGATCATTTTTGCGATGCGGTTCTTTGAGTTTCAATCCACGCTCCCGCAGGGGGAGCGACCCGATCACCTTTCTTTATCCGGTTGAGCCGGAAAGGTTTCAATCCACGCTCCCGCAGGGGGAGCGACTCATGGCCGGCGAGTTGATTAGGCCCTGGCAACTGTTTCAATCCACGCTCCCGCAGGGGGAGCGACAGCCAAGCCGAAGACAGATGCCGAGAAGATTGCAGTTTCAATCCACGCTCCCGCAGGGGGAGCGACGCCCGCCGCATCCCTTACCGTGGACTCGATTCAGTTTCAATCCACGCTCCCGCAGGGGGAGCGACAACGCACTGCTGGCAGACTGCTTTGCTTTGTACCTGTTTCAATCCACGCTCCCGCAGGGGGAGCGACGCGGCGCACCGCTTACGACTGGCGCCGGGAGGATGTTTCAATCCACGCTCCAGCAGGGGGAGCGACCCTTCCATGCCGATCATGTGCTCATCATCATCGAGGAGTTTCAATCCACGCTCCCGCAGGGGGAGCGACGCGGTTCCAGTTCTTAGTCAGCAACTCGGCAATAGGAGTTTCAATCCACGCTCCCGCAGGGGGAGCGACCGGGCGCGGCTTCAGCGGGCGGTCAGGATGGAGCTGTTTCAATCCACGCTCCCGCAGGGGGAGCGACCTCTCTCGGCAGCCGCATCCAACTCGATCAACTGGTTTCAATCCACGCTCCCGCAGGGGGAGCGACGTGCTTTGATGACTCTGTTGGGCGATCATGAAGATGTTTCAATCCACGCTCCCGCAGGGGGAGCGACCCGGATAACCGCTGTCACTACGGGCACGATCCTGTTTCAATCCACGCTCCCGCAGGGGGAGCGACACCACCAGCCCCACATCGCCAACCACAGGGTCGAGTTTCAATCCACGCTCCCGCAGGGGGAGCGACGAAATTCCGCATTCCAGACCATATCGATGTGATGGTTTCAATCCACGCTCCCGCAGGGGGAGCGACGTATCCTTCAGCGCTCGGCTCGCAATTTGCGAAAGTTTCAATCCACGCTCCCGCAGGGGGAGCGACCTCAGTCCGTTCAAATCATTCGAGGGCCTTGATTTGTTTCAATCCACGCTCCCGCAGGGGGAGCGACAACCAGGTGCGAGCGCGGCTATTGCTCATCGTCAAGTTTCAATCCACGCTCCCGCAGGGGGAGCGACTATTCCGGTTGACGAGCCTCAACATGACGACACGGTTTCAATCCACGCTCCCGCAGGGGGAGCGACACGATTGTCTGTTTGATGAGCGCGGGGGTATAGGCGTTTCAATCCACGCTCCCGCAGGGGGAGCGACCCGCAATGCTTCAACTATTACGAGCGCGTTCACAAAGTTTCAATCCACGCTCCCGCAGGGGGAGCGACCGGCCATCCGGCCATCACTACCTGTTGACTCAGAGGTTTCAATCCACGCTCCCGCAGGGGGAGCGACAGCTACATGGCTGCAATCGTCCAATACAAAGGAAAGTTTCAATCCACGCTCCCGCAGGGGGAGCGACGACCGAACATCTGGAAGAGATCGACAACGATTCGTTTCAATCCACGCTCCCGCAGGGGGAGCGACCCTACAGACGGCCACAGGGTCCAACCCACCATTAGTGTTTCAATCCACGCTCCCGCAGGGGGAGCGACCTGCGGCCTGTGTGGCAAACATCGGCTTGCCGTGTTTCAATCCACGCTCCCGCAGGGGGAGCGACGCGACGCACGGCGGTCTGCGCCACGTAGCTGCGAGTTTCAATCCACGCTCCCGCAGGGGGAGCGACTCGTGCCGGCTGTGGATAGAGTCAAAGGAGATACGTTTCAATCCACGCTCCCGCAGGGGGAGCGACGCGCGGAGCGCGTGCGTGACCAGCGTCTCGCTCTCGTTTCAATCCACGCTCCCGCAGGGGGAGCGACGCTGATAAGCCTTGCCGTTCTCTCCAGCAGTATTGGGTTTCAATCCACGCTCCCGCAGGGGGAGCGACGTTGTCTGCGCCTTCCACGTCAACTCCATAGGCTGGTTTCAATCCACGCTCCCGCAGGGGGAGCGACAGTGTTGGGGTAGATGGGGCCTTCGGGATTGGTGTTTCAATCCACGCTCCCGCAGGGGGAGCGACCGTAAGAGGTCTTTTTGTCCTGTTTCCATTTTCAAGTTTCAATCCACGCTCCCGCAGGGGGAGCGACTCGCCGCCGTCGGCCGCTTTACCCATGCACTTGTGTTTCAATCCACGCTCCCGCAGGGGGAGCGACTGGCGCGGCTCGTCTCCAGGGCATCACCACTACGTTTCAATCCACGCTCCCGCAGGGGGAGCGACGTTCAAACGTTTATTCCCAGTGATGTGGTCGAAGTGTTTCAATCCACGCTCCCGCAGGGGGAGCGACTCCGTCCACCATCTCGCTGTTGACCCCACACAAAGGTTTCAATCCACGCTCCCGCAGGGGGAGCGACCATCCAAGTTGACTAAAGACTTTGCCATGGAGCGGTTTCAATCCACGCTCCCGCAGGGGGAGCGACAATCACTTACAGGTACATATTGCGCTAAGCGGTTGTTTCAATCCACGCTCCCGCAGGGGGAGCGACCGGTTGCGTTGCCGTTTGGTAGGATGCCCGTCGGGGTTTCAATCCACGCTCCCGCAGGGGGAGCGACGGCGCACGAGATAAACCCTCGCATCGCTTGTAGTTAGAATGCCATATTTGCGGATGTCACGGAAAATAAAGTTACGCAAAAGCATAAATCGTGGATCAGACATGCAATGCACTCAAAAAAAATAAGTTAGGGGCCGCGCGAACCCTCCCGACAAATCGCGCTCGCTTGAGGTACGCGCAGGCTCGTCAAGCTGATCAGGAGGATCAACTCGGAGGGGCGCCAGCAGACAGAAGCAGTCAGACGATCAGCGGTCCCTCAGGGTCGTAAGCGGGCTTGGCGCCGACGTGTTCCACGCGACGCTTCCACTCGCTGCCGAGGAAATAGAAGCGCAGGCTGTCCTGCGCAGGATCAGCTTCCTTGACCAGTGCGGCGCGAAAAGCTACCCACTGGGCCGGGTCCACAAGGCACTCGAAGACGGAGTTTTGCACACGCTGTCCGCGATTTTCGCAGAGCTTGGCGACATGGCGGAGCCTGCGGCGACCGGCTTCGTCGCGGGTGCTTACATCGTAACTGACCAGGACGAGCATGGGGTGATTACCTCCAGACAAATGCGGGATACGCATCCAGGCCGCCGCGGACAAAACGCGCCATGAGCAGCGCCTGCACGTAAGGAATCAGCCCGATGGAGACACGTTCGTTCAGAAAAGGATGAAGCATCTCCTCCTGTTTGCGCATCTGCCAAGCGGAGATGAGGGTTTTGCGGGCGGCCTCGGTGAGCAGGATTGCGCCGCCTTCCTGGGCAACAAAGTCGGCGGCTTTGAGTTGGCGGCGATTGATGAGGGTGAGCACCAGCCGGTCGGCAACAACCGAGCGCAGTTCTTCCATCAGGTCGAGCGCCAGACTGGGGCGGCCAGGGCGATCGGTGTGGAGGAATCCGACGGCTGGGTCGAGCCCGACCGATTCCAGTGCTGACTCAACATCGTGGCGCAGCAGTGCATAGGCAAAAGAAAGCAGAGCGTTGACCGCATCGAGCGGAGGACGCCGCGAGCGCGCGGTGAAAGAGAAAGCCTCGCGGTCGCCCACAATCATGGCGTCGAAAACCGAGAAGTAGATTTGCCCAGCGAGGCCCTCGTGGCCGCGGGCTTCGTCTACCGAGGCGGCGCGGCTGGCATCCAGGCCGATGGCCGAGAGGCGGTTGGCGGCTTGGCGCAGTTGTTCTTCGCGCTCGGCCTCTGGCACTTCGCGCGCGGCGCGGAGCAGCACCACGCGGCTATTGGCCACTTTGGCGGTCACGATCATGCGCACAATGGCCGCCGCGGCGGCGGGCTGGTCGGCTAGCCGATATTGCTGGCGGCGCAAAAGGACATTGCCCGAGACCGGACCATGCACACGGGCCAAAAAGCGGCCGTTCTCTGACAGAAAAGAGATGCCCACGCCTTTTTCGCAGCAGAGCGCAAACAGGGGCGGAGAGCAAGAGACCTGTCCCCAGCAGACAAGGCCCTCCAGGGTATGAACCGGGACGCGCAGGCGGGTTTCGTCGCCAATTTTGACCGCGACGGTTTCACCTTCCCGGTGGAGGTAAGCTCCCTGGGTCATGACGTGCAGGGTATTGAGTAGTTTTCGCATAAGAAATCAGGTTTCCAGCCCGGATTGCAAAGATCGAATCTGCAGAGCCCTCCACCGGGCTGCGACCTGCGCGCCGGAGGTGGCCGTGGGCAGGCAGATGTTTTCCAGCGAGCAACTGTGGCAGTGGCTGGCGGGTTGGGCGGCGGGAGTTTCGCCTGCCGCGTAGAGGCGATGCATCTCGACCGCCAGCTCTTCGGTTCGCTGACGAAGCTGAGGCGTAAAGGCCACCTCAAGGCGGCGGCGCGGCGCGCCATAAAAAATGGCGCCCTGGGCGATCTGGCAATCGAGCATCTCTTCCAGGCAAAGGGCCTGGGCACAGAGCTGCACCAGGTCGCAGTCAGTGGGTTTGCTTTTGCCGTGCTTGTATTCGACCGGAAAAGGATCGGGACGAAACTCGACAATGTCGGCCCGTCCGGCAAGGCGCAGACGGCGGCTGAGCAAGGCGAGCCCGCGCACGGTGCGCACGGAGGCGCGTCGCGTCTGGCCGGGAAGGTCGGCTGCCTCGTGCAGCAGCCGGCCTTCGGCGGTCAGGTGGTTTTCGCTCCAGGCCTGCTCCAGATGGATCAGCGCCCACTGACGCGGGCAGAAGGCCAGGTGCTGCAATCCGCTGAGGGGCAGCGCGCTGTCCAGCTCCGCATCGGCCAGGCAGCTAGAAGCCGTCAATCTCTTCAGGTTGCAGTCCATCCAGATTCTCCAGGCTGTAGCTGCCATCCGGCTCAACCTTGAGCGTTGCATGAACCTTGGCTGATGAGTACTGGCCCGCTTTGCTGTTGTGCTTCCACCAGAGAACCTTGCGCACGGCCATGCTGCCTTCGGGGCGAGCGGAGGAAGCGTCGTTTTCAAAGAGCCGGGGCAACACTGCCTTGATGGCCTCGGCATCGGCATCGCTGAAGCCGGTGCGCTCGGACAATTGCGGATTCATGCTGCCAAAGAAGAGATAAATAGCTTGATCCACGCGATGCTTCATGCCCATGGTGTCAGAGCCGCGTTTGGTGCCGTCGCCCTCGCCCGATACGCTCTTGGTGATCTGTGTGCTGGTCACATCGACCGGCGCGATGCTGAAGGCGGTTTGCACACTCACCGGTCCGCGGATGGGGATGGAGATTCCGGTGTCGCCAGCGCCCTCGTCCTCTGCTTTAGCTTTCTTCTTCGATTTCAAGGCAAAGAGCTGGCCGAAGGCGCGCACATCGAGCCAGGTTTCGCAGGCACGCTTGGCCATCTCCGCGCCGCCAAAAGCATCCTTCAGCGTTTTGGAGGCGCGATCACTCAGGCTTGTGGCATCGTCATTTTTGCGATCATCGGACTGCACAAAGATATTGGCGCCCGCCTCCATCAGCCGGTCGCGCATCTTGCGTTTCAGGCAGACATCGCTGATTTCGCCCAGGCCGTTGTAATCGGTGCGCGGGCGATTGCCGTTCAATGGATCGCCGTTGGGGTTGGCATGATGAACACTCAGGATAACGGCAAAATCAATCTTGTTGGAAAGGCTGCTCACTCGGCATCTCCTTCTGTGGTTTCAGATGTGTTGTTGGTCTGCGGATGGGTGCGAAGCGCTTCTCGCTGGCTGTGGTAGCCAAGCAGAAACTCGCCAGTCAGGGGGCGATTGTCCAGGAAGGTGCTTTGTCCATCCCGGATTTCAAAGCTGTCGACAATGGTGTCAATCAACTTCTGGCGAAGGTAAAGCGGACCGCCGCGCGTGGAATGCAGTTGCGCAATGTAGGGGCGCAACTGCTTGGCATAGAGCGTGAGCCAGGTAGTGTAAGGGTGATCGGCAAAGCGCTGCATCAGGCGAGCAGCGTTGGTGTCGCGATCCTGACGGGCGATGCGCAGAGCCATCTCCTCCAGGTTGTCGGCGATGGCCAGCAAGCGGCCATAAAGGTAATCGCGAGTAGTGCGCGACTCGTCCAGACTCATGGTGTATTTCTCCTTCTTCCGGCGTGAGGCTCGAAACAGCGAACAGGCAATGCCAAGATTGCGTTCGAACTCCCAGGCGTCCAGGCCCGCGCGATTGGTGGTGCGGGCTATGACAGCCTGTACCAGATCGCGCGGCACGGTGCGCCCGTCCACGATGCAGGGCAGCAGCCGCTCCAGAGTGGCTTTGCGGAGCTTGTCGTCGATGCGCTGTCCATATGCAGCCTCGGCAATGTCTCGCGGCGCGGGCGCACCCACAAAGTGGCGCGACTTGCCCATATTCTGCGGCCATGCAAGAGACTCGTGCCAGTCTTGCAGTCTTGCGAGGAACTCGAAGCTCTTCAGCTCGCGATAAAACAGGATAGCCATGCGGCCCGAAGTTGCCGAATCCAAACCCATGACGACAATATCCGCATTGTCGTCGATCTTTTGTTTGTAACCTTGGACCGCCTTTTTCAGGCGCAGGGCGAAGTGCTGGCCCGCATCTCCCTGATAGGAATCCTCCGCCGGTTCGCGCCCCGTTTTTTGCTCCGATTCCGGCGTCAAGTCATCGAGCGAATGGAGGAACTGCCAACTGTCTACCAATAGGGGCGGAGCCAAGGCACCTTGTACCGCCCAGGCAACTACAACCTGATCGCCGTTTTTTGTGCCTTGCCGCGCGATCAGCCAGCGAAGCGCGTTATGGGCCTTTTGTGATTGCTGGTAGCTGATCGTGAGAGCCTGATCGCTGCTTTTGAAACGTCCGCGGAAGGTAAATCCCGTGGTGTCGTTCGAGCTGATAAGCTTCGAATTGTCGCCGCCAAAGCGAATGCGTTTTGGATGCTTCTGTGTGGTGCGTACCTGCTCTCCGCTGGCCATGCACAGAGCCGTTTTCGTCACCAATGAGCCTTCGTAGGCGATCCATTTTGTTGCCAGCTCTGTATCCGACCACGTTGCGCTTTGCAGGTATTCAATCACGCTCCAGCGAATCCACAGCTTGAGAGGGTCCAGCGACTTCTTGTTGACTTTTACCTTCTCGATTGAGTTATCGAGAAGGCTCAAGATCTTCTGCCACACCAGGTCTTTCAACAGCGTTCCGCTTTGAATATACTGACGAACGGCAAGCACCTTGGGATCGGTAAACGGCGAATCCGCCCATGCATTGAGCAGCTTGAGATAGCGTTTATGCTTGGCTGAATTGCCGCCGTATTGCTCGACGCCTTGCGCGCAATACTCCAGTTGCTCCGTCAGTGGATTGGCCGCTGGCTCCTTGCCGCTGCGGCTGGCGGAGTCTTCCGTGACAAACATCGGCGTGTTTTCCAGTTCATCGATTTCCGCATGAAAGAATGTGCCATCGGGTTTGAGCTGGATATGAAGCTGCGTGGTTTGCGGCACCGTGCTGACGGCCGTAAGAGATTGAAACCCAGTCTCGTCCCTTCCAAAGCAGGCATCGTATGTTTTGCTTAATTGCTCGATCCAGCTCACAGGCTCGCTCCTGTCTCAAACTCTGGTGCGGAAGCCGGCAGCGCCAATAATTCATCTTCTACAGATTGCAGTTGATGGATGCCAAACATCTTGGCCTGCATGGGGCGAATTTCTTTCTTGATGATTTGTCCGCTGGTGTCATCGGGGCGGGGAAAGGTCAGTACGCCATCGATCAGCCGCGGACGCCAGAAGTTGCTTCTGAGCCAACCATCGCCGGTCTCGTCGGGGTAGTCGAAGCTGTGAAACATCAGCGCATAATCCAGCGCTCCGTCGTTGTCGTAGTCGCTTGCGCCCTCGCCAAAAATGCAAGGAGCTACATAACCCTGGCAGTCGCGTGTGCCGAGAAAGATGTCTTGTCGGCCGCCGGTGATCAAGCTGCGCTGCGCGATGGCGTAGTGCTTTCCGTCAATGCGGTCGCCGGCCAGCGCCTGCTGATGCAGGTTCCACTCGAAGTGCGCGCGCACCTGGTACTCCACGCCCGGCCCATCGGTGATATCAACAGGGTAATCGGAGCGCGCATCGCCGGTCAGATAGGTGTAGATGGCCAGCGTATTGCCGCCCGCTACATAGTCCAGCGGCTTCATTCCCCGCGTCTGGGTGCGAATGCGGCGCATCAGCCGCACCTGATCGATATGCCAGATCAATGTCGGCTTCCAATAAATCGACTTGCAGATTCCCTTCAGCGCCTCATAAGTCGGCAAGTGATAGGAGAACTTTTCTCCACCGACGCGCGTCAGCGGATCGGTGAACATGGCATAACGCCCCCAGACGCGAAAGTCGATGGTGTTGCGCGCCGTTTCATGATTGTTAGACATTTAGATCCTCCATGAGCCCCGGCTCCGTGTTCAGCCCAAATTGCTTGTCATAAAACTGCGGATGAAGACAATACACTCCCGCTTCCTTTTGCGCCTCATAAATTGCGCCTGCGTCGAGCAGCTTACGAAACTGATGATCGTAGACGGAAACCGTGTATTGTTGCGCCTTGCGCAGCAACGGCCATTCAATTTCCAGATCGAAAGATGCCGAGAGCGCGCTGACAATCTCCCTGCCGCCCGGCCCGTAGGGAACCACAATGCCCTGCGTCTCGGCGATGAGTTTGAAGGCCTCTCCCGCAGTCTTAAAACTCTGCAACAGGACGGGGCGCGAGGGCGCTTTTCCAGTGCGCGCAGCGGCATTCCGCGCTGCGGTGTTCGCGCCCAGAAGCTCGAGCAGCGTCGTGTCGCGGCCTGCTGTGCGCGCCGGAATATTGAAGGACATCTCGCGCGCCCGTCGATAAAATGCGAACTCGTAATAGCGCCGCATTTGTTGGGGGTCGTCGAGAGGAAACGGCGCGTCAGGATGCCGCCGCCGCCACATGCCCAGAATCTCGCGCGCCACGCCTCGTCCTTGGCGAATCTCCTCCAGTTGCTTTGGCGGTTCGGGCAACTCCACAATGTGAACGCGGCCTTGCTGGGGGCGCAGCCCATGGCGGTTGCAGCGGCCCGCCGACTGCGCCACAGAGTCAAGCCCGGCGAGGTCACGCACCACAGTCGCAAAGTCAATGTCCACGCCGGCCTCAATCAACTGGGTGCTCACGCAGATCATGGGCTGCTCGGCAGAGGCCAGCGACAGTTGCTGCTTGAGCCGGGCAAGAACATCAAGGCGATGGGCCGGGCACATGGATGTGCTTAAATGCTCGATCCTCACGCCGTTGTCCGCGCTTGCGCGCAGAAGCTGATAAAGCTCCTTCGCGTTCGACTTGGTGTTGACGATTGCCAGGCAGCTCCCGTAGCTTTGCGCTTCCTGGCGGACGAGCGCCGCGGTCTCCGCAAGCGTACAGCCGCCGGGCTTTGCCGTATGGTCAAACACCTCATAGCGTCGTAGGCTTTCAAACAAGGCCTGCACATTCGACACAATCTCTGGCGGGTTGCCTAACCATGCCGCACCCTTCTTCTTATCGACTTCAGAGAGAAGCGGTTGTGTTGCCGTGCAAAGCAGGACGGAAGACTTGCAATGCGAAGCTAGAAAGTTGATGGCGTTGTTGAACAGGTGAACCATCTGGATGGGAAGCGTCTGTACCTCATCAAAGATGATGACCGCCTGTGCCATCGCATGCAATCGCCGCACTGGGCGTGTGCCCTGGCCGAAAAGCGCCTCCAGCACCTGAGCGCTGGTGGTAAACACGATCGGGGCATCCCAGTTTTCGGCCAGCACTCTGCGCCGCCACTGCGCTGGACTCGGCAAGTCTGATTCTCGGGCAAGGTTGGAGTGGTGTTCCAGCACGATGCTGGCATACAGGTCTTTCTCTTGCTCCAGAACTCCTCTGGCCACCGCGGCGTTTTGATCCACAATTGAGATGTATGGGCTGACAAAGATCACTCGTCTCTGCCCGTGGATTCGCGCATGTTCAAGAGCATAGCGAAGCGCGGCCAGGGTTTTTCCTCCACCGGTTGGTACGGTCAGCGTATAGATGCCGGGCGCGCGCGCGGCGGCCTCAAAGCATTGATCCGATACCCGGCCGCGCATGCGATTCACTTCACTGCTGGAATCCATTTTTGCCAATGACCGATGAAGTCGCTCCAGCAAAATCTCCCATCTCGTATACAAATGGTTTTGGCGGAGCCGCGCGGCCTCGGGATTCTCAAAATCTGCCGTGTCCGTTCGATCCGCATCAATCAGGCAACTAAAAAGGAACCGGGTCAACAGGCCAAATTGCAGGTTGAAATCACCATGCCCTCTTGTCACGCGGGCAAAGACGCGGCAACTCTCCGTCACCAACTCCGGGTTGCGCATCAACTCATCCGCGCGTGTGCGAATCGAAGCATCCACATGCGTCCACGCCTCATGCGTCCTCGCTCCAGTCTTCATCAGGCGATGTGCCAAGCCATCGACGCCATCCAGAGTCAGACAGTCAATCATCCCGGAGTGATGGGATGCAATACAGAGCGCCAGCACGTCCGCAACCAAACTGGCGGGCGATCTCTCCTTGTCAGCATCGGGAAGATGAGCAAGCAGACTCTGCGCCCCGGCCGTTGAATGATCCACCTTTCCGCGCAGGTCATCGCGAGGCCCGCCTTCCGCCCCTGGAGAAAAGCTGCGCAGATAGGTTTGAAATTCACCAGTGGCTTTACCCAGGTCGTGTAGTAGTCCGATCAACTCACCGGCTTTACTGAGATGTAACGGCGCCGCATAAACAAAAGCTCTCTGTGCCACGCCAGCCAAGTGGTCGCTAAGGCGCTGATTGCCGTTCGTGCCGAGATGAGCCCAATGATCCTGAGACAATGGGAACTCCAAGGTTTCTTCGAATGAGTTAGCGCCTATCCTATTGCCTTGCCCCCTCACTTAGCAAATTTCAGATTACAGATAGGCCTGCAAAAGGGATATTCGCTCCCGTGTGGGGAAACTTCCAGCCTTTCTATCGGGTCGGTCGAGAATTTCCTTATCGCATGTATTTCGACTTGGATGAACCGCCAGATGCTGGTGTGTTGCGATCATGATGGCTTGAGTTAAGTCCTGTATTTTGAGCAACGCAAGGCGCTACGGATACTCGTAGCGCCATATTTTGGCGACAGAAGCCATCATTTGCTGGGCTCTTCCTCAGATTTGATGAACCAAGCCAGGCACTTTTCCAACAGCAGACCTGGAGGAGGATAAAAGGTAGCATCTGGCGATTCACTGCGGACAACCATGAAGCAGTCCTCGTTGGTTCCCGATAGTGAAGAGGTAGTCGTTGAGAGTGTAAAGTCCCTCGCAGATGGCCAGTTTCTTCTGGTGTTGCGAGCAGCGTCTGTGCAAGGTTTGTGCCTGCGATGCCATCAGCTTTCTTTTCATGTTCACAGTCACTACCTGCGCCTACTGAGCGACCTCCCCTGGGAAGGCATTCCGGTTCATATTCAGCTTCATGTGCGGCGGTTCTTCTGCCGCGCAGAGGACTGCGAACAGGCGATCTTGACCGAGCGTCTTCCGCATACGGTGCTGCGTTATGCACGGCGCACATGCCGTCTGAGCAAGCTTAACTCATCTGCTTCGATACAGCGATTTTTGATTTGGGCAAACTGATTCAGTGATGTTGTTGCGGCGTTTCAGGCGCCAGTCAGTGATCCTGATGGCTAATTGGACTTGGACTTACCTTCTCCTTGCCGGTGTACGTGACACGCCAAACGCTGCGCGAGCCGTCGTCGGAGACGAAGAGCGATCCGTCGCGGCCGGTAGCAACACCCACCGGACGACCCCAAACCTGACCGTCTTTGGTCACAAATCCAGTTAGAAAAT
>Ga0224528_1001110_pt1 | contig 18620 bp, 16 predicted proteins | sample CBST25metaG_2_FD_179888 | JGI IMG/M metagenome (GOLD analysis project Ga0224528, IMG submission 179888) | Peat soil microbial communities from Stordalen Mire, Sweden - C.B.S.T25 | ecosystem: Environmental > Terrestrial > Soil > Wetlands > Peat | place: Sweden: Norrbotten County, Stordalen Mire...
CTTTTCACGAGAGAGAAAAATCTCGTCGACCGCTTGGCGCTGTCCGGCGTTAACGCCGGACAGCGCCAAGCGGTCGACGAGATTTTTCTCTCTCGTGAAAAGATCGTTGGTTTGGACGGCGTTGCCGGAGCGGGCAAGACGACGACGTTGGCCGTGGTGCGTGAGGGGGTGGAGCTGGCCGGCTACACGGTGGAAGGTTTTGCGCCGACCAGCCGCGCGGCGCAGAAGCTGGCCGAGGTCGGCATCGAGACCAAGACTCTGCAGGCGCATCTTGCCCGTGGTCAGCGCGTGGACACGGGCGAGCACCGGCTCTATGTGATCGACGAGAGTTCGCTCGCTTCGACCAAACAGATGCACGAGTTTGTGCAGCGCCTGTATCCGAAGGACCGCGTTTTGCTGGTTGGCGACACGCGCCAGCATGAATCGGTGGAGGCGGGCCGCATCTTCGCGCAGCTTCAGGAAGCGGGCATGAAGGCGGTGAGGCTTGAGGAGATCGTTCGGCAGCGCGACCCGGAGCTGAAGCGGACCGTTGAGCAGTTGGCGCGTGGCCAAGTGGTGGAGGCCATCGACGGACTCGAGCGGCAGGGACGCGTCCACGAGGTCTCAGGCCACAAAGAGCGCATCGCGGCGATGGCCCGTGAATACGCGCGAGCGCCCGAAAACACGCTGGTCGTCTCGCCCGACAACCGCTCTCGCGCGGAGATCAACCAGGCAATTCATGCCGAGCTGCAGGCGAAGGGCCTTGTCAGCAGGGAAGAGCGTCAGGTTCAGGTGCTCGTGCCGCGTCAGGATCTCACCGGTGCGGACCGCATGTGGGCGGCTCGCTACAATCCCGGCGAGGTGTTGCTCTACAGTCGCGGCTCCAAGGAGACTGGCATCGGCAAAGGCGAGTATGTGCGCGTGGTGCGCGTGGATGCAGAGCACAACCGTCTCACCGTTGTGCGGCAGGATGGCACGGAGGTCAACTACGATCCTCGTCGTCAGCAAGGCGTCTCTGTTTATCGCGAGCAGGAGCGGAACTTTTCCGTGGGAGACCGCGTGCAGCTCACCGCGCCCGTGCCGGACTTGAAGTTGGCCAACCGCGAGCTGGCGACCGTCGAGACCATCGGACAGGATGGGCGGCTGAGTCTCAAGTTGGACGGCGGCCGCGCGGTCGAACTCGATCCGCGCCAGCATCCGCATCTCGATCATGGCTATGCGGTCACGAGTCACGCCAGCCAGGGACAGACCGCCGACCGCGTGCTGATCCACGTTGATACCGAACTGGGGGCCAAGGACCTGCTCAACAATCGCATGGCCTACGTTGCCGTCTCGCGCGGCGCGCACGATGCGCAGATCTTCACCAACGATCGCGAGAAGCTGGGGGCGGCGCTGGGACGTGATGTATCGCACGAAAGCGCTTATGTGCCGGAGATGGAGTTGCAACGAGAAATCCAGCCCAAACAGCAAAGCCAGAAGACGTGGGATTTCGGTTTAGGGCTTTAGACCACACTCTCCACCTTGCCTCTTCGTGCTACTCCTTGTACGGGAGACGAAAAGTCTCTTACTGAGGCTCGCATATTACGGTGACTGAGGCTACGATTGCCGATGGCTTAACCTGCTCTTTACGGTGCGATCGAATGTAACCTAATTATGCGCTCCTCAATAGATAGAGAGGCTTCACATTTTCAGAAGGAAGAAAACATACTTGTTACAATAAATGCAGATAGCGTGTTCGCCTTATCTTGGGCTAGCCTGTGGTCCGTGATACCCGGAGTGGGCAACACGAGATTTCAGCCCATAGAATAATGGCGAGAACACTGTCAAATCCTAACTTTGGCAGGAATAGAGGGCAGGCTCTATGTCGATTTGTGTTGTAGGTTCTGGATATGTTGGTCTGGTTGCGGCAGCTTGTCTGGCCGAGATCGGTCATCGCGTCGTCTGCGTCGACAATGACGAAACGCGCGTCAAGAACCTCGTGGCAGGCGGAGTGCCAATCTACGAAGAGAATCTTCCAGAGTTGCTGGCGCGCTATCGTGGCCAATCGCTTCGCTTCACTTCGGACTTGGAGGCTGCACTCGAGGATTGCGAGGTTGTCTTCATCGCGGTGGGAACGCCGCAAAGCGCGACGGGCGCGGCGGATCTTTCCTATGTCGAGGCGGTCGTCAGCCAGATTGCCCGCTCCATGCACGGCTACAAGGTCATCGTAGAAAAGAGTACCGTCCCGGCCTACACCAACGAGTGGATCCGCCGTGTGCTGCATCGCCACGGTGTCGATCCGCAGAACTTCGACGTGGTTTCCAATCCAGAGTTTCTGCGCGAAGGCACGGCGGTTGCTGACTTCCTGCATCCAGACCGCATTGTTGTCGGTGCCGGTAGCGAGCGCGCTGCAATGCTGATGAAGCAGATCTATGAGCCGCTGACCAACGGTAGCTATTATGAGCAGGTCAAGGCGATTCCAGGCAACTGCAACCTGCAGAATCCAGCCAAGCTGCTGGTCACCTCGGCGCAGAGCGCCGAGATCATCAAACATGCCTCGAATGCTTTCCTGGCCCTGAAGATCAGTTTTATTAACGCCGTCGCCAATCTTGCCGAGGCGGTCGACGCCAATATCGAGGACATCGCCGCCGGCATGGGCCTCGACAGCCGCATCGGGCCGAAGTTCTTGAAGGCTGGACTTGGCTATGGCGGCTCCTGCTTCCCTAAGGACGTGGCGGCTTTCCACTGGGTTGCGCAGCAGCAGGGCGTCGAGTTCCAACTGCTCGATGAGGTGCGCAAGATTAACGAGCGGCAGTGCGATATCTTCTTCAACAAAGTGCGCACGGCACTGTGGACCTTGCGCGGCAAGCACTTGGCCGTCTGGGGACTTGCCTTCAAGGCCAACACTGACGATATTCGTGAATCGCCTGCTATCGTCGTCATCAAGCGCCTGCTCGAGGCCGGCGTTACCATCACGGCCTATGATCCGGCGGCCATGGATCGTACCAAGAAGCTACTGCCGCCTAGCGACACTATGCGCTATGCCGGTGCGATGTACGAGGCCGCAACCGACGCCGACGCGCTTCTGGTGCTGACCGAGTGGAGCGAGTTTGCCGAAGCGGATCTGGCCGCGCTCAATCGCAAGCTACGTTTCCCGATTGTCGTCGATGGACGCAATCTCTTTGATCCGCAGTTGATGCAGGACAAGGGCTTCACCTACCTCAGCGTCGGTCGGCCAACGAATCTGCGCACGACGATCAGGCACGGCTCTTCGCTGGCCTAGCCCTGCACCCATTGCCTCATGGTGCCCAACTCGTCTCGGCGCCATGAGAGCCGCATCTTTTTTCTTTTTCGCGTGATCCCGCCACCGAACTGCGGGAGTCTGGAGTTTATTCCATCATGAAGCAATGTGCGCTGGTCACTGGCGCGGCTGGATTTCTCGGCTCGCACTTGGTCGACCGGCTTTTACACGATGGCTTCGAGGTCATCGGCGTGGATAATCTCTGCACCGGCAATCTTGAAAATCTGGCGCATCTGCACGAGCATTCGCAGTTTCGCTTCGAGCAGCACGACATTTGCAAGGCCTTCGATTTCGGCCCGGTGGACTTTGTCTACAATATGGCTTCACCGGCCTCCCCGCCCGAGTACATGCGGCTGGCCATCGAAACCCTGCGCGTCGGCTCGGTCGGCGTCGAGCATGCCCTAGAGGTGGCGTTCAAGTACAAGGCCAGCTTCCTGCAGGCCTCTACTTCCGAGTGCTACGGCGATCCGCTCGAGCATCCGCAGAAGGAGAGCTATTGGGGAAATGTCAATCCCGTCGGTCCCCGCTCGGTCTACGACGAGTCGAAGCGCTACGCTGAGGCTCTGGTGATGGCCTATCATCGTTCGCGCGGCGTGAACACGCATTTGGTGCGCATCTTCAACACCTATGGCCCGCGGCTGCACCCGAACGATGGCCGCGTCATCTCCAACTTCATGATGCAGGCGCTCAAGAACGAACCGCTTACCATCTACGGCGAGGGCCAGCAGACGCGCTCGTTCTGCTATGTTGATGACCTGATCGAAGGCATTGTGCGGCTGAGTCGCAGTAGCGAGGCGATGCCGGTCAACATTGGCAATCCAGGCGAGTTCACCATCCTTGAATGCGCCGAAGCCGTGCTGTGCGTCACCGGCTCGAAGAGCAAGCTGATTTATCAGGATCTTCCGCAGGACGATCCAACGCGCCGATGCCCGGATATTACGAGGGCACGAAAGATTCTCGACTGGCAGCCAACCATCGCTCTCGAAGAGGGGCTGCGCTGTTCACTCGACTACTTCAAACGCCAGATTGAGGCTGGGCTTTAATTTATTCCTTCAGCCAAATATCGCTAAAAACGCATATGGCCAGTGCTTTATGCTCTGGCCAATCAAATCCTACATTCGATTGGCAGCCTTTGCTCCTGAGAATTTCTTATCATTCTCCGGCGTATTGCAGTCAGCGGGCAGGAAATTCTGGGCATTGACAAAAAGAGTTTGCCAGTCGATCAAGGGTGACATACGAGTGGACTCCATGTGAGTAGCCAAGGTTGGCAGAGGTACCCATAGACGAAAGCGCCTGCCGAACAGCAGTCTACGGTAGCCCCATATCCATGTCTTAGCCCATATCGCTAGACGATGCAAATTATGGAAATGGACCCTAGGATCAGCAAGTTCGATCTTTTGTGTAAGTGCAAGCCATACAGAACAGTCCCAGTTGCCTCGGCTGAACGTTCTCAACATGGACTTAGTGCGAACAAGGTTTTGATGAGAAGTAAGAAAGGTAAGGCAGGTTGAGCTTGCGGTCCGCCAGTAGTGATCACCAAAGGGCTTGACCAGATGACGCTCAAAACGCGATGAAGTGTAGTAACTGTCTGGATGGTCATAGGGAGTAACAAAATCAACGTCTCGGTTCTCCCGCATAAATGCAACCATTTTCTCCAAAGCACCCGGCAAATAGAAATAATCATCTTCAGCGAAATAGACATAAGGCGCTTCCGTCTGAGCTGTCAGGAGATCTATCTGAAGAGAGAAAGTTGCGAAATTGCCGACGTTGTTAAGGGGCAGAACCTCCAGATCGTAGTTCTGGAATACTTCTCTGAATAGAGTTTCGTATTCGGGCGGGCAACCGTCTAGAAGTGCCCAGATTTTAACGTGCAGTCCCCCTAGAGCCTCTACAAAGGAACGCAAGCACATTTCCGATAACTTAAATTTGTCGGTAGGGAAGAAGGGGGGGATTTTCGATACGTCTGGATATATGCGGTATGTGACGGCCAGATCGATCATTTGTCAACTCCATGAATTCATAGTCGACCGCGGGTGCCGTGACAGTCCTAGGTCAACTTGTTCCTACTTACAGCTACTTTACCAGAAGGATGAGAGAGCTGGTTCCGCAAGCTGCCGCGCAGCAGAAACCACGAAAGTCTAAAGGCGGCGGACCATTCTGCAATATCTGGAGCAGGTAGCCTTCCGGAAAATTTATCTGAAGGACCGGATGCAGTGGGTCGTCCCAAATCCAGAACCCGGTTCGCAGCAGCATGGCGAGCTAGACAAAGTTGTCTGGCGCAGCATCGGGTATCCAGACACACAACGCCTGTGTTTCCCAGCGCTTCGATCTGGCGTTCCCAGTCTTACAGCAGGGCCTCGACTATTTTTCTCCGGATTGGCGATCGCTTGCAGCGCGTGCGCCAGCCCAGGGCAGGAATTTTTGTGCAAGCCTATCCCTCGGCCCGCTTCTGTACCTCCGCCTCGACCTGGCGGCGGATTGCGAGGACGGGCATTAGGTTGTCATGATAGGTCCCCTCTTCGGCGCCGTGCAAGGCCTTCCGTTCTTGCGCCTGCTTGATCATCTGCTTCGGTGTCTCCTATTTCCGCACCAGGCGCGCCGCGTTCGCGGTCAAAGAGCCTTGACTCCAACCTTTGCACCTCGGCCTATGTTTCCTATTCCGGGGATGTCATCCTTCCTTGAAAACCGGACGTCAATGCGTTTTTCTGTTCAGAAGAATGGCTTCGCATTTTGAGAGCGAGGAAGCATACTTGTTACAATAGAAGTTGATAGTGCACTCGCCTCACCTTAGGTCAGCCGATGGTCCATGACATCCAGCGTGGGCAACACGTGGTTTCGGCCTATAAGAATGAAGACAGCAGCGTCGTCAAATCCGAACTTCGGCAGGAATAGATGCCTTCAGATCTTTCGTCTTCCGAACTCCAAGAGCACGTCGATCCTTCCGTCCGCTGCCGGGCGAGTTGCGGAGGAGAATGAAATCTTCCTGCTTGATCTTCTCATCGTTTTTGCAGAGCGGAAGCGCATCATCCTTGGAGTAACCGCGGTCCTTGCGATTATTGTTTCGCTAGTTTTTCCCCCACGCTACACCGTGACAGGAACTCTTCTTCCCCCGCGGCAGGGCGGTGCTGCGCTGGCCTTGCATTTGGGCTCTATGGACGACATGGTCGTGCTGGCCGGTGACAGTCTCGGCCTCAAGAACGCCAACAACGCCAGCGAAATGTTTGTCTCGACGCTTAAGAGCCTCACAGTCGAAGATGCCATGAAGCGAACCGAACAAAAGATGGGCTTGATTCAGCTCGATAGTCAGGCGTGCGCCATGATCGAATCGGCTGCATCCTTTCGCGCACAGGCGGCTGCAAAAGAAGTGCAAATTCAGGGAATGCGGACGTACGCCACAGGGGGAGAATTCGCAGGTGGTGCAGGCGCAGCAGGAACTGGATAGCATGCGCGCGCAGTTGGCCAAATTGGGAGGGTCTGAAGACAGCGCCAGTGGCGGGCTCATTGTCCCCCAAAGCCAGGTGCCAGAAGCTGGCCTCGAATACGTCCGTAAGCTCCGCGCCGTGAAATATAACGAGACATTTTTTCGATATCTTGGCGCGCCAATTTGAGGTCGCCAAGCTTGACGAAGCGAAGCAAAGCAGGGCGCGCTTGTTCAGGTGGCTAATCCCGCTGTTCCTCCAGACAGAAAGTCCTTTCCGAAGCGTGGACTCATTGCGATCGGCGCGACCGCATCTGGATTTCTTATCGGAATTTTTGTAACATTGTTTCAGGTCGGCCTTAGCCGCATGAAGAAAGATCTAGCGATAAGTGGAAAGATTGCACTCATGAATGTGATCTTTGTCCGTCAGAAAAGCGAGTGCGTCCTGATACTGTCATGGAAAGGCGTAGTATTTTCCCCGTTTTTGGCAGAGGTAGATATATCTGCCTGCATTCTGTTCTATGAAGATACCAGCTTACATACCCAGGGCACTAAGGACGTGAAAAAATGAACCGCAGAGTAGTCGGGAATGCCGCTTCCTTGATTTCAATGCAAGCAGTTGGCTACGTTCTTCCACTCATCACCGTTCCCTACTTGTTGCGCGTCCTTGGCCCGGAACACTTCGGTCTGATCGCGTTTTCACAGGCAGTGATGGCTTACTTTATTACACTGAATGATTATGGGTTCAATCTAAGTGCTACACGTGAGCTTGCGATCTGTCGGGAAAATCGAAGACTTAAATCAGAGCTATATTTCTCTGTCATGGCTATCAAAGCCGCCCTTTGTTTTATTAGCCTCGCTAGCCTCTGCGTGATGGTTCGTTATATTCCAAAATTTCACGCGAACAGCGCAGTGTTCTATGCCAGCTTCCTCCTCGTGGTAGGAAATATGCTGTTTCCAGCGTGGTTCTTTCAAGGCATCGAGAAACTGTATTGGATATCGGTCGTAAATCTTGCTGCGGGCTTAGCATTCACTCTGGTCACCTTTTTTGTCGTCCGCACCTCATCTGACTATGTGATCGCCGCGGCCATTCAATCCGGCGGGAAACTCCTGGCCGGCATTTTGGGAGTGGTTATCCTATTTTCTTCAGAAGATATAGAAATGTGCCGTCCAACGTTCGCGCAAATGCTGCAAAAGCTTGTAGACGGATGGCATCTGTTTCTTTCACAGATTTCGGTATCCCTCTTTATCTCTTCGATTACGATTGTTCTGGGATTCATGCGTGGCATGGTGGAGGTCGGGTATTTCAGCGCGGCCAATAAAATATTGGGCGCAGCCCAAGGCGCAATGGCCGCCATCGGTCAGGCGATGTATCCATACGTATGCTCCCTGGCGGCGCGTTCTCGTACTGCCGCGATACGTTATCTTCGGAAAGCAATGCTGGTGATTGGCGGGATCGCGACGGCGGGAGGATTTCTTCTCTTTGTGCTAGCAGTGCCAATCGTCCGTATCGTGATGGGTACGAAATACATGGCGGCCATACCTGTTCTCCGCTTCATGTCCATGATTCCCCTTGTTTGCGCGGTGAACAACATTTACGGCACCCAAGCCATGTTGAACTTTGGCATGAAAGACGAGTTTACCCGCACTATTATTCTTTCCGGCGTTTTTTGCCTTCTCACGCTTCTTCCACTGGCGTATTGGTTTGGAGCCATTGGCTCTGCCGCTTCGGCCCTGCTCTTCGAGGTCGTGCAAACGGCGGCCTTGGGAGTGATATTGTATCGGAGAGGCATTCAATTGCTCCCGGTGGGCAAACTTGTGAAATGAAGGGCGGGTATTCAATGTTTTTGCACAACTCAGGTATGGAGTTACGGTGACGGACAAACTGAAGATCACATTTGTGCTTCCTGGGCAGAGCGGAGTGCCAGTCGGAGGTCCCAAGGTTGTATACGAATATGCCAATTGCCTTTCACGCAAAGGCCATCAAGTCACCGTCGTACACCCCGCCAGAGGGTGTTCGCGTGAAATGCACCTAGATGATTATGTCAAGAATGGCATTCGCTACCTCCAGGTTCTTATGGGGAAAGACTTCCGTCCAGATCGTTGGTTCCAAGTTGACCCGAACGTCAGATTACTGTGCGTTCCTGGCTTATCTGAGAAATGGATACCGAAAGGTGATGTCGTAATAGCGACAGCATGGCTGACGGCTGAGTGGGTAAGCCATTATTCTGCGGATAAAGGCAGGGGATTTTATCTACTCCAACATCTTGAAACTTGGAGCGGTTCCGAAGAGAAAGTCTACGCTACTTGGAAAGCGCCGTTGAAGAAGATCGTCATCGCACACTGGTTGTTCGACATCGCGAAAAGCCTGGGGGAAGAAGCTATTTATATCCCCAATGGACTGAATACGGATGAGTTCCAGATGGATGTTCCGCCAGAAGAGAGGGACCCAAAGCGCATCATAATGCTCTATCATAACGCTGACTGGAAAGGAAGCGCGGATGGCATAGAGGCTCTCTCGATGGTTAGGACGGTGGAACCGGGGATCAGAGCTGTACTCTTCGGCGTTCCAGCACGCCCGGCATCGCTGCCTGAATGGGTCGATTATTATCAGCAACCGGAGCGCCATCTGCTGCGAGCACTCTATAACCAAGCAGCTATCTTTGTCGCACCGAGTTGGGCCGAGGGTTGGGGGCTGCCGCCATCTGAGGCGATGCTGTGCGGCGCAGCGCTCGTGGCAACGGACATCGGTGGGCATCGGGAGTTTGCATTTCAAGAAGACACGGCATTGCTTAGTCCGGCTAAAGAGCCGCAAAGACTTGCGGACAATATCTTGCGGCTCGTGCATGATTCGACATTGAGGATGCGCTTGGCAATGAGGGGGCATGAGTATATTCGGCAGTTTACCTGGGAGCTCGCAACGAAGAAATTGGAATCGACACTCTGCGAATAGATTTGACTTGGCCTTGGCGGTGGCCTTCTCGTTGCCGTTCCGGCATCATTTCCCGCTCAAAAACATAACCGTCTGGTCATCCCCGATAGACGGGTGGGTCTTTGGGGGCATCGACGATGACCTTATGGATTTGATCCCTACTTGGTGGCCATCTCTTTTTGACGAGGCGATAGAACAATGTATGGCACGATCGTTGATGAAAACTGTCTGGCTATGTTTGAATCAGCAAACGGGGGCGTGTGATCGCCCACGATGACGAAAACCGTAGGGCGATTCAATTTGCTCATGGCTAATCGCGCCACGGATTGATGAAGATTGGCGATGAGTTGATACCAGGAACAGAGCGGCGTATCCGGAGAGAGAGACAGCGTGGCCCCGCAGGGAGCGCCAGACTTCAGCGGCGAGGGAACGAGTACCGGGAGATGAGAATTCAATGTAACCCAATATACGAAATCAGGGTCGGCATCTTTGTTCTCAAGGCGATTCCCGATCCACTCGGCAATGGAGCTGTCGCACGTGCCCGCAAATGCGCCGTAGCAATTGGGCAATCCTTGCTCCTGCAATCTTTCTTTGAACCATGTCTCATTGAATCCAACTGTCTTCCACCAAGTTGAACGCTCAAACATATTGCCACTCATGCCGTGCACAGCGATATTGTTATACCCCCTTGCGGCCATTCGCTCGGGAAGACAGCCATGCAACTCCGAAGCGGAGGCTTCCAGCAAATAAAGGCCAATGGAGTTTCCGCACAGTTCCCGAGCTTCCCCAGCAATCGTGCCCCCATAAAAAGGAACCGTACCCTGAGTCATTGAATACCGGTTAAGAAGTTCGGGCTGTAAATATGGTTGAATCAGTGCGCTGCGAATGGATGCATTGCTAGAGATCCCCCAAGATTCGACGAGGATAAGAACAAGATTGGGCTTATCCTTCATATTTGCGTCTATGCTTGGTTTGGCGAAACGTAGAGCCTGGGCAGCTGCGCTGTCAACTGTGCGCTGTGACTGGCCATCTCGTTTGATCATCGCGCGAAGTTCGATGTCCGTGAGCATGTTGCGATACACTCGCACGGTGGGAATACGGGCAAGCCGTAGTGCACTATATCGGTTCATGCCAAACTTGTCTAGCATCTTCGGCTCGGAATGAAGCGGATTGGGAATGTGCCCGGTAGCACAATACAGTCTCATGCCATCCACCGACAGAGATATCACTACAAATGCGATCAAACACACCGCTACACGCCAGCGATGATCTTTTCGTACCGTGAACGCCGGCACAAACGCAGCGCTTGCCGTCATAAACAGCGCAAGGAGGGCGAATAGTATCACGGCCAATTGCCTACGAACAGGAATGGAATAATAGACACCAGTGTTCGTCAGGCTTTGCGCAATCGAAACTTGATAGGTCAGGAGGATGCCGGAGAGGAAATCCGCAACCATCACCAACAGGAGCAAGGTTGCGACGAGCAGGCGCGGCGCAAGAAGTGCGAGCAGCCCGACCAGAGCATATTCGATGCAGAACCATCCCAGACGAAGCAGCCCGATCTCGTGGCACGCAATCCAGTAGGGTATATTGGTGCATATCGCATAGAAAAAAATGAACAACAACCAGTGATAATGATAGAAATGCCTTTTCTGCCTGCGTCCCCACATAGCTAACCTTTCATATCTTTGTAATGCGCTATGACGAATATCGGCCGTTTCTTCAGAATGTGTACCCTATATGCGTCAAGGTTTGGCCTGCCCCCAAATTCCACTACATCTGGATTATTGATCCGGCACGAATGGACTGCGGTTCCGTACCCAGGTTTTTGCCGTTCCTTGCGGAAAGGCTGTAAATTCATCGCGAATTCCTTTCGTGCCGGATCAATAGCCAGCAAAGGGCTAATACCCTTACTTGTGGAGTGCCTAATTCTCGCGGGACAAGACTGGTTTATTCCCTCGCTCAGATCGCCGAAAACGTCGTGGCGTCATGTGCTGTGCCAAGTACTTCTGAGTATACGGACAATGTCCGTGCAACCATTAGATCTGCGGTATATTTTTCTTTGATCCTGGTTCTTGCGGCTTCGCCGAACTGGGTCCTGAGATCTTTTCGATCCATGAGCAGTCGCATCGCTTCTGATAATGTGGTTATGTCTCGTGGCTGTACTGTGATTCCAGTCTTGCCATCTATGCAAATCTCTGGAACGCCGGAATCGATATCAGTGTTGATGACAGGGAGTCCAGCAGCCATCGCTTCAAGCTGAACAATCCCGAAAGCCTCTGCTCGGGTCACAGAGGGAAGTACAAAGATGGATGCTGCGGAAAAATAGGGACTCGTATTTTCAACTCGGCCAAGCAAAGCAATTTTCTTCTCCACGCCTTCAGACACTGCAAGCCTTGCCAGCGCATCATACTGGGGACCATCACCAATCAAAAGTAACTTGGCGTCTACATCCTTCATAGCGCGAATAAGAATATCGAACCCCTTATAGGGAACAAGTCTACCTATAGCGAGAATAAGTCTATTTCCGAATTTTAGATGTAGCTGCTCAATTGCCACTTGGTTCGTGCAATCATCCTGCCGAACGTCGATTCCAAGCGGAACAATACGGCACTTATCGTAAAAATGGGCTAGTTCAGAAGATGAATTGAGGTATCGGGATGAAGTAACAATGATGCGGCTGGCACGCCGCATGAGGCAATTAACAAATGGATCGCTAAATCGGCGAAGAACTTCTCGTCCGAGTGTATCGGCATGGTGTGTAATCACCAATTTTCCAGAGTGTCCGCTCATCAAGAAAGCAAGTGCTGCACCCGGATTCGGCATATGAATATGCACGAGGTCTGCAGGACAGCGCCGGATGGCTGCGGTCATCCCTGGGCAGACGGGCATGGATGCGATGGTTGCAATCCTGGCCACACGCGTTACGCGCGCCCCCTCTATAACGCAACTCTCATCCCGGTGCGTACTATTGGCAACGATAACGTTGACTTCTGCCATTCCGGTTTGCCGGATGGCCAAATCGCGCAAGTGGGTCTCCATACCGCCATTGTGCGGAGGGTAATACTTACCGATATGTAGGATTGAAATTTTCTTCATGAACCACTTATCCGTACCGAGCGCGTTGATTGAATCAATGAGAATCTTAATCGGAGCCATGCCATTTCATTTGCCATTGACATGATGCAAGCTTAACCAAAAAGTGGCCAACGATCGGCACAAATCCCATCGAATCCGCATCCGACGAGCAATCGTGAGTCGCTTGTTGCCTGTGACATTATGCTCGTGTCGTCGATAGCGCACAAGTGGATGATCTATATACAGCGTCTTGCCACTTGTCAGTGCGTTCGACGTGCCTATCCATAAATCGTGTAATACGTCGGCTTCAGTTGGAAACGGCAAGACCCAAGCGCAAATTCTACGCCGAAAAGCCATCACACATCCCAGATAGCTACAGCGAAAAACATTGGCCAGCACCCCTGATCGGAACTTTCCTCTCTCTGCATAGTAGGAGGGACCAATGGGAGCATCGTTTGTGTTTATCAACTCCGCATCCGAAACCACAATGTCTGCTTCTGGCTGCAACTGAAACGCTCTTAGTACGGTTGAAACCTTGTTCGATGCCCAAAGGTCATCCTGATCGCTAAGAAACAGAATCTCACCTGATGCGGCGCGAATGCCGTCTTCGAAGGTGCGCGCTACTCCCTGATTTCTGTCGTGTTTGAGAAACCTGATTCTTCTGTCATCTAGGGCCCGCACTTTCTCTCTGGTTCCATCTGTGGAGGCATCATCGACCACAATCACTTCGTCTTCGTCTCCAAGCTGGCTTAGAATCGACTGCAGCTGCGCCGTAATATATCGTTCGCCATTGTACGCAGCCATGCAAACAGAGATAGTTGGACGTTCCTCACAAGGAATCCGTCCCCCCCCCGCGTTCTCAAAGGATTGTATTCGCTGTTCCATTTCGCGCATCCAGTCATTGATCCGCTGCGCTTTTGATTGGAGAACACGTCTCTTTAGTTCCTGATATGTCAATTGCCGAATTGCGATGTCATGTCCGCGTCTCCTCTGTCGCCATATGCGACAGAGGAGACGCGCGGTGAGCGCAAGGCCTTGAACATATCCTCCATAGAGATCCCAGAAGGCAGACTCCGCACGCAATATGTTGCGAAAACGATCCGCCTTGAGTTCCCCTCCGTGAAGTAAGGATAGCTCATGCTCTACTTGTATATTTTTCGCGACGTAGACCTTCATTCCATGCAGGTGCAACTGTCGAAACACATATCCATCCACATAATCCAGCCAGAAATAGGGGCTGAAGCCGCCAATATTTCTGAGTGCGCTGACACGGAAAAGGGTCGCCGAATTGGTCGCATGAATCTCCCGTCTGGAGGTACCCTCAAAGTCGCTGGGGACATAGCCTACCCCCCAGAAACGAATGAACACAGGAGCCACAGGTCTGCCTGAATCCAACATGCGCGGTACAATTGCGCCGATCTTTTCATTCGCCGCAACCTCAAGCGCTAGTTCGCTCATACGTGAGAGGTAATCGGAGGATAGCGTCGTGTCCTGATCTAGAATCAGCAGCCAGGCATCCTTTTCTCTTTGTGCTATTGCCAGGGCATGATTATAGGCGGCAGCGAGCCCCTCATTATGTCCTGCCGCTTCATACTGCACCCCCTCCGGCAAAGGGCCAGGATCGCATCCTCCCGGAGTATTGTCGTACAGCAATATCCGAATGTCACACCATCCTTTAGGGAGTGCGGATATGGCCGTTTGTAGTGAAGTGAAGGCAACCGACTCGTTCGGCTGCATCTTGTACAGAACAACGAGGGCAAGTATTCGCACAGAAACGTGATCAACCAACTCAGCCAAGGGTTGCCTCCTTGTGGTTCAGCAAGGATGCATCGCAGTCTTTACAGTCTCGTTTCTGATGGGGCATATCTGTTTCTGACTTATCACTTCCCGTTTGAGCGGCCTGAAGACAAAGCAGGACATATGCGAAGTAGAAGTATCGCGGTTGTATGACCAGAGAAATAGCCATAATGATCCAGCCTATAGCTGCGAAGTATATTGAATCAGTTCCGATTTTGAATAAACGTTTCCGTATTAGGACAGCGAATACAATGGCCGTCGCAAGATTGTTAAAGAAAACGATATAAGTATTAGCAATATCTGAAAAGTCAAGGTACGCTTGCAGCTTTTGAATATTTACAATCTCCGCAAAGAGATTCTCCGCAATTTTTGGAATTACCGCGAGAATATATAAATAATGTATTTCAAGGAAGTCAAGCATAGCAACCACATGCCCTTCTTTAGCCTCTTCAAAACGCGCATTTAGAGCGCCGGACGCCACAAGGGGAAGCGCCACACTCAAGCAAACCACCAGCATAACTAGCGTCAGAAATCGCTTTCGATGCCATGGATTAAACTTACTCTCAAGAAATAAGAACAAAAACATCACCAGAAATATTTCAAATCGGTTGAAGAGTGCAAGCAGAAAAGCAAGCAAATACATGCCATTATGATGCCTATGACGAGCAAAGAAGAAAATCGAAATAACAAGCAGGTCAATGATTTCTTTATTAACGGAAAGCAGGCTGATAGTCGTTGTCGCATTTAGAGCCAATAACCCCATGAAACCCCAAGCTGAAAAGCAAAAACTTTTTTTCAGCAAGATGAGTGCCAAGAAGAAGATCGCATAGTTAGCTAGGACTATTGCAAATGTACTCTTAAGCGCCAGCGCTAGAAGGACAGGGCACCATAGAGTATTGGGAAACGAATAGAGGGCGGCAATCACTAGGGGATCTTGACGACCCTCCCGCAGTGAATCAGCGAAGTAAAGATAAGTAGTTGAATCTGCAGCGATATGCAGATCCGTATGGCCAACCAAAGAAGGGTTTACCCACTGAAAAAACAAAAACAGTGAGAAGCATATGTATGTAATCATCAAAGTGAAGGAAATATAAGAACTGGGCCGAATGCGCTTGGTCAATATATTCAGCAAGTTAAATTTCATGATTAGAACCTTCCATGCGACCGAGAAAATCTATTGAACCTTGAGGATTCGGCAGTAAGAAATGAATGCTATGCGACTCTCTCGATAACAAGCCAGCGACGCTGAACGAATCCGTTTCGATCATCGCAGACGCGAGCGTTTTGTTATGCACAGGATCGACCTCGATAAGGCCTGAACGGAATACCGCCAAGACTAACAGCCACATGGTGCAGAAGATAAAAGGAGGATACAAAACCGATCGTTGCGCTCTATAGTTCAAAAATACGAGCAAAAGGAAAAAGATAAGGGCGAGATCGAGAAAACTCATTATGAAATGGTCCTCCCAATCTCATCTACCTTGCAGGTTTGCTGTGTGGCGCGTTTCTTGCTCTCAGCATGCCACCGCGCGAGGCGTTCTGCGCGCGGCACCCGCAGCCGGTATATAAACTGAGTCCAGGCGATTTGAGAAAACTCGGAATTCCTGTACTTCATCCAATGCTTGATTGCTCGCACAAAAATTCGAAGCGTCAGAAGTGCATTCTCCAAGCGGCCATGGTAGATGTCATTAAATGCCGTTTCAGCATGGGCAAAGTTCCTGCAGCGCCCAGAAGTCATCAGGTGATCGTAATCCATAATGGATAACTCATGCCCCAGTTCCACGTCTGCCGCGCGCCATACTTTCATGCCATGCACGAAGAATTGATGGAAAACATACTCATCGGAGAAATCCAGCCAAAAGTCAGCACTGAAGCCTCCGATAGTCTGCAATGATGCAATGCGCATCATACAGCCACTGTTGATCGACGTTGCCTCTCCCGGTGCGATTCCGCACTCCCCTGCCGGGTAGCCGCGGTTTCGACCAAATAGTCGGCGGGCAGGGGAGATAGCAGTATCGTTGCAACGAACAGTAGGGACAATGACCGCGATTTCCTTCTTGGGCAGCAAATTCAGGCTGTGCCTGTACATGGTAGAGAGAAACTCTGGAGTTATCTTTGTGTCTTGGTCCAGTAACAACATCCAGGGATAGGCATTTGCTGCAGCGTATTCCGAGGCTTTATTGTATGCGCCGGAGACGCCAAGGTTTATCTTTGAATGCTCGTATAAAAAAGGAATCGGCAGCTGAGGGTTGAGAATCTCTTCCGGAGAGTTATCCCAGATCATCACGGTATAATTTTTGGCAAGGTCAGACTGAGACGACAACGCACTGCAAAGTCCCAGTAACGCTGGTGACTCGGAGAGGGGTGTTTTGTAACGAACGACAACAACGAGAATCTTCACGGTTTAGGTTTCCTTAGGCTTCGTGCAAAAAACGCGACGGCAACAGGTGAGACCTCGCCCCTAAAAGGGGCAATTCGCTCGTTCGCGGCTAGCACTCCTGACCATGCTATTGCCACAAGCAACAGAGAAAAATTATAGCAGTAACAAAGATTTTTCCGGAAGCCCCGTGCTAATCATCGCCAAAGTGAACACTGTCATCAGCAAAAGGCTTTCCTATTGAGCCAGACACGGACTATGGTTTTCAATGATGAACAGAAGAGAGCATATGAGCCGCGATCCCCAAAGTTTCTTTGCCAAGCTACTTTCCTCGCCTCCTGACTTCTTGACGCTTTCTCCGTGTTAACGCCTTTGCGCGGCGTCTCAACAGGTACTTATCCGTTTTAGAGAGGCACATGTTGAGTGCCGAGCGCCGTTCACTTTTCTTGAAGCTGTTCCAGCGTAAGATCGAGCGCCGTTTCCCAGTGGGGTAGCGTGACGCCAAAGGTCTTTTCGAGCTTTTCTCCGCTGAGGCGCGAGTTGAGCGGGCGCGGCGCGGGGCGCGGGAAGGCGCTGGTCGGGATCGGCGTCAGTGTTGGCTGTGGTGCGTCCCAGAGCATGTGGCTTTTGGCGAAGATGGTCTTCGCGAAGTCGAACCACGAGGCTTCGCCGCCGTTGGTCAGGTTGTAGACGCCGCTGCGGCCGTCGATGCCTTTGCCCGGCGCAAGCACCTGGGCAAGCACAGCCGCAGTGGCTTGCGCGATCGAGACCGAGGTGGTGGGTGCGCCAACCTGGTCGCTGACGATGCTCAGGCTCTCACGTTCTTTGGCAAGCTTCAGCATGGTGAGAAGAAAGTTTGCGCCGCGCGCGCCGTAGACCCAGCTTGTGCGGAAGATCAGGTGCTCGCAGCCGGAGGCGGCAATGGCTTGATCGCCGGCGAGCTTGGTTTTGCCGTAAACATTGAGCGGACCGGTGGGGCTGGTTTCGGTGCGCGCGGCATTGCCCGCGCCTTCGAAAACGTAGTCGGTAGAATAGTGCACGAGCAGCGCGCCGATCTTCTTCGCCTCTTCGGCTAACACGGCCGGGCCGGTGGCGTTGATGGCCTCGGCGAGAGCGGTCTCGGTCTCGGCTTTGTCGACGGCGGTGTAAGCGGCGGCGTTGGCGATGACCGTGGGCTTGACGCCGGCAACGACCGCGCGCAGGCTTTCGGGCTTGGTGAGGTCAATCTCGGGATATTCGACGGAGACGATCTGCCCGAGCACGCTCAGTGTGCGGCGCAGTTCCCAGCCAACTTGGCCGTTGCGACCGATGATGAGAATCTTATTCGGCATGAGCCTCCTTCGCGAACTGCGCATAGTCGAATAGATCGGCTTCGGCGAAGGGCTTGGCGGTTTTGTCTTTGGCGGAAAGCAGTGGCTCGCCGGTGTGCGGCCATTCGACGCCGATGGCGGGATCGTTCCAGAGGATCGAGCGCTCGAACTGCGGCGCATAGTAGTCGGTGGCTTTGTAGAGAAAGTCCGCAGTTTCGCTGAGCACCACGAAGCCGTGAGCGAAGCCTGCAGGAATCCAGAACATGCGTTTGTTTTCGGCGGTCAGTTCAACGCCTGCCCATTTGCCGAAGGTCGGCGAGCCGCGGCGGATGTCGACGGCGACATCGAAGACGCTGCCGGAGACCACGCGCACGAGCTTACCCTGCGGCTGCTGAATCTGATAGTGCAAGCCGCGCAGCACATTGCGTGTCGAGCGCGAATGGTTGTCT
>Ga0224528_1001111_pt1 | contig 18606 bp, 17 predicted proteins | sample CBST25metaG_2_FD_179888 | JGI IMG/M metagenome (GOLD analysis project Ga0224528, IMG submission 179888) | Peat soil microbial communities from Stordalen Mire, Sweden - C.B.S.T25 | ecosystem: Environmental > Terrestrial > Soil > Wetlands > Peat | place: Sweden: Norrbotten County, Stordalen Mire...
GCCGCTGCCTACCTGCTCCGATACAAGAACACGCCACCGAGCCAGATCTTCTTCCTTGTACTGTCCCATGGCTCAAGAATGACGCACCATATCTCTTGCTACAAGATGTGGTTAGCGTAGCGCTCACTTTGGAATGCTCGACTGGAAGGTTCCGGCCTACTTGTTCCGTTTCCATCTGGTGGAATTTCAGCAACTCGGGATGATGGATCAGACTGACGCCCCTGCAGGCTTGCGTTCTGGCCGCACAGGCGATGATTGTCTGGCATTTCGTTGCAACGTTGAGGGAAATATCGTAGCGACTCTTTTCTGCGAGGCAAAGTGCACAGCGGACCACGACACCGAGCTAATCAATGATTCTCACGAAAAATCGAGCTTAGGAAATCTTGTACCAGTTGATATTCTCCAAGTTGTGGAGGTCCTGGCGGACTCAGCTGATCCAGATGCACCAAGCTGGATTGATGCACTACGTGAACTCTACCTAAAGGGACCGACTTCTGGATATGAGCGCTTCGATCAAGTGACGTATGTTTGTGGACGAAGCCCTACTGCCAAGGACCATAATAGCTGGATTCCAATTCAAGCACCTCATCCGAAGTACACCGGGAACAGAAAACTCCATGTGGCTGAGGTCCATCTCTTGCGTGTAGAGGAAAAATAGAAGCGGCTGTCCGCAAGCCTGTACAGGTCGAAATGAAGGCACTCTACCTCCAACCGGCTCTTGTGGAGCAGCGTCAATAACTCATCGTGAACCATCTTCTCGAAGCCGGGTTTCACGCACAGTTGGTACACGAGAATCGCCGGCAGGTTGCCGCCGGTCTCCAGAGTCAGCCTAGAAATCTGAGGCATTCAGTTTCCTTCGTCCCAGGGGTGCCGCGCAACGCGAGCAAGCTGCAGAACCGATGGCGGCGTCGCTGTGCCGTCTGCGGCAAGCATCTCATCCCCTGTGCGGTGCGACCAGCCGTTCCCCAGCCGATTGAGCTCATTCGTCCAAGGGTCGGAAGGTTTCCGTGCACCATAAGGCCGGCGAGTTCATCGAGGCTCATGCGGCCTATCAAATTCGCAGCGCGCACGGATGCAGGAAGGCGCCAATCTTCGTAAGGATCGAGTTCCCCGTTGCGATCCAGGTTCTTGAACTCAAGATCGTCTACGTGGAGGATCGGCACGGACCGTGAACCCCGTTCCGGTTGATCGTGATCAGGACGGGCCGGCATATTGTTTTGCGCCCTCAAGGGTGGACGGCATCGAGCACCGTGAAAAGGTAGTCGTCGCAGCCGATGTCTATCCAAGCATGCAACAGTTGGTGCGGGCAGCCGGTGCGTAGAATGCGATAGGACTGGCCCGCGGGCCAGTCCTATCGACAGCTTCAACGTTCAAGCAGAGTTCTCAGATAAAAAGCGCGAAAGGTTTCGGCCACAACCGCCGGGAGATGTTTGTGCCACTCTTTACCGATCTCCCGGCACACTGTGAAAAACTCTGGGCACTACCCTTAGAGAGATAGAATAGCACCCTGAGATTTCAAGATTGTCTGTAATTCAGTAACGTCTGATTCCAATTCACGAGGAGTTTTTTTACCTTTTACGCACAATGCTGCTGCAACACCTGCAGCCTGACCAGTAACCATGGTCTGTTGCAGATAGCGCAGGTATGCAGAGCGATCGGTAGATACACATTTACCAGCTACCAGTAAATTGTCGATTTTTTTCGGCACCAATACGCGATACGGAATGGCATAGGAGCCCTGATTTTTCGGCGCTGCGAATTCGGACTCATTCTGAGCCTCGAAATCAGAACCGCCAACCGTATGGTCGTTAATAACGGATAACGTCTTGTCGTTCGTAGAATGATGCGCTCCAGCCGGGAAGTTCGACATACCGATCACATCTTTGAAGCGAGCCTCATCACGGACATCAGCCATGCACAGGGCATAATCTCCGACGATGCGGGCACCTTCACGCAAACGCAATTCAGAACCGATTCTGGTAATGTAAGCATTTTCGAAACCAGGCACATAGTTCTTGAAGAATCTCCAGGCAATGCGAATTTGCTTACGGCACTCAATGTTGCAACGAGTCAAATCCCAGGCATCGGATGGTAGAGCGTGATCAATCTGACTTGAGTGCTGGAAGTGGGCCAGAATACGGCCGCCTTCCTTTGGTTGAAGGAAGAAACCCGCACCTGAATTCGGATGCCAATCACCGTTCTCCAGCGCAACTTTACGAAGATCGAAGAAGCCCATCACCTCTCCGAGTTCCTTGATATCAATAACCTTGCGATAGGCATCCATGACAAGATCTTTTGTTACATTATCCGGATTGAGGCAAGCCAACTGCTCCCACGTAAACTGCTCAGGATTGTTGTTAATATATCTAATCAATTTATCCCAGTTGATGCCATCGGCTGTAAAGCAGATGCTCTGTGGTTGAATAATATCTCGCTCAGTCTCTACGGTTTCGCAGCCAGCCATTTTAGAAGCATAGGCTTCTCCCGTGCAATCGATAACAATTTTGGCAGGGATGGTGGTTCGACCGTTAACATTCTCAACTACAACACCTGTAACCTTATCTCCATCCTTGGCAATATCGACTACCAGAGTATCCAGTAACAGGGTAACGCCTTCCTCTTCCATCATATCGAAGATTTCAAGGGTCCACCATTCAGGATCGACATAGGAAAAAGTATAGCCAGCCTTGAGCCGATGCTCCGGGCGTAAATGCGGAAGAGCATGACCCTGCCGATACAAGCGATGATGTGTTTCTTCAACGATACCGGCAGTATCCTGCTGTCCTTTGGCATTAAAGCAATGTGCATAAGCAAATCCTGGAGGGCCTGACAGGCTCATCTGGCCGCCTAACTGACCGGTTCTTTCAACCAATAAAACCTTGGCGCCGGCGCGTGCCGCAGAAATAGCCGCAGCAACGCCAGCAGTGCCGCCGCCACAAATAACTACTTCATAGTTCTTGTCATATCCGCCGTAATCATATACGCCATATAAACTGACCATGTTATTACCTAACTTAGCATTCATAGACTCTAGACCCTCCCTTGGCCTGTTTGACGTTTGGTACCAGATAGTTAGTGCGATGCGACGGATTGGATAATGACTCTGCCGCGGTTGGAGATATAGAAAAGTCGAAAGCGCGCTTTGCTTTCCACTTTTTCATATCTCATGTTGTTTTGGTTTGCCGCAATCAACTTACAATCTTCTTTTTTGCAAGTCTGTATCGACGTGTGCTTCCGTTACATCATTGTGCGGTCACAGTACTAGACACGCTAGAAGTTGAAGTTCAGCTTAAGTATTCCAGTTAATGGATTGTCCAGCTTCGGAGCAAATGTTGGGTGCCTCGTATACGAGAAGATGGCGTTTAAGCTCGTGCCAGGACAAATATGATACCCATAAGTCCCCGATATGGACGTGGAATCGTCATAAGCTGGTACTCCCATCTGCGCACCGGAGCTATGTGGAAGCTGCTGGAAGGTATTTAGCACCGTTCGGCTAAACTGAGTTCTGTTGACATTGAAGATCATAAGGTCCAGTGGACGCGAGTGGAACAGGCCTAGCGAGTACAGAGCGAACTGATAGTACGCTTCGTATACGTTATAGTCTGGTAGGGCGCCTTGAGTAGTTGCGGTCCAATAGAGCCCGCGATATGCTAGGTATTTGTCTGGCTGAGTAATCTGCTGTTCAAAAACCACGCTCCCCGCGCCGTTGTGTCCTTTTACTCCCGTATATACATCATTAACGGAACTGTAATCCTGGTAGTGACTTGCATTATAAAAACCCGTTGCTCTGAACCAGATCTCCTTCACTCCTGGCGCGGCGACTTTCTGATAACCGATTTCCGGCATATAAAGAGCCCCGTCCCCGTGCGGAATTAGTCGAAAACCAAGCTTATCCCGCTCTTGGCCTGCTCTTGTTCCATTCGGATCTTGGCTACGCTGGATATCTGCTATGGCATATAGTCCATTTTTGAATTTGTACTTTAAAACAACAGCGGGTGCGATGTAGGGGGTATAACCCATCCCAACCTCATATGGGATTACGGCGTTTACACCAAGTGTGCCAGAAGCGAGATTTCCTGCAATATATCCCCCGTAAACGAAAGTGTCGTTGTTCAGCCATCCTATTGTGTAAGCCAGCTTTCCATTGAACAGTTCCTGGTGGAGGTAAGCATTGGTAGGACGAAATATATTGTATCCTGCTATGCCTGAATAGGAGGTGCGCTGAAATATTCCTCCCGTAACGAACTGCATCTTCGTCGCGGAGGGAAAGTTGTATGTTACCCACATAAGGGCACCAGTATCCCAATCGGGTTTTTCGTAGTTGTAGACTTGCGGATTCTGCGGTGCTTGCGCGAAGTTATAGCCGCCGGTGCCGCTAAAGAAACCGATAAAACCAATATGGTATTTGGCAAGCGCGCTACGAACTCCACCCTCATCGCGAGTGATCGTATCGCCAGCCGGTACACAACCAATGTTCCAGGTGGTACATGTGCCGTCGAGTTTACCGAATTTTGCAGTAATCTCCCCGATCTTCAATACCTCGGCAGGGATTGGAGGCGCAACCTTCGCGGCTGGTTGCTCAGTTGCTTGTGTGGCCACGTCTGATGTAGACGCGTCCGGCTTCTCTCCTAGTGGCAATTCCGCCCAGCTTAATGCGGACGTCACCAGTCCACCCAATAAAAGAATCAGCGTACATCTCTTACTCATCACGCCTCCCTCATAATTTACAAGACATCTCTCGGTTGTATGCTTTGTTTGTAACCGTTTTACTCATCAGCAAGCACACCGGCAATCGGAATGCATAACTTAAGTACATTGAGAACCTTTTTGTTCTCATTCATCATTTCTTCAAAAGCTTTGTTGCGACATAGTTATGCGCAGAACAGGAAACCTCTCAACATGACGCTCAACAATTGCAGACATCATGCGCTTGCCGAGCCGCTTTCGCTGTTCAGTCCATAGTCTTTTATGTAGGGTTATGCACGTGTTATTCCAATTCAGGCACTGAGCACTTCAGATGTGTGCTCGGGCATTCACGCGTCGCTCATTGAGATGGTAAGCGATTGTATGTAAGATATTGTTTGACAACCACATGCGCAGGACAAAAATGGTTTTTCGGACTGGTGTCTATGTTTTCAAAATTATGACGCAGCACGAATCAAATCATGAAGCAATTGCCTCCAGCGCTGACACGCGGTGTCGGAACGGGCCCATCAACACGTGCGGAGTGTCGGAATAACGACTATTCTGTCATCGCGGCCTATGCTACTGCCACCAACTGACGACCGCAAGATGGATTGCTAATCTGTATATGCTTCAAGATCCCGACGATCTGCTCTTCTTCGTCCTACCCCCCCAAAAAAAACGGCGCTCACTGTAGCCTCACGAATTCGAGGATCGACCGCCGCATCGTGGAACCAGGCACGCTGCAGCGACTACTGTGCGCCTGCCCCGTCGTACAAATCATTGCATATAAACGATTTGCATCAGTACGCAAGATAGTCCTTTACATATTTTTATCAAACATATAATAATTACATGCGCTGGAGTTCGCCTATGACGTCAAGCCAGAATCAAGCACTCGTAGAAATCAAACACGCCATTGCATCTAAAAAAAACATCTCCTCTTTGTTGCAAGTTCTTGTGGGTGTTCTTCGAACGGTTATACCGTTTGATTTTATTTATTTGCTACTGGTCGACCCAGCCACGCACAAGGCGTCACTTATCTTGCCACAAACTATTCCCGCGTCGTTCTTGGATAAGGTTCAGTTTGCGAAACCTCAGTTCGAGCATGGCCAAAGTTGGTTCGAGGATGGTCCAAGTTGGGACGTTTGGTCGAAACAAGAACCGTGCGTATGCACTCGGCATGAGAACGATTCGGATTGGACCGCCTGGTTTAATAGATGTACGGATGAAGACGCGAAACGATACCCCAAACATGCCAGGCAAAATAACGGACTTCGGTCTTGGTGTATTGTTCCATTGACTGGCACGCACAGCAGCCTTGGAACTCTTGAGTTGTTTAGCCGTTCCCCGAATGCTTTTACCGAACAGGAAGTTAGTTTTATTAAACAGGTAGCATTACAGGTTGCTATAGCGGTCGAGAAGATGCAAAATGTTGAAGGCGCAATTAAATCTAAAGATAATCTCTGTATGCTGCTGGAAGTGATGAATGTTATGGTTTCCGGGCGCGATCTAAAAGATATGATATCTCACATTTCAGCAGTGCTTCATCGAGTGGTTCACGCCGAATATGTAGCCCTCCATCTATATGACAAAGCCCAGCATTTATTGCAACTGGAAACAGCATATTTTCCCGTCGAAAAAGGCTCAATATCTCCGAGTGAAACCGACGCGGTCAAAACTTTCCCGTGGGACAGTGTCCGCAATGCGTTGATTCACCAAAAGCCTTTTGTCGCAGATAACGAACTCCTCAACACCTTGGCCGCAAACTATCCATTCTTCGCTTCGATGGTTGCCGAAGGATTGCAAAGAGTCTGTATAGTCCCCCTTTTTGTTTCTCTTAGAGGGATTTTTGGCGTGTTGACGGTAGGATATCGGAAGAAGGAAAACTTTGGTGATTACGATCTCAATCTATTGCAGGAGATAGCGGAGCAACTGTCTATTGCCGCGGATAATGCGTTGGCGTACCAGGAACTTTCACAGTTGAAAGACAAGCTGGCAAGCGAAAAGTTCTATCTTGAAGATGAAATCCGGGTGGTTCACAATTTCGAGGAAATCATTGGTGGAAGTGATGCGCTGAAGCAAGTCCTTGCCGCGGCGGAGATTGTCGCACCAACCGATTCGACAGTCTTGATCCTTGGTGAGACCGGAACGGGTAAGGAGTTGGTTGCGCGTGCAATTCATAATTTGAGCACGCGCAGAGACAGTGCATTGGTGAAACTCAATTGCGCCGCCGTACCGAGTGAGCTTTTGGAAAGTGAGTTGTTTGGACACGTGAAGGGCGCTTATACCGGAGCCGTTTCACAAAGGATGGGGCGCCTGGAGCTGGCTCATCAGGGAACACTTTTCCTCGATGAAATAGGAGAGCTCTCGATTGAACTTCAGCCCAAGCTTCTCCGCGTCCTGCAAGATCGGCAGTTTGAGCCGCTGGGCGGGAACCGCGTGATCCACTCGGACTTCCGGTTGATCGCGGCCACAAATCGTAATCTTGAGGCGATGGTTGCGGACCGGCGGTTTCGAAGCGATCTGTTCTATCGATTGAGCGTGTTTCCCATCGTGGTTCCTCCCTTGCGCGAAAGGCGCGAAGATATTCCTGTTCTGGTGAGTCATTTCGTGCGCAAATTTGCGCGCAAGATGGGCCGGAAAATCAGCAGTATCCCAACCGAGGTGATGTACTCTTTGACGCAGAAAGACTGGCCTGGAAATATTCGCGAATTGGAGAACTTCATCGAGCGCGCAGTCATTCTTTCCACCGGTCCCGAGCTGAAGGTGGGTCTGGACCCTCTCAAGAAGGCAGTTAAACCGTTGCCGGAAACATCGGCACCTCAGAAAAGACCGATTCCTATACATGAAGACTCCGAAACCTTGGAACGAGAGCGGATTTTAAAGGCGCTGGTAGAGTCGAACGGCATAGTTTCAGGGCCTGACGGAGCTGCTGGCAGGCTTGGATTCAGTCCATCGACGTTGCTTGCACAAATGCAACATATGGCTTCACTGGAAGATATCAATCCAGGGCCACAACTCATACCAGAACCGCGTAAATCGGAGAGCAGCGGAATCACAATCGATGCGGCCGGGGGGAGATACGATGAATACGATAAGTTACCAAATTATACGGTCGGTAGAAGCGCGAGTGAACACGCCACATATTCTCCTGACGATCTGCAAGCCGTGGAGCGAGAACATATAATCCGCATTCTTCACGAAACAAATTGGGTGATCGGTGGGGAAAAGGGCGCGGCTACCAGACTTGGTATGAAAAGAACGACTTTGATTACGCGCATGGCACGCCTCGGAATTTCTCATAACAATCTGCAACACGCCAACACCGACTCTTTGACCTATGGATAACCGTAAATAGAGCACTGCAGGGTATCTGCAGGGGTATTTGTTGAGCGGTTCTCCAATAGCTCTACTCCAAAGCCACAACGCTGAGTGGCTTTTTCCTCAAGAAAAAGCCGCCTTTCACTGAAGCTGATAGCGCACATCAATTGGAGAACCGCTGTAATATTCAGTTTGGTTCAAAAATACCGGGCCTATATCGATCCGGCAGATAATTTCTTGCGTTCAACAATTTCAGCAGTCATTTCTTCTACTTTCTTTTCATTCAGGTGATATCCTAACCCGAAAATGATGAAAGTGACGCAACAAAATATTGCCGGATAAATATTCATAACTGTAGATACGCCTTTGATTGTCGTAGCACTGTAACTGGAAGCAGAAGCAGCATAACCGGCTGCAGCCAAACCTACATTTAACACAACGCTGCGCAGTACTGCACCGACTTTAATTGGTAGATGCAGCATGGACATGATAAATCCTCGAGCGTCTTTACCTGTACTCCATTCATGATAAATAACCACGTCAGCGAGCATAGCGGTCAAGAGAGCAAGAGTCATACAAAGCATAAAGTTGAATACAACTTGCAGAGCAATGAATGTGATAACCGATCTTCCCCACAAATAGCAACTTATACAAGACAAAGCCATTATTGCCAATGCGGCTTCATATGCACCTTTTTTACCGATTATTTTTGAACAAATTGTTGCGAAGCTTGCTCCAAACAAACCTGCGAAACGAGTAACAACCAAGAAAATCGTCATTGCAGCCAAATTATTGAGTACTACAACAAAGTAATAATATGCGGCAGCAGCGGTTAAGAAATATGAAAGGTACCGGAAAGTATCTGCCACTAACAGGACCATAAAAGGCGGATTTTTGAAGATCGCACTGAACATATCGGGCACGGAAAGTTTTTCTTCCTGAGCGGTAGAGTATGTACTGGGTGTTATATCAGCTGCTTTTTCTTCTTTAGAAGAGAAAATACCATCCTGGCCTGCAGATCCAGACACTGAGATGTTCGCAGTAATCTTAAATACAATCAGAAAAATAGCAAGATTTGCAATTCCAAAGATGCTGGTACATAAAACATAACCAACAGCAGGGTTACCCGCCATGCTTTTTCCCCAAATAATAATTGGAAGCGCTATAAAAGAAAATATGATATTGCCAAGAGATTGATACTGGGCTCTGCGTGTTGCCATTACCATTCGTTCAGATTGATTATTAGTTAGATCACTGACCAAACTGATAGATGCCGAATAACACAGAAATTGGAAAAAGGCCTTAATGCCATATGCGGTTATGATGATCCCTGCTGCAAGAGAATCGATATGACTAAACCTATGAAATATTATCATAAAACCAATCAGCATTCCAATAGGTGAAATCAACATCCAGGATCTATACTTGCCCCAGCGCATGTTGGATCTCTGAAGCACCGCGCCGCCAATGGGCACCCAGATAAAGTCGACAACTGCGCTCACAGTCGTAATAAATGCAACGGTGGCAATGCTGAACTTGGCGCTGTCTGTGAGGAATGCATTCCAGTAGTACAGATCCATGTTAACTAAAAGCATAAAGCCTAAATCGCCGAGGCCAGCAAAATTTAATACGCCCTTGGTCAACCTCTTCGCTTCTCTCATAACATCCACCTCTTATACGACAGGCTATACTTATTTACGAACCACAACCGGAAACTCCAGTTATGACTAGGTCTCTGATCGCTTGAAGCTGTACCAACTCTGGGTCCCCAGGTCCGGATTTCCGGCCTGGGGAGCATGAACCCTATGTACGAAATCACACGGTCAGAGACCTAGGTAAGAAAAACGGGACAGGTCACTTTCTTTTGAAATCTTCGATACCCTTAGCAATGCTGCCATCCGGAAGTTTCAAAGCTTCCACACAACCCTCACTGTGCAGGGCCCAGGGAAGGATAACGCCGGAGTGACCGCCTCGGCCACCGATGGTGACAACTTCTACATCTTTAGGAGTACGTGTAACAGGTAGAGGATGACGATTTTCCCACTCCTTTGGACGAACAGGAACCAAGCCGCGGTTGTTAACCATCGCATTCTGATGGTAAACATACTGATGAATATGTTCCTGAATCTTTTCTTTGGTATATCCGTCTTTCTTCAGCATCATGGCGTGGTCTGGGGTCAGACACACGACCAAAGGACCGGGCATATAAGCATTGTTTGAACCGAGGGTGCTGCAGCAGGCGGTAACAGTATCCAGCAAGTCGTGCCCGGTTAAACTGAGAAAGTCGATAATATCGTGCAAAGGTTCGGCTTTCAGCAAATAGACGGTAGTGGTCTTGGAATCGAAGCGATCTTCGTTAATCGTCTTCCATTGCGCCAAGCTTGGTTCTTCGGCAAAGCAGAATGTAAACTCGGCTTGAGAGGCGATACAGTCTAGATCGCAGAGACCAGGTACGGAGCGCAGAACGTTCATGATAACCAAATTGATTGCACGCCCTATAGTGGCATTGGCCGGCCAACCAGGCCCCTGGCAACCCTGCTTGCCCGAAACACCGATTTCTTGAGCGATGGGGCCGGAGACAATGCACATATTTCCGCCCGGATGAGAGGTGGTAACAGATTGATTGAAGTTATAAAGAGGGCTGTTCAGAGCCTTGAATGAAGCAACTAATACAGGCATTGCATTGGGCTTGCAGCCCGCCATAATAGCCGCAATTGCAACATCCTTTACGCTGATCTCTTTGCCGCTCGGCCCGGATGCATCAACCAGTTTCAGATCTTCCGGCCATGGGCAATATTCCATCATCCGTTCATAACGACGCTTGGTAGGAGGAATAATTGGCAGTCCATCGGAAATATGTTCCGCATTGAAGAACTCCGTGACTTCTTCAATGTAAGCACCGGGTTCACTAGATTCTTCAGCATTATATTTGGGAACGAACGGAAGAACGCCATTCTTTGCGGGAGCAACCTTATCCATCTTTAAATCAATGTGAGCGAGGCTCTTCAGTTCATCGCCGGCAGTTGTCAATGATTTAAGAATGTAATCCCACTTTTTATCTACCTCCGCTTCGACTTCTTCAACGGTAGAAGCCTGATAAATATCGACGGAGCACAGGCATAGATTTCCAGCGCGATAAACGCCAACGCCTTCAGTAATACCCGTTCCTGGAGGCGCCGTCATGTAAACGGCGGGAATGCCATCGTTCTCCAAAGCAATGGTCAAAACAGTGGTGGAAGAAGAAGTGCCCATATCGCCGAAAGCTACAATCGCGGCAACAGGTTTTTCTTTTGCAAGCATAACGGCATATTCAGCCAACTTTTCCGCGTTCTTACCGCGAACGGTTTCCGTGTACTCGACCCACTTCGTATCGTCACACCCGATTTCACGCAGGTGCTTTTTAATTTGGTCAAATACAGTATAGTAATTGCAAAATCCGAGTTTTGTGTTGTTGTAGAAAAGAATCTTTCCCGTCTTCAGATCGTTGAGAGAGGGACGCTTTGCCAGCTTGATCAACTTACGTTCCTGGTAACCGCGCGGGTCTAGCAATGAACTCAGCGTTACTGTCATTTTGTTTTCCTTTCATGCTTGCAGTTGGCGTAAAGCTTCAGAATGCCTCCCCCGCTGCTTGCGGCGGGGGAGGAGCTACCCAAAAATTAAAGTGCTTTTGCTCTTTCTTTCTGTATCTTGGAATATTCATTCATACGCTTGATCATGTTGCGATAATCGTTTTCCGTGGTGAAACGCGGATACTCGCAAAGGGCACTGGTATTATTGACACGAATGCCAAACTGTACGATCGTATGGCGCATCATTAAATCCAGAACATCATGGTCGTTGTATCCCCACTCTTCAAAACTCTTGTCTTTAGCAATGTGCAAGTCGCAGTTCAAATCAATAATCCAATCAATCAATTCTTTAATATCAAAGTCTTTGGCAGAAACATCTTTTTGAGCCAGAGCGTTATAGGCCTTGCGATACTTTTCTTTGCAGCCCAGAGCGTTAAATTCTATAACTGCCGGCAGCGCCATGCCACAAGCATCCCCATGTGGCATGTGAAATGGCGCCTCAGACATTGGATGTGTAATAACATGGTCTTGACCAATAGAAGCAATACCGAGAGAGAAACCGGCATACATACATGCTTTTGACATTTTATCCGCAGCAACATCATCCGCAGGATTAGCTACAAACTGACGGATAGACTCGCCAACCAATTCCAGCGATCGCAGCGAAAATAGCTCGGTAAAATCATTCGCTCTGGTATTGGTATAAGTCTCCAGTGCATGAGTCAGAGTATCAATAGAAGTGGCCGCGGCCACATTAAACGGCAACCCGGAAAGCAAATCCGGATCCATCAGAGAGTACTTCGGCAATATGGAGTCATGAGACGGAACAACTTTCTCACCCTTCTTATTGCAGATAACGGCATTTCTGCAACAATCAGAACCGGTGCCCGCTGTCGTCGGAATAGCGATGATTGGATAGGTCTTGTGTGGAAACGGCTTGTGGGGATTCCATTTCCAGTCAGTAAACAAATCATCCGTGCATGAGAGGCCGGAATCACCAGCAATCGCAACGCCTTTGCAAGTATCTATTGTTGACCCACCACCAACAGCAACCATAACATCAGCGTTAAACTTCTGATACGCAGGAGTAGCCTTTTTATCAATTGTAATTGCTTCCGGGTTAGGACGGACGTCTGTGAATACCGTGTACTCAACACCCTCTGCATCCTTTAAAAGCTGCTCAATCGGATCAACAACATGAGCTTTGTACAGCACCGGATCTGCAACCAACATAACTCGCTTCCACCCCTCTACCTCTAAAATGTGTGGAAGTGCCTTAATCGAAGCAGCCCCTTGATAGAATTTCTGTTGCAGACCAAACTGCAGTAGACCATGAGCATTATCTACGTTTTTTGCCATTGCGATATCCACCTTTCATTGTGTTTGCGTCTGACTTTCGTTGTGTTTGCATCTGGCCTTCTCCCGGAAAACTCGGGCTATTCCTGGATGAGAAAAACGGGGCAGATCACGTTGAACGATCCAATGCCATTACATTTTCTCTTTGCGCAGGCGACAAGGCTCCCTTGCTGCTGATTTTCTGTCCACTCAGGGGCTTGATTCAGTCCTTGTTGGCTTTCGGACTTTTGCTGTGAACAGGGCGTCTGCCCGCATGCCAATCAGGTTTGCGGCAAGAAGACCTACCCCACATGTCTTCGCAACATTATTCATCGTACGTTCTCCCGTACACCGATCTGCACCCAGGTATAGGCGAGATTACGGCCGATACTCATGGAAACCTTTCATGACGATGTTCTTGGTCCGTGTCAACCCTTCCAGAGTGATAAGTCCTTCATTACCAATGCCACTATACTTATAACCGCCGAACGGCTGCATCATATTCCGATACATGGTGGTACCGTTGATAATCATCTGGCCGGTCTCACACTTGGAAGCTACATAATGACCCTTCTTCCAGTCATTGGTGAATACACAACCGGATAATCCGTATTTGCTGTTGTTGGCAATTTCAATAGCTTCTTCCAGAGTATCGAAACCAATAATTGGTATAACAGGACCAAAGATTTCCATATCCTTGGCAATGTCCATATCTTTTGTACACTCCAAAACCGTTGGATCATAAAAGGTCCCGTTGCGCTTGCCGCCGGCTAATAGTTTGGCACCTTGTTCAATCGTCTTGTTAACCTGAGCTTCGACTTTCTTAGCCGCTTTTTCGTTAATCAGACAAGGAATAAGCACCTTAACATCAGCACAGTCAACGACACCTAAAAACTGATCAAGCTGCTCTTCAATGTGATCGTCATATCCAACTTCCTGAGAAGCAACATATTCCAAAACTTTCTCGGTAAAGCGTTTCTTGATGGAAGTATGAACAATGAATCTCTTGGGCGCAATACAAACTTGTCCGGCATTGGTAATGCGAGTGGATGCCGCTTGAAAAGCCGCGGTATCAACATCGGCGTCTTCACAAACAATAAATGCATCATTGCCGCCTAATTCCAAGCCAACGTGAGCCAAACGTTCAGCCATGGTCTTAGCGATCCCTATGCCGACCTCGGTGGACCCTGTCATCGTTACGCCATCAACGCCCGGATTGGTCAGTAAATATTTTCCGACAATTTCACCATTGCCGGTGATCACTTGTAATGTATTTCCAGGAACGCCTGCCTCCAACAGCAGTTCACACATTCGAATTACCGATAGCGGATTGTCCGTAGGAGGTTTAAGAATGCAGGCATTGCCTGCGCACAGAATTGGAGCGACTTTATAAGCGGTCAATAACATCGGCGCATTGAATGGAACAATGGCTGCAATAGTGCCAAGCGGCTCATGAACCACTGTGATCATATCCGATTGTGTTTTTCCGTCATGACCTAATTCAGTACCTCCGACTAAAATCCTGTCTTCCAGACGTTTGGACTGTTCCACATAAGAGCGGAACATCGGAATAACTCCTTCAATTTCAAAGTTGGCAACAAATGCGCCCTTGCCGAACTCACGCGCATTCAGTCCAACCAACTCACGCCTATTTTCCTCTAATAACTTATTGAACCGATCAAATATCTTGGCGCGCTCCAAAATCGGAATAACCGCCCATTCCTTCTGCCCAATTTTAGAATTCTTGACAGCCTGAGCAACATCCTGCTCAGTCGCTAATGGAACGTCATCGATGAATTTACCGGTAGCAGGGTTGATAACATTAATAGTTTTTCCATCGCTGGCATTAACCTTCTTGCCTCCAATTAACATTTGCATGATGCGATACCCCCTCTTTTCTTGTCGCTCGCGCGCTTTGTTGTAACAGTTCAGGAGTTAGTGTAACGCGACGGATTGGATAATACTCCGTCGTAGCTGGACGTGCGGAAAAGAGTGAGGCATCCTTTGCTTCCTACTTTTCCATGCCCCGAGTCGATTGCGATCTGCCGCAACATACTCGCAATCTGCTTCGGCGTGTGCTTCCGTCCTTGCGCTATATCCAGTTCCTCCTTACCGGTTTGTATCAAAGTTGTTGGTACAGATAACACAAGCTCTCCATACGCCGGCAATCGGAATGCATAACTCAAATACATTGAGAACCTTTTCGACATGGCTATGCACAGAACAGAAAAGCTCTAAGCACGATGCTAAAAATTGCAGACATCATGCGCTTGCCGAGTCGCTTTCGCCATTCAGTCCATAGTCTTTGTATGTGGTTATGCACGTGTTATTCCAATTCAGCCACGGAGCACTTCAAATGTGTGCCCTAGCACTCACACGTCGTCCACTTTGACGCAAGCGACTGTATGTAAGAGATTGTTTGACAATTACATGCGCCTAGCAAAATGGTTCTCGGACAGAATCTACGTTGTCAAAATTCAGATGTGGCGCGAATCAAATCATGAAGCAATTTCCTTTAGCGCTGACACGAGTGTCGGAATAGGCGCCATCAACACAGGAAGAGTGTCGGAATAACGACTATTCTGTCATAGGCGTACTTACTGCACGTCTGTTATCGCCTTAACCTGTGCATCCTACGTGAAGGCGCCTCGACTGTGATTTGGATGGCTTCAAATGGCTTTGGCCTGCCCGATATTTTGTACATTCATTCCGCGCGCGCCGCTGCTCTGGCCCGTGGCCATTACCGCCGTGCTCTCCCTGGGCTATGACATGAGCCACCCGCTACTGGCTGGAATCAGCACCTCGCTCTATCCCTCCCGGCGCGGCCTCGCCATGGGCCTGAATTCCTTTTCGTTATTCAGCGGATTTGGTTTGGGCGCTTTGGCTTTTGAGCCCCTGCTGAAATACGGATTCGACACCGCGCTGGCGGTCTTTGCGCTTGTTCAATTGTGCCTTGCAATTCTGGCAGTACCGCTGTTTCGAGGCGAAGATTCTTCCGCAGGAGATCATTCAGGGATAATTGGTTCCAAACGAAGTCAATTGAACTCCCGGTTCGATTGTTGCGGAAAATCTCCGCCGATGCACTCATTGAACGCCGATTACTCCCGGAGTGTCACCTAGGGTCCGCAAATCCACTCGCACAAGATACTCAACTGCCAACGGGCCAGGGTACTTAGAGGGTGGTGGGGCTGTAACAAGCGCAGCCACTTACTGGGCGCGTTCATCGCAAATGGACTCGCGGTTGATTGCGCATCCGACAAGAAGGGAGTGCCGGCCTAGTGACTCTGCACAGAGTCATGCAGTTCACCACAACCATGCATCTGCGTCTGGGGGAGCATTCCGGGGCCAGGCGCGCCTCCAGCCGTTCGTTTTCATTGCCCCATTTCCTTCAAACTGAGCCGCTCCACACCGACGCCAGTTCTTGACCTGCAGCCCATCGCTGGAATGATCTCCGGCGGAGAATGCTGTTCTCCGAGCGATCTGCTGTTCCGCCATGCAAGAGCAGCGGGAACCAACACACACGACCGGACACAGAGATCACGCTACTTGTTCAAGCGGGCGATGGTGGAGACGAATCAACTCGTCAGACCGCAATGCAGCCATGGCATAGGCGCGCCCCTGGTCGTCGCTGAACTCAACCTCGGCGACAGAGGGCGAGAGCATTTCGACGACGGTTCCTACTTGACCGCGGACCAAGCCATGCTCGGGCGAATCCTCAAGCAGAGCCACTACGGAAAGAAGTTCAAGGCCGGACATACTCTCTACCATCCTAAAGAACGAAGCAGGTGACAAACCGCGGCGAGGTCTCGCCGCTGCGCACGATCCAGGAGCTTCGGATCGCGACGGTCCTTTCGCTCCGACTCAGTTCAAAGTCTATTATGTACCGAATGCCATACTGATCGGAAGCCCCGAGCGTTGCATCTCTTTCCAGGGCTGCGGCGATCAACGCGGCCTGGAGTTCCTCGGAGTGAGAGGCGGTCATTCCCAGGGCGGAGAAAAAGACGCGCGCCTTATGGCGCCCCCGGGGATGGCTCTCGCTCAAGCAGTAGTCCCGGATCTTCGCCATCTCGACAATGCACGTCTCCCCGTTGGGCAGCTTCATCCCTCTCCTTGCCGCGCGATTTCATCCGGGTCGCGCGGATCGTTCCCAGCCGGCCAGTTCCTTGATTCCTTGCCACGGCCCATTCTAACCTTCGACGGCCACTTCCGAAACGCACACCCATCCCGCAGAACGATACGCCTTCAGGGCCGGGATTTGCGGCCGGAAGGCCGGGGATCGGCACCGGGACCGGTTTTTTCCTTGGCAACTCGGGAGTCCGCCTTTCCGAGCGAGTGCTGTTTCTGCCAGTTCCTCCATGCTTCGCGGCGGCAGGTGCGGCAGCGTTTGAATTCGCGGCCCTTGCGGCGCTCGACGACCACATTGTCCCCGGCGAGAGGGTGGCCGAGCTTGCAGAATTCGAGCTCCGTGACGACGACCGGACCCTGCAGCCGGTGATGGGCCGGGTTGCAGCAGGCTTTCCCGACGCATCCCGGCACCTTGCGGGAGAGAACACGGTGGCCGGGAGGGATCAGGCCGACGAACGACTCCCAGAAGAGGCGCTGGGCGGGGCGCTGGCCGTCGCCCGAGCGCAGGACTCCATACCCTTCCTTGCTGAGAGCGCCATTCCACACCCAGCATCCGCGCCGGCCGACCGTGACGCGTTCCATCAGGCTCGTCTTGCTCGCGATTTTCATTCCCGCTTTGCCCCTTTCTGTCTCAACGGCGGCATGGCGATGTGACCAGAGGCCGTGTTCAAAGAAATCCTGCTAATCCAGAAGCCTCCGCCACCTGTCGGGGAAGCAGAAGTCCGTTATTGAATGAGGCGGAAATCCATCTCGAATGGATGGGCTTCCACCACTGCTCGGCGCAGCGAAAACCCGCATCGTTGGCTGCGATTCGCACCTGCGCCCTTCGCTGTGCCAGCGTACTTGGTGGCGGAAACGTTTGGGAGTGTTTAGGTGTGTTGGCTGTCGCGACCCGGTTCCGGTTCTCTGTGCCGCGCGTAGTGGAAAGAACCGGAAGGGCCGCGAGCGGGAAGGACCTACTCCGGTCAAGCGGGAACAAGCGGCTCCGGTCATCCGGGCCATGTGCCTGGGCGCGCTGCCGAATCCGGTGATGGAGCAGTAGAGTCATGGTTTGGGTGGCGGAGATTCTCTGTTTGGGTGAGTTTAGGCTTTTTGGTGGAGTACCCAACAAGTCGCCGATTGAGTCACCACTCGTCCTCGTTTTCGGAGCGGACGGACGCGGCTCCGTGCGGGACGAAGATAGTTTACATCAAGTTGATTCGATTATATTTATACGGATGGATGCGGGGCGGTGCGGGCGGGTGCGGAAAGCGGCAAAATAACATTTCGAGTCAGGTGCATTCAACCGGGCTCTGCCACCTCTCCGCATTGTTTAACCCAATCTTGAGTGTTGCCGAAATCCTTTTCCGTGCTGTTAGCTCAGCAACCATCTCAAAATCAGCTTTCTTAGTTTACCGGCTTGAGGGATCGGTTGCAAGCCTCTTAATTTGTCCGATTTGATTGAGGGTATAGGGGTTCCGCGCGACCGGAAAAATGGGCCGTGTAACGAAAGAAAAATCCGCCACGAGTGGAAACAAGGTGGTATTTCGTGGTAGGGTGCAACACTTGCGGCTGCTTTTTCCCGTAGAGG
>Ga0224528_1001121_pt1 | contig 18543 bp, 12 predicted proteins | sample CBST25metaG_2_FD_179888 | JGI IMG/M metagenome (GOLD analysis project Ga0224528, IMG submission 179888) | Peat soil microbial communities from Stordalen Mire, Sweden - C.B.S.T25 | ecosystem: Environmental > Terrestrial > Soil > Wetlands > Peat | place: Sweden: Norrbotten County, Stordalen Mire...
GGTATAGTGAGGGTCGAGCAGGATGGGTGTCTGAGAAAACAAGTGCTGGGTGCCTTGCTTTTGGGCACCTGGGATACCTCGAACCTTAGCGTCACGAGGATTTGTTTCCTTTTCAGAGCATAAAGCCCGCCTCTGCATCGCGATGATAAAAGGAGTGGAAAAGCGGCGAGCCGTACTTCCCCCTCACTCCCCGGCAAAGTGAAATAATAAAAGACATGCGGACTGAACTCTCTTTTGCCCCCCTTGCCGAAATCGAGACTGAACTGCTGGCCGTTTTGGCCGCCGACACCCAAACTGCCCAGGACGCCCAGCCGACGCCCTCGCTTTTGACCGCTGACCCGGCTGTCCAGGCCGTCGCCGCAGCAGTCCTCGCCAGCGGCGAATTCAAGGCCTCCGCCAACGAGACACTTTTGCTTCACGCCCCCGCTGGCTTGGTCGCCAAGCGCCTGCTCCTGGTCGGCCTGGGCAAGCAAGCCAAGGTGACGGTCGACGCTGTGCGCAGCGCGGCGGGCGTCGCCGTCCGCTTCGCCAAGCCGCGCGGCATTCGCGATCTGGCCCTGGCCCTGCCAGATCTGCCCCAGGCCGCTGCCGCGCGTGCCGCCGCCGAGGGTGCATTTGTCGGCGACTTTGACCCCGACACCTACCGCAGCGACCGCAAAGACAAGAGCATTCAGTCCTTCACCCTGGCCGTAGCCGCTTCCGAAGAGAAATCTGCCATTCAGACGGCCTTCCACGAGGGCGTCATTTTGGGCGAAAGCCAAAACTTCACCCGCAATCTGGTCAACGAGCCCGGCAACAAACTGACCCCCACCATCCTCGGCCAGCGCGCCGCCGAAATGGCTGCTGAAGTCGGCCTCGGCTGGGAGGTCCACTCCACCGAAAAGATTCAAGAGCTGAAGATGGGCGCATTCTGGAGCGTTGCCCAGGGCTCGGCCGAGCCGCCCGCGCTCATCGTCCTGCGCTATGAGCCAGCGGGAATTACTGAAGGCCCGGTTCTCGGCCTCGTTGGCAAGGGCATCACCTTTGACTCGGGCGGCATCTCGCTCAAGCCCGGCGCCGACATGGACAAGATGAAGTACGACATGGCCGGCGGCGCAACCATGATCGGCGTCATGCGCGCCATCGCCCTGCTCAAGCCTCGGGTGCGGGTGATCGCGGTCATCTGCGCAACAGAAAACATGCCTGACGGCAAGGCGCAAAAGCCCGGCGACGTGCAAACCGCCATGCCTTTTTCGGCTGACAAGCCGGGCAAGACCATCGAGATCATCAACACCGACGCCGAGGGGCGGCTCGTCTTGGCCGATGGCATCACCTACGCTCGCCAGCTTGGCGCAACTCACCTCATCGACGCCGCCACGCTCACTGGTGCCTGCGTTGTTGCCCTGGGCCACGTCACCGCCGGAGCCTTCTCCAACGACGACGAAATCTACGCCCGGTTCAACGACGCGCTGGCCCTCACGGGAGAAAAATTCTGGCGGTTGCCCCTCGGCGACGAGTACGCCGAGCAGATCAAGAGCGACATTGGCGACATTAAAAACACCGGCGGACGCTGGGGCGGAGCCATCACCGCCGCCGAGTTCCTCAAAGTCTTTGCCGAAGAGACGCCCTGGATTCACCTCGACATCGCCGGCCTGGCTTGGGTCGAGGACTCCCGTCCCTACATCGCCAAAGGCCCCAGCGGCGTCGCCGTTCGCTCGATCGTCGAATGGATTCGCGGTTACTAGAGCATTTTCGGAATACACGCACCGCTCAAAAGGTCTGCGTGTATTCCTGAAATGCGCTACTTCCAGGCAAAATTGCCCCAGCCCATGAACGTTGACGAATCGTTCCAGATCTTCACCCGGTTCTGGCCCCTGATGTCAGAGGTTTCAACCGAGTGCTGGGTCGCTCCGTGGGCGAAAACGAATCTTTCGCCGTTCGGTGAGAGGGCAAAACGATCATCCATGAAGGCGTCGTTGGGGTTGTTCGCAATGTTAATGAGAACCTTCTCCTCGCTCCCGTCCAGTTTGACCTTCTCTACGCGGGCGGTGGATAGATCCTCGCTCAGCGTCTGAAAGTACACCCATTCGCCGGTCGGCTCAAACATCGGCTTGCGCCAGTCCGCCCAATAGTTTTTCTTGATCAGGTCAGTCAACTGCGTGAACTTCTGTGTGCCCCAGTCCAACTTGTATAACTCGTCCGTGCTGCCCGTGCTCACGTTGAAGATCAGTGACTTTCCGTCTAGCGTGAAGGCCGCCGCGCCAAGATCGTAGAGCGCGGATTCGGAAAACTTGGTTTTGGGAATCAGTTCTTCCTGGTCTGTTCCATCCGTGCGGATCTTGTACAGCTTCGAGACTCCATCCAGTTCATCTCCCACGACGGTCGCATCGCAGCTCATCTCAAAGATCACCCATACTCCGTTGGGCGACACATCGTCGGGATATTCCACGCAATGCTCCGCCGAGTTCGCGGTAAGCCGTTTCGCGCCCGTGCCATCGATATTCATCACGTAGATGGTGCGGAGCATGGGATCATACGAAGGCGAAAAATCGCGCCCCGAGGCAAAATAGATCTTCTTGCCATTGGCCGAAATCACCGGAAAGTCGTTGGCGTCGGTCGGCAATCCTTTGCCCGATGCCGTGGTCAGTTGCACCACATCGCTGCCATCCGTATTCAGCCGGAATAGCTGGGGAGCTTTGCCTCCCGCTGGCAAGATTGGCGCAACGATGATCGCGTTTCTGGCGAAGGCTGGCCGGGAACCCAAGAGTAAAGAGGTGCATCCCAACAAGATGCAACTGGACACACGGAGTGTGAAGCGAACAGTCTTGTGCAAAATTTATCCCTTTCTGCTGTGTCAAGGTTGCCGGAACCATCCCGATTCGAGAGTGCATCGACGTGCAATGAAGCCGGTTAGCGGAATCTTATACTCTAATTTCTCGTTAATACCGCAATGTGGTATGAGCCGCGCCCATCCAAAGCCCATAAAAATCCTCGCCGCAGATGCTTTTCCGTGGCGCCGCCCCCAAAAAGCCACCGGCGGCAATCAAAAAATTGCCGCCGGTGGCTTTTTCTGTTCTCTGATCTCTGTTAAAACACTTCCGACGGCCCCTCCGGCGGGGGCAGGTTCTTGAGCAGGCCTAGTTCGCCTACCAGCCGTTCCAGTCGCGCACGTGTGGCGGCCGTGGGAGGAACCAGCGGCAGGCGCACGGAGTCGCCGCAGCGGCCCATCAAGCTCAGCACGGTCTTCGCTGGAGCCGGGTTCGATTCCCAGAAGTTGGCGTCAAACAGCCGCCCAAAGCGGCGTTCAATCTCCCGCGCTTCGGCCCAGTCGTTGCGCAGCGCGGCGTGAATCATGCGCGCCATCTCCGCCGGAATCTCGTTTGAGGCTACGCTGATCAACCCATGCGCCCCCACCCCGATCGCTGCCAGAGCCAGGCTATCGTCGCCCGTAAAAATCTTGAAGCCGACGGGCAGCAGGTGGACCAGTTGGGTGATTTGTTGCAGCTTGCCGCTGGCTTCCTTGATCGCCTGAATGTTGGTCGCCGCCGCGGCCAGGCGCGCAACGGTCTCTGGCTCCAGGTTCACCGCCGTCCGTGCCGGCACATTATAGAGCACCACGGGCAGCGGATCAACCGTCTGGGCCAGCGCCAGAAAATGCTGAAACTGCCCCTCCTGCGAGGGCCTGTTGTAGTAGGGGTTGGCGGATAGCACGGCGCTGATGCCGCGCACTCGCGTGAGACGGCTGGCGTTGCGCAGCAGGGTGCGGGTTGAGTTGTGGGTGCAGCCGACCCACACCGGCACACGCAGGTCAGCCGTATCGGCCACCAGGCTCACCGCCCGCAGCCACTCGTCCTCGTCCAGAGTGGCAGCCTCGCCAGACGAGCCGCAGGCCACCAAAAAGTCAACCCCAGCGTCGATCTGCCAGTTCACCAACGCCTTCAGCGCTGGTTCGTCAATCGACCCATCCGCCCGAAAGGGCGTCACGATAGCAGTACCGCAACCCGTAGTTTCCATCACAGACAAAGTTTATACCGAACGGGCTTGCTCAAGCTCTTTTCCTGATTGAATCCCTTCGGGACGTATTCCCCGCCGCTTGCGGCGTAGGATTTTAGTTGTTCGGCAAGATACCCCGCTGCTTGCGGCGGGGTAGTTCATTCCAGCAAGGTGCTGTCAATTCGGGTCTGCCAGCCCGGCCCCGAGGCTTTGAAATGCTGGATCACTTCAGGCGACAAGCGCAACGAGACCAGCGTCTTGGTCGGCGCCTTCTGTTTCATCGCTCTCTCGTCAGGCGATGATAAGCTGTTGCCGTAGGCTCAAGGCTTCACGTAAAAATCCAGCCCGGAATCCGTTCCCGAAGTAAACAGGAGCTGTCTTGCGCAACTTGTTGCGAAGCTTTTTCTTCATCGTCGCGCTTTGTTTGCCTGCGGAGCGCCTGTTTGCGGACGTTGGTTGCCCTGTGGCGCAGCATCAGCCTCCCAGTGAAGCCGATCAAGCCCTGCTCGCGGCCGACTATGCCAAAGCTGCCGCTCTCTATCAGGCGGACCTGGTCAGCCATCCGGGCAGCGAGGAACTGACCGCCGGCCTGGTTCATGCCCTCTTGCATCAGCAGAAGGTGCGGGAAGCAGCGGAGCAAGTGAAGGCGGCGCTGCTTGTTACTCCCCACTCCGCGGCTTTGATCTCCCTGCGCGGCGAGGTCGAGTATCGTCAGGGAACGCCGTGGCTCGCCGACAAATCTGCCCTCGAATCCGAAAAATCGGACCCTTGCAACCCACGCAACCACCTGTTGCTGGCCAATCTGGAGCGCCTCAGCTCTTTCTATGCCTCCAGCCGCAAAGAGCTGCGTCTTGCCCACCAGCTCGACCCCGAAGACCCGGAGATTCGCTCCGAGTGGCTTCACACCCTCTCGTTGAAAAAACGCATCACGGAAATGGAAGCCTATCTGTCGGCTCCCAACGGAAGCGACGAAGACGAGATGCGCCACTGGCGGATGGACCTCGACAGACTGAAAAAGTTGGCGGCTGAACCCCACAAGGCTTGCCGCCTGGTTTCGCCGGCAGCGACCGCCGAAATGCCCTTTGTCCCCATCATGGCCGATTCCACTCACATACGCGCCTTCGGGCTCGACGTGAAGTTGAACGACCGCACGGCTCGCTTGCAGATTGATACCGGCGCGGGCGGGCTCGTGGTCTCTCGTTCGGTTGCCGAGCGCGCTGGTATCAAACCGTTTTCGCAAACCGAAATGGCCGGCATTGGCGATAGGGGATTCAAACCCGGCTACACCGCCTTTGCCGATTCCATTCGCATCGGCAATCTGGAATTTCAGGATTGCGCCGTGCGCGTCCTTGACAGCCGCAGTGTTGTCGATCTCGACGGACTCATCGGTATGGATGTCTTTTCAAACTTTCTGGTCACGCTCGACTATCCCAAGCAGAAATTGCAACTGGGCCCGTTGCCGCCGCGACCGGGAGAGAGCGCCGCGGAAGCTCCTGCCCTGAACACCAGCCACTCTGATCGGGACAGTTCCGAGGCAGCCGCTGACGATTCAGGCAAGCCTGATGAAGCAAAGCCTGCCGCCGCAACTTCCGCTGTCAATCCCGATGCAGCCGCTCCCGTCGCAAAGAAAAAAGCGCATGGCCCTTACGACCGCTACATCGCGCCTGAGATGCAGAGCTACACGCCCGTCTATCGCGCCGGCCATCAACTGCTGATGCCCACAATGCTCAATGACGGAAACCCCAGGCTGTTTATCCTCGACACTGGCGCCTGGACCACTTCCATCGATCCACAGGACGCCCGCGAGGTCACCAAAATCCATGCTCTCGACCGCTTGCAGGTCAAAGGCATCAGCGGAAATGTCGAAAAGGTCTATATCGCCGACAAAGTAACACTCAAATTTGCGCACTTATCCCAACAGGCGAACGGCATCGTCTGCCTTGATACTTCGCGCCTATCCAAGAATTCCAAGCTGGAGATTGCGGGATTTTTGGGCGCGACCACGCTCGAGATTTTGACCATCCACATCGACTACCGCGACGGGCTGGTCAAGTTCGACTACGATCCCAAGCGTTGAAGCGGGGCAGGCCTCACAACTGCTCGAAGATCTCCCGGAAATCCCACGCGCCGTGCTTGCCCGCCAGCCACTCGGCTCCGCGCACCGCACCCAGGGCAAAGCCGCGCCGACTGAGCGCGTTGTGGCGTAGCTCCAGCGTGTCGGTTTCGCTTGCGGCGGTCACCAGGTGTTCGCCCTTGGCGTCGCCCACCCGGTGCGAACGAATCTCTACCTTCGCCCCCGGCTGCGCCGCTTCCACAATCTGGCGCAGAGTGATGGCCGTGCCCGAGGGCGCGTCGAGTTTGGAAACATGGTGCGTTTCGTCAATCGAGAAAGTGTAGCCGTCCAGTTGCGCCAGCTCGGCGGTCAGCCGAAAGAGCTTTTGCACACCGATGGAGAAGTTCGTGCCGTAGAGCAGCCCGCCGCCGTGCTCTTGCGCCAAAGCCTTCATTTCGTCCAAGTGTTCATACCAGCCCGTTGTGCCGACCACAATGCGCCCGCCCAGCGCGAGCACGGCGCTCATGTTCTCGCGCGCCGCTTCCGGGGCGGTAAAGTCGATGACCGCATCCACGCCAGCCAGATTGGGCGCTGTCAAGGCCGCTCCGTGCGGGTTCTCAGTCACGTCCAGCGCGCGTACGCCGTGGCCGCGTTCCCGCGCCACATCGGCAACCAGACTGCCGGTTTTTCCCTTGCCTAAGACTAGAAATTGCATGAGTAAACCTCGGAAAAGCAGTGAACAGTGAACAGTGAACAGTTAAAAACAATTCCAGAGACATCTGAATAAGTCGGAGTTTTGAAAGGGCACGACTTTAGTCGTGCCGTAAGTGCAACAAAAAAAGAACGCGGGCTTTAGCCCCTGAGGGAGTGCTGGCATCGCGCAAGAAAACGGGCACGGAAATTCCCAAAATGTGTGTTTGAACCCTGCTGCAGCAACCCACTGCCCACCGCCCACTGTCCACTGTTCACTGTTCACTGTTCACTGTCACATCAAAAATCGCCGGATCGGGGGCTTGGAAGAAGGCCGCGTGCAGCGCCCGCACCGCTTCGTCCGAGTCGTCCTCGTCGATCATGAAACTCATGTTGATCTCGCTCGCCCCTTGCGAAATCATCCGCACGTTGATGTGGCTGATCGCGGAGAAGACCTGCGCCGCCATGCCGTTGCGGCCGCGAATGTCGTCGCCCACCAAGCAGACCAGCGCCTTGCGGCCCTCATATTTTACGTCGGCCAACTGGCTCAAATCGGCGGCAATCGCTGGCAGCTTGTCGTTCGAGTCCACCGAGAGCGAAACCGAAACCTCGCTGGTCGAAACCATATCCACCGGGCATTCGTACTTGTCGAAGATGTCAAAGATCGACTTCATGTAGCCGTGGGTCATCAGCATCCGGCTGGCCACCACGTCGATAATCGACAACTTCTTTTTGACGGCGATGGACTTGAAAGGACTCTTGCAGGGCGGGGCCAGCGACGTAATGCGCGTCCCCTCGCAACTAGGATTGCGGCTGTTCAGCACCAGCACGGGAATATTCTTTTTCACCGCCGGCAAAATCGTCGCCGGGTGCAACACCTTGGCGCCAAAGTAGGCCAGCTCGGCTGCTTCTTCAAAGCTGATCGCCTTGACCCGCAGCGCGCCGGGCACCACCCGCGGATCGCAGGTCATGATGCCGTCCACGTCAGTCCAGATTTCGATGGTCGCCGCCCGCAGCGCGCCGCCCAGTAGGGCGCCGGTAAAGTCCGATCCGCCGCGCCCCAGGGTGGTGGTGATGCCGGCCTCGTTGGAGGCGATAAAGCCCCCCATCACCGGCACTTTTCCCTGATCGATCAGGGGGCGCAGAATCTCCTCCGCGTGTTTCTCAATCAGATCGTCCTGCGGAACCGCCTTCTGAAATTGCGAGTCGGTGATGATAATGTCCCGCGCATCCACATGGACGCCGTTTACCCCGCGCTCCTGAAAGGCTTGCGCCACAATGCGGCTCGATACCCGCTCGCCAAAGCTCACAATCAGGTCGCTGATGCGCGGCGTCAGTTCGAGAATCGCCGACAATCCCCGCAAAATCTCATCCAGCGAGTCAAATTTCAAGTCAATGAAGTTCAGCAGCTCGGTGGCGTCGGTCGCGGTTTTCACCAGCTCGATGGCCGTATCCCGGTGCCGCGCCCTGAGCCGCGAGCTGATCGCCAAAGCGCCCGTGCGGTCGCCGCGCGAGGCAGCCTCGGCGGCGCGCAGCAACTGGTCCGTAACCTTGGCCATGGCGCTGACCACCACCACCGGCTGCCGTCCCTGGGCCACACGTCCGGCCACAATGGCTGCCGTGCGCGCGATAGCCGCCGTATCCTCGACCGACGTGCCGCCAAACTTCATCACTACCAGGCTCATTTTGAGTTTCCTATTCTTTGAAAGGGCACGGCTTCAGCCGTGCCACCAATTCAGAGAAAAATGCCGGGGCTTTAGCCCCTGCGGGAAGGTTGATCCAAAGCGTATATTCGCTCAGGGGCTAAAGCCCACCCTTTATTTACTGCTTCTTGCGGCATCCTTCGACTGCGCTCAGGACAGGCTAAAAGTCGTGCCCTTTCAAACCTCGACTCTTACCACAGGCTGCCAAGAGCTGTTAGCTTTTAGCTGTCAATTTGCCCAAACTGGCCAGCAACTCCGCGTTCAATATCGCCGCCCCCGCCGCGCCCCGTATGGTGTTGTGCGAAAGAGCCGTAAACTTCCAGTCCAGCAAGCCGCAAGGCCGCAGCCGTCCCACGGTCACCGCCATGCCCTTGCCGCGATTGCGGTCCAGCCGCGGTTGCGGCCGGTCGGCCTGTGGCGTCCACTCGATCGGCTGCTCCGGCGCGGTCGGCAATCCCTTGCCGTTCAGCGGCTTGAACTCCGCCCACGCCGCCAAAATCTCCTCGTGCGTCGCCGGACGGCCCAGCTTGATGCTCACACTCTCGGTGTGTCCGTCTTCCACCGCCACGCGGTTACATTGGGCGCTGATGCGCGCCGTCAGCGGCGTCACCGCGCGCCCTTCGAGCCGGCCCAGCAGCTTCAGAGTCTCCTCTTCCATTTTTTCTTCTTCGTTGCCGATGTAGGGCACCACGTTGCCCAAAATGTCCATCGACGGCACACCCGGATAGCCCGCGCCGCTGATGGCTTGCATCGTGGTCACAAATATCTGCTCGAGCCCGAAGCGCTCTTCCAGCGGCTTCAGCGCCAGCACCAGCCCAATCGTCGAGCAGTTGGGGTTGGTCACCATGTAGCCCCCCGACTGCTTGCGCCAGGGCTGCTCCTCAATCAGGTGCAGGTGCTCGGCGTTGATCTCGGGAATCACCAGCGGCACATTGGGCGCCATGCGATAGGCGCTCGAGTTGGAAATCACCGCGCAGCCTGCCTCGGCAAAGCGTGGCTCCAGCTCTCGCGCAATCCCCGTGTCCAGCGCGGCAAAAATGATCTTCGGCGCGCCCTCAGGCTCGGCCGCTGCCACCGTCATGCGCGCAATGCGCTCGGGCAGAGGCGTATCCAGCCGCCATTTGGCCGCCTCGCCATACAGCTTGCCGCTCGACCGGTCGCTGGCCGCAAGCCACGTGATCTCGAACCAGGGATGGTCTTCGAGTAGCTGAATGAAGCGCTGGCCAACCATTCCGGTCGCGCCCAGGATGCCGATGGAATATTTGTTTGTCATGGTCTTGGACTCTTCAGTGTACAGGACAACCGCCCTGGCCGGCGTACGAATGCCAACTCTCCAGCCTCACCGGCCTCTTGCCCGGCGTTTTTTTGCCGATGAAACAGACTGGAGCGGCTACCATGAATCTTCGCCAGATGGCCTCCCTGGTCGCTGACAAACCGCCAGACAAGATAGCCTCCGAGGCTTTACCCGCGGAGCGTTGCCTCACGCTGCTGGCCGAGGGTGTCGCCCTCAACGTGCCCGAAATCGACGAGGCCGCCCACAAGCAACTGCGGGCCAGCGTCGGCCAGTTGGCCCTGCAAATTCCCGACCGCGCATCTACCGACGAAAAATTGATCCAGATACGGACAATCCTCCACGAGTTCGAAGTCTACCGCCAAGGCGTGGAAAACGCCCTGCGCCAGCGTCAGGCCGCCTGGCGCGCGCTGGCCGATAAACTCCTCCGCGAACTGCTCACCCGCATCGGCATTGAAGTCGTCGCGCCCGAGGCTTCTTCTCTGCTCATCAAGATTCCTGCTCTTGTTTCCGCCGAGGATCTGGCAGCCTACCAGCAGGAGTTGAATCGCTTTCTCCACCCTGTCGGCGCGGATGGCCGCGTCAACGACATCGCCGCTCCGCTCAAGGTCGCCGACCGCTCCACCGCCAACCACAATGCGGCCGGTTTGCTGGGCGGCGGCAGCGCCGTCGAATACCTCAAGTCTGTGATGGAGCGCGGCGGCAACGGCTTTATCGCCATCATCCGCCTCGGCTGCCTCGACATTATCAGCCAGCGCTTCGGCCTCGAGGCCGTGCAAGATTGCCTCATGGCCGTCGCTTCCTTCCTCATTCACAGCCTCCATAGCGACGACGCCATTTTCCACTGGAGCGATTCCTCGCTGATGGCCATCTTGCAGGGCCGGGTTAGCGAATCGATCATTAACGCCGAGTTGCAGCGCATCGTCTCCCACAACCGAGACATCACCGTCAAAATAGAGGGCCGCACCATCATGCTGCGCATTCCCCTCACCTTCGATCTCACTCCCACCGAGCTGTTGCGCGATGCCAACGACCTCTACAAACTCTCCGCAAATCCTGAACCCAACCAATCCAAATGGTGACAGCATAATGGATCAAGTTCTGAGCGCGCCTCCGCTTGCCGAAAGCGCCAAACAAACCTGGATCGACGATCTCCCCCTGGCCTACTTTGAAATGGACGCCATGGGGGTGATTACCTGCGCCAATCGCGCCAGCCATGCGCTCCATGCCATCGAGCACGGCAGCCTGGTAGGCAAAACTCCATGGGAGTTCATGCCCGCCGGTGAAAAAGAACGCAGTTGCGCGGACTACCTCAGCCTCATCGCCAGTGGCGATGAACCGCTTGTGGTCTATCGCTCCTTCTACACCAGCGCCGGGCAATTCCGCGTCTACCAACTGCACCGCAGCCTGATTCGCGACCCGCAGGGCCGCCCCGCAGGCATGCGCGTCGTCGGCATCGACGCCACCGAAAGCACAAGGGAACTCGAAGAGGCCCACCAGGCCAGCCAGTGGCAGGCCAGCGTGTTGGCTTCGCTGCCCGAGGCGGTTATCGTTAGCGACGCTCTCGGTTTGATTCACTACCTGAACCCCGCCACCGAAGAAATGCTCGACTGCAGCGCCGCGGAACTAGCCGGCAAGATGATCGAAGAGGGAGTTCCGCTGCTCTTCTACTCCTCGCCAGAACAAAGCGAACTCAGCTTCCGCCGCGCCTTGCAGTCCAGCAGCCGGGGAAGCGCAATCCTCCTTGACCGCCAGAGTCGCCAACTGCGCGTCGACGTCAGCACCGCGCCAGTGATCGACCAAAACTGCGGCTTCGTCATCGGCGCCGTCACCATCCTCCGCCGGATAAGTGATTGATACGGCCTTGAGGCAATGCAGCACCGCGCCCCATCCATTCCGCGTACTTTGTGGAAGGGGTGGGAGACGACAAAGCTGGTGCGAGCGGATCAGCGAGCAGATGGCCCACCGCAGGTGGTTGCTTTTTCCCGGGTTATCCTCTAAAAATAAGATATGCAATTTACGTCTATTTCATTTCGCTGTTGTTGATTCCTATCCTGACAATCTAGCTAGCCCTTCTTTGTGCCTTGATGAGCGCCTGCTCGTCTGCGCATCTATCTATCAGCATTCGGGGCTGACCGAAAAAAACCTGTTCACATTTTGGAGGAAGGCCGCCATGGTACATTTGCGCGCCAAAAGTGTATTTATCACTCTATCGTTGATCTTCGCCGTGTTTCTGACCCTGCCCGCAACCGGTTTCGCGCAGAGTTTTCGCGGCGGAATCAGCGGCTCCGTGACCGACGCCTCGGGCGCTGTCATCAGCGGAGCCCAAGTCGAAGCCATCGAAACCGCCACCAACGTCAGTTACAAGACCGAAACGTCCAGCGCCGGTGAATACGTCTTTTCAAACCTGCCTCTGGGCGACTACACCGTCTCTGTCGCGGGGCGCGGATTCACCACCAAAAAAATCAACAAGATTGCTGTTCTTGCTGGCAGCAGTTACACCCTGCCGGTGGTGCTTACGGTAGCTTCCAATGCCCAAACCGTCGAGGTGACCGCCGACGCCCTGGCCGTTGATACTGTCACCGACACTCAGTCCACCGTGCTGCCTGACGAGGTGGTGCAAGACCTGCCCAACAGCGACCGCGATTTCACCCATCTCATCGGTCAAACCACCGGCTATGCCGGCACGGCCACCGGCGGCGGCGGTTATAACTTCAGCGTCAACGGCTCGCGCTCCAACGCGATCAACTGGGAGATCGAGGGCACCGACAACAACGATCTCTATTTGAATATTCCCGCCGTCAATCAGACCGGCATCAACGGCATCGCGGGCACCATCTTCCCCATCGACGCCATCGAGAATTTTTCCTTCGTGACCAGCGGCACCACCCAACTCGGCCGCAGTCCCGGCGGCGTGGCCAACCTCACTATCAAGGCCGGAACCAACGCCCTGCATGGTTCCGCCTACTACTACAACCACAACGAATTCTTTCAGAAGATCAATCCCTTTGCCTCCACCAAGTCCGAGACTCGCAACCAGCACTATGGTTTTTCGGTTGGCGGACCCATCTGGCGCGACAAGACCTTCTTCTTCTTGGGCGGCGAGCACCAGGGCTTCCTGATCGGCGCTGGCGGACAGGGCACGGAACCCTCCGCCGCCTACCAGACTCTCGCCTATCAACAGCTCGATCAATATAGCGTGGCCCACAACCAGGTCGCCGCGAATCTGCTCAAGGGCAACGGCACGTACGCCGCTCTCTGGCCTGCCGCCGCACTCACCGGCCCCGCCAAAGCCTATAACTACACCTCCACCGGCAACGACCTGGGCCATAGCTTCAACGGAGTTATCAAGCTCGACGAGCGGCTCACCGACAAGGACCACATCTCTTTCGCGTGGTTTGTCGGCCAGGGCTCGCAGACCGCGCCCACCACCTCCGAGCTGGCGCCCTACTTCCAAAAAGCGCCCATGCACATCGAAAACTATTCGCTGGTCTACAACCGCGTTCTTTCCACTCGGCTCACCAATCAGCTCGCGGCAGGCGTCAGTTACTTCAATCAGGTCTTCTCGGACGCCAACACCAGCTTCGACCCCTCCGGTCTGGGTCTCGACACCGGCGTCAACGCCACCCAGTTGCCCGGTTCCCCCCACCTCATCATTGGTCCCACAACCGCTAGCACCGGCCTCACCGAGGGCAGTGGCGCTGGCTTTGATCCCATCGGCGTCACTTCGCCCTCGGGACGCACCGACGTCACCGGACACCTCGACGAAGATCTGCTCTGGACCAAGGGCGCTCATCAATTCCACTTTGGCGGCGAGTTCCGCAAGGTGCAGGTTGACGACATCACCCAGGACGGCCAGCGCGGAACCCTCTACTTCGATGGAAGCCAGGGCCCGTGGAGCGCCGATTCAGCAACCGCTTCCAATGTCAAATATCTGGCGGACTTTCTGGCCGGCTACCTCGATCCCACCTATTCCGGCATCGTCCTGGGCGATGCCAAGCGGCTGGTCTATGTCAACGACTTCGCCCTCTACGCGCAAGACACCTGGCAGGTCAATCGCCGCCTTAGCCTCAATTACGGCCTGCGCTACGACTACGAAGGCCCGCCCCACACCGGCAAGCAGGACTTGTCTGTCTTTGATCCTTCGCTCTCTACCGGCCTGGCCGTTGTTGGCAAGGATGTGGCCAATATCTATTCCCAGTTCTGGGGCGGCTTCAGCCCCCGCGTCGGCTTTGCCTATCAGCTCGATTCAACCGGAAAAACCGTGCTGCGCGGCGGCTATGGATTCTACGAGGACTCCATCTTCATTGCTTCGGTCCTGGAAAACAATGACGCGCAAAACATCTCGGAGTTCGGCCCCGAGTACAACCCGGCGGGCAACAACCAAGTGGCCCAGGCCGCGCCGGTCAGCGGCGTGATCACCTCCGGTGTGGATATCTTCCATACCTACCAGGATGCGATCAGTGGAACCGGCTCGGTGAAGATCTCCACCTTCGACAAGCACCTCCGCCCCTCCGCCACTCAGCAATACGACCTCAACATTCAGCACAGCTTTACGCCTTCCGTCTTCTGGCAGTTGGGCTATGTCGGCACTCAGGGCAGTCACTTGCTCGGCCTTTTTGACATCAATCCTGCCGCTACGGGCACCGCCAATCTGGCCAATCCCGATCTCACCCGCCCCTACTACAGCAAGTTCCCGCAGTTCACGGTCATCGACGAAGCCCGCAGCAATCTTGGCTCCAATTACAACAGCCTGCAAACTTCGCTGCGTGTGCAAAACTGGCGCGGTCTCAGCTCGCAGTTGGGCTACACCTGGTCGCACGCCCTCGATTACGAGACCGGATTCCTGCCCTACGTTCCGCAGAATCCCCTCAACGAAAAAGACGAGTACGGAAACTCCGACTTCGATGTCCGCAACACCTTTACCGGCTATGCGGATTACCAAGTGCCCAACTTCCGCGGTCCCCGCCGCCTGACCAACGGATGGGTGCTCAACTCCGGCTTCTCCTTCCACGGCGGAACGCCCTACACCGTGACCTCCTCCGGCAACCCCAGCCAAAACGGCGAAGGCGCTGATCGCGCCGTGCAGGTGCTGGCGAACCCCTTGGCCGGCGTCTCTCACGCCATCACCGGCAATGCCACCACTGGCTACTCCGTGCAGTGGTTTAACACTGCCGCTTTCGTGGATTGCAACTCTTCTCCTAGCGTCCAGTGCACCTACTCGCCCACCCGCCGCGGCCAGAACTACAATCCAGGCTACGCCGATCTGGACCTGGCTGTCGCCAAAAACACCCACATCACCGAGCGGGTCAGCGCCCAGTTCCGCGCCGACATCTTCAACCTCTTCAATCACACCAACCTGGCTCCCGTCGGGCTGCCCACCACCGGCGACACCGGCCAGATCGGCTCCACCCTCGGCGTCTTCCTCGGCAACCCCGGCATCGGTCCCGGCGAACCAGAGAACGTGCAGTTCTCTCTGAAAATCCTCTTTTAGCCAGAGGCTTTTCATTCATCGGTCGAATTTTCACTCGCGATAAAATCTCCGTGCCCCATCCATTTCGCGTTCTTTGCGAAATGGGTGGGACAGTGCGAAGCTGGCGCGAGTGAAGAGCGAGCAGCCAGCCCCACCGCAGGGGTTTCAGCTTGGGGGTGGTGAGTCGAAAGCCCGCCCTGAGCGAAGTCGAAGGGGATCTGCGTTTCGCACCTGAATTCTTGAACGAAGTATCCGTCGTTGTCCACCTGCGGGCGGTCTTTTTGTCGATTCTGTCGCGTCGTTTCTTTCCGGGATTTTATCTTTCTAACTTTCCAAATCGGCTCAAGAACCCTCCTTTTCCTTCACATTCCCCTCAAGTTTTTCTCCCTCCGGTCTACCCTTTCTCCAGAGGCCACTTACTCCCATGCCGCGCAGTGTTTACAGGGCGTCTTTGCTGCTTGCTTCCGTTTTCGTGCTCTTCGCTCCGGCTGGTCTGGGATGCGCCGCCGGCGCGCAATCGTCCGATGACTTTCTCTCCATGCGGCCTATCGCCGGCCCCATCCACAGCGGCCCGGTGACTGTCCGTCCCCACGTTGCCAGCAACACCGCCACTACCACCACCCTTACCCTTTCCGCAACCTCGGTGAATGCCGGCACGGCAGTGACGCTGACCGCGCATGTGGCCGCGGGGGCTACCTCGGTTACGCCCGGAATCCTCTCCTTCTGCAACGCCGCCGCTTCCACCTGCACAGGCTCCGCGCTGTTGGCCTCGGCCGTGCTCACTTCCGCGGGCTCGGCCTCGCGCACCCTGCTCTTGCCGGTCGGCGCCTACTCCATTCTGGCCAGCTTTCAGGGCACCACGCCCTACGCTGCCTCCAGCTCCGCGCCCCAAACGCTCACTGTCGAGGGCGATTCGACATACGTCACCAAGGCCACGCTCACCAGCGTCACCGGCAGCAAGGGCAGCTATGCGGCAGGCGCTTCGCTCACCAGCCACGCGCCCACGGCTCCTACCGGCAGCCTGGTTTTTACCGACACCACCAACAATCGACAGTTGGGCAGCATCAGTCTGGCCAATGTGCCGCTGGGTGGCTACCAGCCCTTCGGCCTCATCTCCACCGGTTCGTCCAGCGGGCCCAACGATCTGGTCATGGGCGACTTCAACAACGATGGCATTCCCGATTTTGCCGTTCCCGATGCCTCCACAGGCGAGGTGGCCATCTTCCTAGGCAAGGGCGACGGAACTTTTGCCGCGGCCGTGGATTACTCAACCGGAGGAACCAGCAGCCAGCCTCTGGCCCTGGCCGTGGGCGACTTCAACGGCGACGGCAACCTCGACCTTGCCGTCGCCCTGGGCAGCAAGGCCGCGGTTCTCATTCTGCTGGGCAAGGGCGACGGAACCTTCAGCACCGGCAGCACTTTTTCCACCGCGGGTTCAAAGCTCTATTTTCCCGTCGGGCTGACCGTGGGCGACTTCAACCACGACGGCAAGCTCGACATCGTCACCGCCAACAACTCATACGATGTCAGTGTCTTGCTGGGCAATGGCGACGGCACTTTCCAAACCTTCAAGCAATACGGCACCAGCAAGGGCCCCACCTGGATTACCTCGGCCGACTTCAACAACGACGGCAATCTCGACTTGGCGGTCACCACTTCGGCCAATAATGTAGACATTCTGCTGGGCAACGGTGACGGCACCTTCCAAACCTATGCCAGCACCGCCATTGGCACGGAAACAACCCCGGAATCGGTCGTCGCCGCCGACCTGGACGGCGACGGCAATGTTGATCTGGTGGTGGCCTGCTATGGCGCCAACGCCCTGGGGGTTCTGCTGGGCAATGGCGACGGAACGTTTTTGCCGGTCGAGCTTTACTCTGGGGGCGATGGTCCCATTGCGGTTACCATTGCCGACCTCAATGGCGACGGCATTCCCGACGTGGTGGTCACCGATCTGGCCGGCAATGGCCTGACGCTTTTTCAAGGCGTGGGCGACGGCACCTTTCTGCCCCTGCCCGGCTACTCGACCACCACCAACTCGGAGCCGGCCGCCACGGTGGTTGCCGACCTGAACGCCGACGGAACCCCCGAAATCGTTACCGGACTCTACAAATCGAATGCCCTCTATATCATGCAGAACGACCGCATTCAGGGCGCGCTGCTCAAGGGCGTGACGCTTTCTACCTCGGGCACCATCGACGTGACCGCCTCATACGCGGGCGACAGCAACTACGCCGCCAACACCTCGACAGCTTACGCCTTCACCGGCTCGGCCACTACGGCGGTGGCGCCGGTCTTTTCGCCCGTGGCGGGCAGTTTTACCAGCGCGCAGAGTGTGACTATCTCCAGCGCGACCACCGGCGCATTTATTTATTACACGCTTGACGGCACCACGCCCACCGCCAAATCCACCGAATATGTAACTGCCATTCCGGTCAAAACGACGACGACCATCTCTGCCATCGCCATCGCCTCGGGATTCACCAACTCCTCGGTCTCTAAAGGCACATTCCTGATTGAGACGCCAGCCGCCGCGCCCACCTTCTCGCCCGCTGCCGGCAGTTACACCAGCGCCCAAACCGTCACCCTGGCCAGCACCACGCCCAGCGCCACCATTTACTACACTCTCAACGGGACCACGCCGACCACTTCGTCGGCCAAATACACCGCGCCCATCACGGTCAGCGCCACCACCACCATCGAGGCTCTGGCAACGGCTACCAACTACACCAACTCGACCGTCTCGCTGGCGCTTTACAGCATCAACCTGCCCAAGCTGGCGCTGGCCTCGAGCGTCGCCGCCCCCAAAGCTAACCAGAGCCTGCAACTGACGGCCACGCTCACGTCGCCAGGAACCAGCAATCTGGCCGGATCGTGGACCATTTCGGACGGCAAGACTGTTTTGTGCACGGGCAGCCAGACCACCCAGTCGAGCTACGTTTGCGCGGCCAAGCTGGCTCATGGCGTTCACTCACTGACCGCGGCCTACACCGGCAAAAGCAACGGCCTCGCGTTGACCGCTGCGCTTTCGCTCACCGTGAACTGAGACGGATTTTTGGCCCGTGATGATTGATCTGGCTCCTGACTAACAAGCGTGGACCAGGAGGTCCACACCACAGCCAGCCGGGAGGTCGGCGCTACACTTTCATGCCGGTGCTAAAGTGGTTTCAAACGCATCTTGCTGACGGGGTCGGGATTCTTGCTGGTTTTTCGCTCTTTTTTTGTAGCTCTTCTCGCGCTGCCTTTTGCCGCTCAGGCGGCTACGCGCCTCGATCTTGCGGCGGTTCCCAGCCAGATGCGTTCAACGGCCTTTACCATCAAGGTCAATGGCCAAAATCTCGATGTGGCCCACGCCGCTGCC
>Ga0224528_1001122_pt1 | contig 18540 bp, 18 predicted proteins | sample CBST25metaG_2_FD_179888 | JGI IMG/M metagenome (GOLD analysis project Ga0224528, IMG submission 179888) | Peat soil microbial communities from Stordalen Mire, Sweden - C.B.S.T25 | ecosystem: Environmental > Terrestrial > Soil > Wetlands > Peat | place: Sweden: Norrbotten County, Stordalen Mire...
GCGTCGCCAAGCCAAGGCCTGGAATCGCCACACCAACCGCGACACGATCACGATTCAGTGGAAGTTCACAAGAAAGCTGGCCCGCCTAAAGCTTAATTACGCATTCACGCGGTCACGGTACTAGTTGTTCAGGATGAGAATAAGGGAGGGGACGAAACATTACAGCATAGACAATGCTGAAGACAGCGGCGTTCGCTCCAATTCCTAACCCTAATGTCAGTAGTGCTGAGATCGTAAAGCCGGGCGATTTCAGCAACTGCCTAACCGCAAACTTTATGTCGGTCCAGATGCTTTCAACGGTCGGCCACTGCCAGACCTCACGGCTGCGCTGCTCAATCAGCGTCACGTTGCCGAACTCGTGACGCGCTGTGCGCTCCGCCGCCTCTCGCGTCATGCCACCATCCATCAAGTGGGCAATCTTCTCTTCGATGTGTTCGCGGATTGATTCAGAAAGCTCGTTGTAGCGACGACGACGGGTGAACAGTTGTGTGAGCCAGCGCATGAGATAACTCCTAAGATTCAGCAACTGCAAGAACACGGTTGATTCCCGTAAACATCTTTTCGAAGCTCGATAGCTCTTCTTCCAGGTGTTTCCGGCCTGCCTCAGTCACTTTGAAGACGCGCACCGGCCGCTTCCTGGCCGAGAGTCCCATTTCGGATTCCAGCCAGCCTGTTTTCAACATGCGCTGCAAGGCTGGATACAAGGAACCTTCCTCGATCTGGAGAAGATCGTCTGAAATGTCCTTGATGTGCTGCGCGAGCGCATATCCGTGCATCGGCCTTCGATTCAGGGTTTGCAGAATCATCAGCTCCAGTGCGCCGGGAAAGAGGTCGCGGTATTCAGATTTTTTGGCCATGCGTTGAGAATATTCTCAGATGACTGTTTTGGCAATAGTATGTTAAAAATGGCTTGGCGCACTTCCGAAAGCGAGGGAGAAATTCGCAATTCGCCTTCCTCATAAACACATAGGCCGCTTTCATATGACTGATGCAAAAAGAGTTAACGTGGATCGTTTCTTGCGGGTGGTACTGGCGGTGGCCGAGGCGCGCCAGATCACGCTGGCTGCTGAGCGCCTCGGAACTGCTCAACCCTGGGTCAGCCGTCAGATCAAAGAGGTGGAAGGGGAGGTCGGTGTGAAGCTGTTCAAGCGAATCCATGGAGGGGTGGAAACCACTCCCAGCGGCGACGTGTTCGTAGAAGAGATTACGCATGCGGTTCTGCACATTGAACGCTCGGTATCCCGCGCACGGGCGGCAAGCGCGAGCGTGACTGACAGGCTCCTGATCGGCATCTCACCGACGTTTGACCCGGATCTGTCCGATCAACTGCAAGCCTGCCTGCGCTCCACATTATCGGGCATGGAATTGGCGTTCGACAGCCGGTTTGTTTCCGAACAGGTTGAGGACATTCTGCGAACTGATTTGCACATGGGACTGGCAGAATTGCCGATCCGGACTGAAGGGCTTCGCGTTTCGCTTCTACGGCGCGTACCCATGCTGATCGCGGGCGGGCGGGGCGAACCATTGCTAGCTGCGTCGACGCTCGACGCGGGAAACCTCAACCGCAAGCCATGCGTGATTTTGGCGTCCCAAAAGAATCCGTCTCAAGAGCGCCTTGTGGCATTTCTCCGCAAGCGCGGAATGAGGGCCGAGAATATTCGCGAAGTGCTGACAGTTCCTGAAGCTTTGCATCACGTCACGCGGGGTAAGGCATACGCGGTCGTTCCACCCTTAGCAACCAGACTCAGATATGACGGGGTGATTTTCAGGCAAATGAATGGATTTCACATCAACTATGGCGTGATCTTCCACCAGGACCACAGGAATGCCGCCATCAGGACACTACTGTCCGCCGTGCAGCAGTGTTGTTCGGCAGACAGGACCGCTATTCAATCACAGGGGAATGGAGGGAAGGGCCAGCAGAAGACTATAGCCTGCTGAACATCTGGCTCATGGAGACTTCGAAGCCGTCGGCGATGACCTTCAGGTTCAGAATGCTGATGTTCCGCTTGCCGCGCTCGACGTCGGCCAGGTAGCTGCGGTCGAGGCCCAGAATGTCTGCCATCTCGTCCTGAGTCCACCCGCGGCCTTTGCGCAATTTACGCAAACGTTCGCCGAACGCGATCCTGATATCGGGGTTGGACACTCCCCAATCATCGGATGTAGGCTCCGAGTAACAAAGCGGCTATGAGCAACAATAGAAATTTAATAGGATTCACAGGAATGACGCATGGATTCGAGGTATTCTGCTGATGCTTGCTCTGCTTGAACCTCCCCGGAAAGGTAGTTTTCACATGAAGTGTTTTCGTCACCGGATCGGTGTCCACGCCAAGATTTACTTCGACCTCGACCTCGACACCTCGACCCCTTCCCTGGCCGAACTCGTCGAGGCAGTTGTAGCCAGTCTGTCCGCCGTGACGGACGATGACGGCGCATTTGAACTGGCCCATCTTGCCGGAGGACGAGTCTTTCCGGCCTGGAACAGTGTGGATCGCGAACTGGAACCTGGAGAGGCGCTGGACCCGGCGAAGATCGAGGTTCGGGACGTGACCAAGATTGATCGTCCAAATTGAACGCCTCCCGGTAACGGTTAGCCAGTTATGCGTTTTGGATCAAAATCTATCCGCTCCTGTTCGAACCATGTCATCTCGACAGGCAGAAAATCGGGCTTGAGATAACAATAGGTGGCTGGCAGAGGGGTGATGCCATCGAAGGCGGCTACAATGGCCTGGGCATTCTTGAGGTCAAAGAAGACCTTCTCCTCGAACAACGGCTCCTTGTGCTTCTGGTACTGCTTGGAAGCGGAAACGGAGCCTTTATTAGACGAGGTGTGGCCGCTAAGCCAGCCGACGTTGGCATTGGTGCTCGATTCGGAGACGGTGTAGCTGATCCGGGTCTTGTCTGCTTTGCCACATAACTCGGAGGCGTAGCGGGCCGTCTCGGGGTCCGAAGTCGTCAGAAACACTTTCGTGCGAAAAGATTGCAGCAAGGTCTGGTAGCCCTCATTAGGCAGCGCCTCTTTGAGCGACGATATGCTCTGCGTGGCGACAATCGGGATGCACTTCGGCTGCCGGGAGAGGGACAAAAAGCGCTCATCGCCAGTGGGGTTGTCGCCCCCAACAGTGGCGAAATTCTGGTACTCGTCGCAGATGAACACGGTGGGCCGGAAATGCCTTTCCGGGTGCTCTTCCATCTTCGGAATGCGCAATTGCACGGCCCGCTGATAGTCCACTTTCATCAACGTGCCGATGGTCTTTGCGAGCGCCGGGTTAAGCGCCACGGGGAAATTGAGGCCAACGACAGCGCCAGATTCGATCAGTTCCTCGAATGGCGGCAGGACCCGCCCATGTGGATCGTCGGCACAGGGCTTACCCTCATAGAGTTCTTTTGACGGGCAGAAGACGCGGCGCACCTGGGGATCGGTCTCGAACAGGGACAGGAATACCGCGATGCCCTGCACGATGGACGTTTTGACCTCGGCGCGGAAGAACTTCCAGTGTTCCCAGTACCAATACTGAACGCTCTCGAAGCGGTTGCGCATCTCCGGATCGGCCACACCTCGGATGTATACCGAGAACTCAGCATCGATGGAATGGGCCAGCGTCTGTTCCAACTCTTCGGTCCACCGCGCGACATATAGGCCAGAATCGTCGTCACGCTGAAAACCAAGCCGGGACAGCACCTCGCGATTATCCTGGTACACCTGCTGGCTGACTCCTATATAGGAGACTATGCTGAATTGCGTCCCGACCTGAATCAGCAGTTCCTCCAACGCGCCGGAGCTGATTACCGTGCGGAAGACATCGACCAGCGTCACGTATCCGTCTTTAACCCGGTGGAGCAGGATCACGTACCGGACGAGGTCGGTGTACGACTGCGCCCAGAATGGTTCTTTGCCCCGGCCCCAGATGGCAGTGATGATGGAAGCTATGTTGAATGCCTGCGCGTAAGGGTCCAGCGAGTTATTGAGCGGGTTGTAACGCATGTCGCCGACGAGTGAGACTTCGACATAATCCTGTTCCCGCCCGTACTCCGCAAGGATTCGTTTGAGGTGCCGGCAGAGGTCTCCCTTGACCTCCAATACAATGCCGGACAGTTTGCGCTCGGTGTCCTGCGCCCGGTACGCGAACAACTGCCGCATGGCAGGCAGGATCAATCCCAGGGTCTTGCCGGAGCCGATGGAACCGAAGGCGGCAATACCTGTGTACAAGCCGCGCTCGGGGATGGACAGCCAGCGTGGCGTCGGACTCGGAATAGGCGCAAGCTGACGGTGGACCTCGCCAACGACCAGCGACAGGTCTTGCCTTGTTCGTGGATCGGGATAAGGCGGAAGCGGCCCGGCCTTCCGGTTTGTCTCTGGTCGATAGAAATGGACGTAGATCATCGAGAACAGGACAGAGAAGGCCAGGAACGGCGTGCTGTAAAGAAAGAAGGTATAGCTCCAGACCAGCGCGCGGTAGATGGTGGGCCGCTCCAGTGCTATTAGGCGCAGCACGGGGTCCGCTTCGCGGACCGGGAAGTATGACTGAAGCACGATGCCAGAGGCCACGCTCAGTCCCAGCGAAAGCACAACGCGGTATTCGACAAGTAGCCGCGACCAAGCGCGCAAAGACGAGAGAAACCGCATCAGAGACCTCCTTGCGCGGAGGCCCGCTTTGGGCCGGATTGGGTTGACGCTCTGTGTTGCTGAAAGTCCTCAGCGTTCGCCAGCGCGAAGCGCAGCAACTCGTTGATGACATACCGGCGGTCGTTCTCCGACCACTGGCAAAGCAGTTCGATGTTGGCTGCGGTGGATTCTTCGATGGTTGTCTTGAGAACGACCCAGCGGCTCTTGCTGGCTCCGTGCTCGATCCTGAGTTTGCTCATTTGTGTTCTCCTTGTGGGCCGATGCGCGGCCCGGCTGTGTACTGCGTTTGTCGATGTGCTGCTGTCCTTGGGTTCGGGGGCGGGAACGACGAGCGACAGCGGCAGCACGGATGTGCGGGTCGTTCCCGCCCCCGAACCCATCACATCCATGACCCCACGCACGTGGGCACCGCATTGAATCGCAGTGGTTTATGCTGCTTCCCCATAGAGGTGGAATCGCAGATGGAATGAGAAGGATGCTCCGGACACGACACCTCCGATGCAAAGATTTCATGTTCTCGAATCGTTCTTGAAACCGCATCGAACGCTTGCCGAATGCGTTCGGCAGTGTTCGAATCGTGTTCAGTTTCTCTTCAAGACAAGTTGCAGATTCGTTCGTCACAGCACGGCCCTCCGGTACTTCATGCTCCAAATGGGGTAGTCATGCTGAAGCAGGTAGCCACGAATGGAAATGGTTTGCGCCATCACTCCCGCCGAAAGCCGGCGTAGAAATTCATGCTCCGCCGCTGTGAAGTTGTGCGCGGTGTCGGCGGTGTAAATGATCTCGGCGCGCTTCAGTGCAGAGAGAAGCGCAGCGCGCTCGTCCATCCAACGGGCAAAGGATGATACCGACCGCAGGCCGGGATCGACATAGACGAAGCGCACCAACGGCTCTTTGCCGTCTGTTCCGACATGAACGGAGATGGGGAATCGGTCAACGAAATAGCGAACCTGCATATCAGTGACGGAACTGCCGCGATAGAGAATGCTGGGCAGTAACTCGAAAGGGACACCGAGTTTATCGCGGAAGAACTGAACCTTGCGCTCCGCGGTTTCGAGGAACGTGTCACCAAAATGGTCGAGCAGATAATCAAGCTGCATCAGCCGGAGTTTGATTTCGGTGTCGGCCTTGGCGCGGCGGTTCTGCGAGTTCTCCTGATCGAGGATGCGATAAATCGTCTTCGATTTCAGGTGGAAGATGTGCCGTCCATGCGCATACTCGATGGCGTGGGCGTGCTCGCGCTTGATGGATTTCTCCAGAAACCTCTGCACCATCGCGCCGTCTTCGCGCCGCAGGAATTGCAAATACTGGCGACGCAGAAAGTAGCCGCAGTGCATTCCGACCAGATACAGGAATGCAGCCTCGCGCTCGGTATAGCCTAGTTTCTGCAATTCGGCGATGGGATCGTAGACGAGGCTCATAGGTCTAGCACCCGGTCGAGCATGTGGTGCTCGTCCTCGATCCGCGCGGAGATGCTGTGCGCGTCGCGGCCTGAAGCGTAGATATGGAATCCGGCCTGGGCCTTTGCCCGCAGATGGCCGGGACGATACGCGGCTGTCGCAACTTCAATGTCGGAGAAGCCTGTGCGCGACCCCTGGTCGCGGTCGTGCAGGATGCGGGCATCGGGAATCTGAATCTGGCCGTCGATAAATGGCAGCTCGTGTTCCTGCGCCACTTGCTGCTTGATCTCGCCCATGTCCCGGTCCGGCTCGACCTTCCGTGCGGCATGAATGGCTTTCTGGACTTCGGACTTGATCTCGAAGTCGAGCTTCACGCGAGGGTTCTCGCCGCCCTCACGTTCGATCTTTTCCCACTCCTTCAGGTAGGCACGGTAAATCTGCGAATCGTGCTCCGCCTCGCGGGGTTTCACCAGTCCGTGATAGAGCCGCTGTCCGGGATCGATCTGGTTTGTGGAACGGGCGAGCTGTTCACCGTCGCGGGTCAGTGTAATAACCTCCAGCCGCTCCACCGGGCGGCTGCGGCCATCGCGCCGGGCATTCACGATGTCCAACGAAACAAGGCCCTGCTCTTTCAGAAAGCGCAGGTCGCTACGCAAAGCGGGCTCGTTGCCGGCGTAGATGTTCTGTGCGGCATCTTTCAAAGACAGGACGCGGAAGCGGCCCGTCTCATAGAGCAATTGCCGCTCCTCTTGATGCATGCGCAGGCCGGGAATGGTGTGCGGCAGTTGGTGACGGCTGCGAACAAGGCGTTCGCCCGGCGCGCGATCCGGCTGCCGCACGTCTGGCGTTGGATTACGCTCATAGCGTCGGCGTGGAATCTCCGGGAAGTTTGGCTGTTGCGCACGCGCCGCCAGTTCGCGGACACGGCGGTCGAGCGGTCCCGGCTCAATGAGCGGTTCCTGCCGTGGCAGCTCCGGCGCCGGTCCACGCCGCGGCTCCCGCTGTATGTGGCGGGCGTCGTCGTCCTGGGGAATGTCGAGCCTCATGCTTGCAGCTCACTCTTCCGGCCATGAACAACACGAACGTCGTAATCGGCGACGTTGCCGAACGTATCCATTCTGCGCTGCGCCGCCTCTCGCGCAGCGCGGACCCGAGCAACCAGATCGCCGGAGCTGTCCATGTAACGGTCATCTTTTTCGTTCGCGCGAGCCTGTGGTACTGGCTCTATTTCTGGCTCTGTTGGCGGTTTCTGCGCCTGCGACTGCGAAGTGGTTATCTCCATCGGTTGCTCCCTGTGCGGGCAACGACCGAAACGTGCCCGTCACACTTGTGAAACTAAGAGGAACTGGAGACAGCGTTGATTACCATTTGGGGCATCGCTATGACTGGAAGGAATAGCCACACAATTAGCGTTCCGATTTCAGATGATTGTGCGTGGTAGGTCGATTGTCCACCACAATTCGATTGTGGTGATCTCTATTGCCACTGACCATGCTTGGGGCAAGCTCCAGTCACAATTTCGACCGATATCCCCATAGTTCGATCGCAATAAAGCGAGACTGTCCATGGGAGTACAGAGTCGTGGTGTGCGTGACCGGTACGGCGAAGCACATCATCCGTGTACGATGCATCGATGCAATTTCGCCGCCTGACGGATTGGCGTCGACAGTCAGTGATCATCCAATTGGGTCTACAACAGGTGAAATCGTTTGGAAAGTTCCGCTTAGCGCCGAGCAATTGCTTTTCCCGAGAGGGCTTTTAGTGTTCTTTATCGACTTTGAGTGCCGCCGCGTTCAATAATGTGGACACGTCCAGAGGAAAACGATGCCACCACACGGACAGGAACTCGTTCGCAGTCTGTTCAATTACGTCATTGCGTATATGCAGATAAAGACGCCGTGTGCGCGGAATATTGTGCAGCAACCGTGGTTTCAGTATCTCGGCGAAGTGCCGCAACACGAGACCGTTCAGTTCACTCCGCCAGTATCAAGCGACAGCGCCTCAGGCTGGCAACTGCTAAAGGTTGGCCGAGCAAAGCTGGTCGAACCGCCGCGTCTGCCGGAGATTCTCTTTGAGTGGATGGATGCAGACTGGAAAACCCAGCAGGATCCGCGCCCAACTCCACAAAGGGACCTTAACCTCGACGGTGAGGTCAAGGTAGAGCTGTTCGAGGATTCGCCGGAGCGCGTCGCCGCTTTCGCCGGCTGGATGCCTGGTTTCAAGAGCTGGAGCGTGGCAGATCGGAGTGCCAGAGCGGCGCTGAAGCTGTTCGAGAAATTGTATGAAGTCTACGGTATACTTCAACGCGAGAATGAACTCTGGGAGTTAGCCGTCGGCGATGGGTTCCTGTTCCACGGTCCCGCGCAAGTTGACCATCCTCTCCTGATCCACACGTTGCAGCTTGACTTTGATCCGAAAACCCCTGTCTTCACTATCACCACCACGCTCAAGTCTCCAGAAATTTATGTCGCACTCCTGACTACACTTGGGCTCGACGGTCGACATCTGAACGCTCTGCAGGAAGAGCTGGAAGGTGGAGACTATTCTCCACTTGGGGCAGAAGAGACAACGGCGTTTCTTAAGGGCCTTATCCAACGATTTGGGAATGGCGTCTTCTGCGAATCGAAGGCCGCAGCCCCGACGGACAGCCCGGCTCTCTATCGAAAATCAGTTCTGTTTTTGCGGCGGCGCGATACCGGTTTCGGTCGAGCTCTTTCCGTTATTGCGCAGGCTATCGATGCGGGAGTGCAACCGTCGGAAGCCATCCTCAAAATCGTTGGTGCAGTTGGAACTGGTCTCAATGCAGTGCTCACTGACGGCTCGCATGGAGAATCAACCAGTTCAGATGGACGGGACGGAGATGTGGATGCTGCTGTGGACACAGTGGAACGGCAGACTCGGGACGATCGCAATGTGCTGTTCAGTAAGGAATCGAACGCTGAGCAATTTGAGATCGCACACAGGCTGAGAAACCAGAAAACGGTGCTGGTACAAGGACCTCCCGGAACCGGCAAGACGCATACCATCGCCAATCTGATTGGCTCCTTGCTCGCACAAGGGAAAACAGTCCTCGTCACCAGTCAGGCCAGTAAGCCATTGAGAGTCCTGCGCGAGAAAATCGTTCCTGAGCTACAGCCTCTTTGCGTCAGTGTAGTTTCCGGTGATGAAGCAGGAAGACGTCAGCTCGAAGCGTCAGTAAATGGAATTACGGCAAGACTGGGATCGGACTCGGCTCAGCGACTGGAATCTGAATCGATTCGCCTGATGGCGGAACGCTATCAACTGCTCAATCGTATCGATAAGTTGCGCCAAGACATCTTTAAGGCTGCGAATACGGAGTACCGAACGATCTGCATTGGAGACGAGGAGGTTGCACCGTCGGAAGCAGCCCGCTTTGTTCGTAAAGGTCACGCGACCTTGGACTGGATACCCGGCCCACTCCAGCCTCTGACGCCATTGAATCTCGATGTAAACGAAGTGACTAGACTTTACGGCACGAATGCAGAGCTTACCGATGAAGACATCGCTGAACTTCGGTGCGAGTTGCCTTTAGTAGCAGATCTGCCGACCCCGGAGGACTTTCGGGCACTTGTTAGTGAGTCTGAAAGTCTCGCCGATATCGATAATCACCCTCTTCTCCGGTTCTGGAGGCAGAGTGACCAAGAAGAATTAGCCATAATCTTGAAGGAAATCGGCCTTCGCGTGGCCGCGGTGAGTTCGGTCCTCACTGCGAACTCGGAGCCTTGGGCCGAGACCTGCCTCCTTGCCGGTATACGTGGGGAAGCGAGTCGGCGTGTCTGGCAGATGCTCACGGCTTTTGCTCAAGAGGTGCGCGATTTTTCCGTCGCACTCGAAACCGACGCAGTGCTTAAACGCCCACAGCTTACCTCCGACCCATTGAGAGATCAGCAGCAGATCCTTGAAGAGATCATCAGTTCGTTGTCCGCAGGGGGTAAGCTCGGGCGCTTCACTCTCCTGTTAAAACGCGATTGGAACCGACTAATTGAAGGTTGGCGCATCAAGGGGAGCTCGCCTGCGACGCTTGAGGACTTCCAATCGTTAAAGGCCCGCTGTGATTTAGAGGAACTCCGGGTTGACCTGCGCGAACGATGGAAGGCAATCTCTCCTGTAATGGCATCGCATGAACTGCCCCAGGATCAGGCTGAGTTTGTAGCGTGCCAAGCTATTCCGGGAATGAATCGCGCTCTCGGATGGCACAATCTCGAATGGCGACCGCTCGTGGAGGACCTGAAGCGAAGTGGCCTAGATTGGGTGCTTTTGGAGGTTAATCAGCAGGCGACTCTTAGCTCTGATGGAGAGCTGCTTACGATAAAGAATCTGGCAGCCCACGTCCCTGAGCTGATTCGCATTCGTCTTTTGCAACTTCGCAACAAGGAACTGAAAAGAGCAACAGAACGGCTGCACGAACTTTCCTCACATTCGCATGCCATTGTTGTCGCCGACTTGCGACGGGCGGCAGGAACTCTGGATGCCGATCTCTATGAGGCCGCCTATGCGCGCCTTGCAAATCTGGCAGGTTTGCGCCCTGCTTTCGATTGTCGTCTAGATCTACTGGCGAAACTTTGCGAAATTGCTCCAGCTTGGGCCGAGAATATCGTGCAGCGATCCGGAGTGCACGGCGGTTCTCTTATTCCCGGAGATGTTGAACCAGCTTGGCGTTGGAGGCAGTACAGCCAGGAACTAGATGCCCGGAACGCGACTTCGGTCAATGCACTCCAGTTGGAGCTGGACTCTTGCCAGAAGCAGCTATTCAATATCACCGCTGCTCTCATCGATCGTCTGGCCTGGAAGCATCAGCTGGCCCGCGTCACGAACCGGCAGGATCAACGTACTGCATTGCAGGGCTGGGTCGATACCATGCGGCGTGTAGGTGCAGGGACTGGAGTACAGGCGACACGCTTTCTCGCGGAGGCCCGCAAGCTGATGAATCAGTGCAAGAGTGCGGTTCCTGTATGGATTATGCCCATGTCGCGAGTGGTGGATAGTTTCGATCCAGCAAAGACCTCCTTTGATGTCGTCATTATTGACGAAGCAAGTCAGTGCGATCTGGGAGGTCTGGTTGCCCTTTGGATGGCCAAAGAAGTGATTGTTGTAGGCGACCACGAGCAGGTGAGTCCCGACGCCGTCGGCCAACAAGTGGCCCAGATTGCCGCTCTGCAGGAGACCTATCTGCAGGACATTCCCAACAAGCATCTTTACGATGGACAGCTTTCGCTCTACGATCTCGCGCGACAATGTTTCGGTGGTACGGTCTGCTTGCACGAGCACTTCCGCTGTGCCCCGGAGATCATTCAATTCAGCAATGTCCTTTCCTATGACCGCAAGATCAAACCGCTGCGAGACACGACCTCAATTCGCGTTAAGCCGCCGTTAGTTGCGTGCTGCTTGGAGGAGGGCCAACGCCGGGGAGATCACAATGACGAAGAGGCACTAACGATCGCATCGCTGATCGTGGCAGCTATCGATCAGCCGGAGTATGAGAGTGCAACCTTTGGTGTCATTGCAATGGTCGGCAACACCCAAGCCCCACTCATTGACAAACTGCTGCGCCAAAAGCTGCCAGCCGCGGTCTACGATGAGCGCAAGGTCATGTGCGGCAACCCGTCACATTTCCAAGGAGATGAGAGAAATATTGTGTTCTTGTCTCTCGTAGATGCACCAACGGCGCCGGGGCTGCTGCGCACGGTTGCTTCTGGAGCGCGTGACATGTACAAAAAGCGTTACAACGTTGCCGCCAGTCGAGCACAGGACCAACTATGGGTAATTCACTCCATGGATCGACAAGCTCACCTGTCGCCGAATGACCTGCGCCGGCGGTTGCTGGACCATGTCTACGACCCAGCTTCTTCTATGGAAGCGGCAGGTGGTCAGGAACAAGATGTCGATTCGGAGTTCGAGCGACTTGTACTGAAGGATCTAAAGAACAAGGGATATAAAGTTGTGACCCAATGGAAAGTCGGAAGCTACCGCATCGATCTCGTGGTAGAGGGGGTGCGCGAACGCCTCGCAGTCGAATGCGATGGAGACCGATACCACACGGTGGAAAACCTCCAAGCCGATATGGAACGCCAAGCTGTCTTGGAACGGCTCGGCTGGCGGTTTATTCGCATCCGAGGGTCAGAGTTTTTCCGCGACCCCGACTGTTCCCTGATCCCACTGTATGAACGCCTAGAGAGAATGGGCATTGAGCCACTGAGCAGCACAACCCCACCGCAGGATACAGAGTTGAGCAAGAGAGTGATCGGCGAGGCTCGGAGAATACGAACGGAGTGGGAAGCAGAACCAGATTTGATTGACGAGATTCTCGGTCGAACTCGCTTGAAACAAGGAACTGAGTTTCACATCGAAGATCTCGGCGAAGAGGAGGTCGCTATACCTGGCCAAACGCCGCTCCATTAACGTTTTCCCTCTTCCCTCGGAAGAAAGGTGTGCCGTGCAGTCTACCGTACTGCTGTCAGCCCACACCGTAGCACTCAGAGGAATTGATTGTCCGAAGGCCAACCGCGTAAGGCACTCCATGCAGGATTAATAGGTGAAACTGAAAAAATGGTAAGGTACTTCGGCTGCTGATTTTCTCTGTCCGCACGAAAATGCCCGGGAAGAGGGCCTTCAACCCCACGTCATTTATACGGCATTACTAGGGAATCGAACGCAGCAGCGATTCGAGCAGATTGATTTCCCGAGGCAGGCTCGGGTCCGTTTTCAAACCGCCCTCCAGTGGTCTGGATTACGCTTATCGTTCAGGTGGCGAACTCGAGCAACATGGGGCGTGTGCCCATGCGATTTTGCCCAGCTAATCGCCTCTTGTTGGGTGCTTGAGGTGTGAAGAACGTGATCTGTGTGATCCTCTACCACGTAATCGTCGATCCGTGTCCCTTCCGGTTTTCCCTTTGGACGAGCTTCTACGTAAACGGCGGCCATTCTTTCTCCAATCGTCCCTCGCGCCTGCGTTGTCCAGCGCTTTAATGTAGTAGACGCGATGAGTGCCGTAACTATACGCGAAACCCCATTGAACAGGCAATTGAAATCTCTACTAAACAGGGCGGCATGGTAGCTCATTTTATCTTTGGATATAAATGGCTCTGAGACGACTGGCCTTGGAAAGCTGAGAACGATCAGGAAATAGCAGCCGACGTCATTACCGCCGGCCCCGCTCGTGCCCAGGGACCTGCTGCGCAGAGAGGTGGAGCTGCAAAAAAGGACTGACAAGGACCCCAACGCTCCACTGGGGTGTGAGCGGTTAGTCCTAGACGTCCCTGCGCAGGGTCATCCATTCCCGCGATGGCCAGCACCGAACCTGGTGTGGCAGTCGAGTCCAGTTTGCGCCAGCGAGCGCACCGCCAACGGCGGCTGTGGGCTTGATACGACTGGGAGCCGCAACGGGTATACGCCCACGGACGCAGGAATGGATGAGCACGATTCTGTCGCCAGCCGCCTTACAGCGACGGCATGATATTTCGCATCGAGTTCGATGCCGAGATAACGGCGGTTCAACCGCTGCGCTGCTAGTAGCATCGAACCTGAGCCACAGAATGGGTCAAGCACAACGGAGCCTGACTGCGAGAACGATTCAATCAAGGGCAAAAGGGCTTCGACAGGTTTCTGTGTAGGGTGGAGCATGTTACCGGAATAGGGCATATCAATCACATCTGCGATGGGATGCTCGGGCAGGGCTGGCTGCCCCTTTGCCAACAAGTACGCTTGTTCATGGTGGTATTTCAGAAAGCGCACCTTCGATGCGTAACCCTTTCGGAACACCAGATGCCCGACAGCACGGAAACCGGCACAGCGCCACGCATCCATAAACTTGTCTACTTTCGTCCAACTATAGAAAGCCACCATGAACGAGTCCTGCCTGAGAACGCGATAAGCTTGCAGAAATGCGGGCCTGAGCCAATCTGCACAATCGTCGTTCTGAATAGAGCGCCCGCTACGGTCGCAATAATTCACCAGATACGGAGGGTCGGTCAGAATAAAATCAACGCTGCGCGCCGGTAGCTGACGCATCACATGAACGCAATCCCCATTCAGAATGCGATTGACTGGAAGATTCCCCTGCTGCGATGCGCTGTTGCTTTTGCGGTTGTTGTCGCTCTGATATTCCATTGTTTTTGCCTCCATGTCGGCCTTGCGGGTGATTTTGTTGTTCACAAGGCGCAGCCGACAAAATCAACCGCAAGGCTGACTGGAGCAGAACGAGGGCGGCGATGGTGGGAGGCCGGAGTGGTGGGCGTGACACGTGACAAACACGCACTATCGTTTGGCGCGGGGCGCGCTTGCCCGAACGGACTCAACAAGGCCCATTCTCTGGGCCGGCCACCTGAGCGGCCCGAAGTGGGGAAGGCCGCGCGCAGCGCCTCCTTGCTTTTGTTGGATTGGCGGCTTGCATTCGCAACCTGGCCTTTTCCATACTGGGTGACGACGTTCTGTAGCGGCTATGCTTAATTTGCGGACGGCATCGCTTGTTTTCGGAGGTGATGGTCTTGTCTCAGCCCTCTTTTTTCTTGTTCCTGAAACTACCCGGCTCATACATCGAAACGGTTATTCCAGTCGGCATTCCAGCGGCGCTGCAAGCCTGGAAGCAGCATTTACAAGAGAACCCGAGAGCATCAGGTCTGATCTTTGCAGGGTGCTACCCGCCGCTCATCGATGACATCGAAGAGATGCTGGAAATCTGCGAAGGAGTCATGCTCATCGCAGAAAGCGCGAGATGGATGTTTCCGCATTCATACACGAATGATTCGAGTCGGGTGGCTAAAATACCGGCTTCGATTCACTATCCAGAGATGGATGTTTATCAAGGAAGCAGTGCGTGGGGCTATTCAATCAGGGATGTTGCTGTTCTGAGCGACATGATCCTCCACACATGGAGGGAGCATGGAACGCCCTCGCAAGAAAAGTATCTGGCAAGGCTTCCGATGATTGACGCGCAAGATCCAGTTCAGATTTCTGAGATTGTTCCGGCCTGGGGGCTCGACGTGCCTGTTGAGCATCTGGCGCTCTCGTCGGCATGCCTGCGGGGTCTGAAGGGCCTCCGCCTTGAGAAAATCTCCGACCTGTGGCGACTGTCCCCAGACCAGATGATGCGGTCTTATGGATTGGGGCCAATGAAGCGCCGGGAGTTGGCGCAGGCCCTCACGGCGTTCTTGGCCCGCGGGCCAGACGATTACTCCCTTATAGATGCGAATGGTCATGTCAGAACACTGCTGGAATGCGTGTTGGAGGAGATCGATTCGCTGCCTGAACCAAAACAGAGCATACTGCGCGCCCGGCTTGCGCTTGACGGGACCCAGATTGCCAACAAGGAACTCGCCAGTAAATATGAGTTGACTATCGCAAGTGTTCATCAAATCGAGAGAAACGCACTTTTGCAGATGCCGCGCGCGCAGCGAGTGGGGCAACTACTACGCCACCGGCTCACGGCCTTGTTGCAGCATCGCTCTGATCCTTTGTATCTCGATGGACTTGAGGGCGAAGATTCTTGGTTTCAAGGCCTGTCGTCCATGCAACCGGCGTTTGAAGTCATTCTTTACTATTTTGCAGAGAAACAATTCTATCTCTGGGAATACGAACATCGCTTTGTGATAGCTCGTCTCTCCTGGCAAGACTTCAGTGAACTTAAAAAGCGCATCGCTCGTTTTGGAACCGAAGCAGCGGAGATTTCCCTGGAAGAAGTCAATGGACCTACTCCTTATGAAATGGAAGACGCCTTTATACCCGAAAATGCGCTCGATCTAAGACTGCTCCTTGAGCAGTCTTAGTCGCACCTGCTCTGCAACAATGCCAGTTATGGCGTGGCCGTCGCCTGGTTGAATGCGCGAATAGAGTAAATCAACGACAGGAGCGCCGGATTGCGATTATCGGCGCGCCACACGAGGGCGCAATCAAAAGCCGGACTGTCTACAAGCTGCTTATAGGCCACACCCGCGTATCCGATGCGGCGTGTTGAGGCGCGAACCAAAGCGGCGCGGTCCTCCAAAAGAATCAGATCCAGCAGTTCAAAGACGCTCTCTGCGTCGCGGACTTTAAAACCGCCAGCGCCAGATTTGCGCAGAAGCCGCTCAATGACCGGGCGCGCCGGATCGACGTGCCCGGATAGCAGCGTGATCGGCACGTTGGCAAGTTCCTTAAGATTCATGGTCTCCCTTTTCTGCGGCGCATATTTTTCGGGGAGCACAACAACCAGAGGCTCGGAATAAAGCGGAACTGCGTGCAGGTTGGCTCCACGCACAGGCAGCTCGACAATCGCCATATCGAGGTATCCACGCAGCACCATTTGCACCAGTCGCGGCGCGGTTTCGGCATGAACCTCCGTGGAGACTTCCTTTGTGGACTTCTCTGCGCTTTCCAACAGTCGATGAATGCGTGGCCTGTCACACAGGCCAGAAATACCGATGTGAACTGGTCCCTGCTCTGCTCTCACAAGCGCTTGTACCAGAGAGACGGCGCGGTGGCCGTGCTCCACCGCGCGTATTGCCTCCCGCCGAAAAACACGGCCCGCTTTGGTCAGGGATACGTTCCTGGTATTGCGGTCAAAAACTCTGGTTCCAAGCTCCGTTTCAATCGCCTTGATCTGCTTGGACAGTGCCGACTGCGAAATATGGCAGCGAAGCGCGGCACGTGACATCGTGCGTTCCTCGACGACCGCGAGAAACGCGCGCATGTGCCGCAGATCGATCTTCGCTGCCATGCGCTCAAGTTAGGTCCGCAATGGCGCATCGTCCAATTCCAATTCAGGCAGGTCCATGCGGTTCAGGCATACGTCTGCAACTAGCCGTTTTGTCCGTATGCCGCGCAGGAATAAGTCAGCCACGAAAGCGATTGGCCAGACACGCCGCACACGTCTACGTTGGCTCTTGACGGTCTCCAGTGCGAGGCCGCACAGGAGGGTGTTTGTGAATCTTCTTCCTCCGGCTGTCGGAGCATCGTCTGAGCCTTACGTGAATGCCGCCCGTGCAGCAGAACATCTTTCCATCAGCGCAAAGAAGTTGCTTACGATGGCTCGCGCCGGGCAAGTGCCGGCGCATGGAATTGGCTACAGCCAGCGAAAGATGTGGCGATTTCTGCTCTCGGAACTCGATCAGTGGATACAATCCGAGGTAACATCGGGGAAGCCACCGAGGTCGTCTTCAGGAGAAGATTCTTGAAACGACCACGTTATCAGAAAGGATTTTTCAGCCGGCTGAAGAGAAAGTCCGGCCCCGATGTCTGGATGTATCGCTGGCGGGAAATTGGACCCAAAGGCGAAGCCAGAATGCGCAAGCAGGTAATCGGGACCCTTCAGCAGTACCCGAGCAAGACGGCGGCATGGAGAGCCGTCGAGTTGCTCCGGTTAGACATCAACTACGAAGCGCCCAGGCCTGAATCACTACCAGCCGATTTGGGGGAGTTGATCGAGCACTACCGCAAGATCGAACTGGATCGAAGTCAGCCCTCGAACAGAAAGACCGACCAAACGAAACAGGTCTACAACAGTATCCTTCGCACACACATCGAACCGCGCTGGCAGCAGTATCGTCCTCGGGAAATCACATCGGTGGCCGTAGAAAAATGGCTCGCTGCTGTGGACCTCGCGGACGGCAGCAAGGCGAAGCTGAAATACATCATGAGCGACGTCTTTCAACACGGTATCCGCTACGGGTGGCTCAGGAACGAAGAGAACCCGATGCTGGCTGTGCGCCAGAGCGCCAAACGCGTGCGTATTCCAGAACCGCTCGAAGTCGATGAATTCCTCAAGCTTCTGGCAAAACTTCCCTTGAAGATCCGCACTATGGGGATCGTCTGCGCCACAACGGGCCTTCGCATCAGCGAAGTGCTGGGCCTGAAGTGGAGCGATATCGAATTCGAAAAACTGCTCTTCCATGTCACGCGATCTGTTGTTGATGGCGTGATTGGAAAGTGCAAAACCGAAACCTCACGAAAACCGCTTCCGCTCGATGCAATCACCGTCGAGTGCCTGCAGGAATGGCGAAAAGCATCCGTTTATCCGAAACCGGAAGATTGGGTCTTTGCCAGCGAATGGCAGGACGGCCAGATGCCTCCGTGGGCGGATACGCTGCTGGACCGCTATCTGCATCCGGCAGCGAAAGCGGCAGGCATTACCAAACGTATTGGCTGGCATACATTTCGGCACACCTACTCGACGCTGCTCCAGGCGAACGAGAATGATGTAAAGGTGGTGCAGGAACTGATGCGGCACGCCAATGTGACCACAACCATGAACGTGTATACACAGGCGATCACGAGCAAGAAGCGGCAGGCTCAGAGCCGGGTCGTGGACGTGCTGTTTGGGAGGAAGGGAAAGGCCAGCCACAAGCCGAAATCGGCAACCAACGTCCCTTCGACGTCCCTTGCTCAGAAGCCGCTTACGGTCTAAGTTATTGATACTAAATGGTAGGCACGACTGGATTCGAACCAGCGACCTCTTCCGTGTCAAGGAAGCGCTCTAACCAACTGAGCTACGCGCCTAAGGCCAACTCTAGGTAGTCTAAC
>Ga0224528_1001128_pt1 | contig 18512 bp, 7 predicted proteins | sample CBST25metaG_2_FD_179888 | JGI IMG/M metagenome (GOLD analysis project Ga0224528, IMG submission 179888) | Peat soil microbial communities from Stordalen Mire, Sweden - C.B.S.T25 | ecosystem: Environmental > Terrestrial > Soil > Wetlands > Peat | place: Sweden: Norrbotten County, Stordalen Mire...
AGCTCGAAGGGGAATTGAAGCGGCTGGCCGAGACTGCAGCGGCAACGGGACCGTCGGCGTTTCTCGTCGCGGCGATTCATGAGCGGGAGCAGCAACTGCGCGAGATTACCGACCAGCTTCTCGCTGGTGGGTCCAACTCGGTCGATGCTCACATGACGGAGATTCGGAGCTTCATTACGCGGCGGCTTGGAGATCTCCGCACACTGCTAGCCAGGAAGCCTGTTGAGGCTCGGAGCGAGCTACTGAATCATGTTTCTGAGATCAGAATGATCCCGCAGAGCGGAGACGGGAAGCCGCACTACGTCGCCGAGGGAAGTTGGCATCTGCTTGGGATTGAAAGCGATAGCTCTGACGGAGCCTTTACGCAAATTCGGATGGTTGCGGGGGCTGGATTTGAACCAGCGACCTTTGGGTTATGAGTGACGTAACAATCGTATTATCAACGAGTTAGGTGGCATAGTCGGGAGCTTCGAAGAGCGCTAAGTTATTGAAAGTACGTACAGGGATTTCTTTCGGTGGGTTGGAATTGGGTCGAGAAACCCAAAGGTCGTCGGAGCGGCAGCTCTTTGGAGCACCATCCCAAAGCTCTTCGGATGAACTCCCAAAACCACGGATCGTTCCCTTCCCCGGCAGCCATGGTCTTCGTCGACGACCGCCCAGGGGGGTGCAGTACCTCGACTCGAATTCAGTGGACGCGTCAGGCGAAGTACAGCACCTGCCAGTATATATTTCATTCCGTTGGATATGTGATCTTATCTCTTAAACGAACCGTAATTCACCTTTCAGATGTGCTTCCCATTGGATTCATATGGCTCTCGATCTAGACAAGCCTCGTTGACGCGTCGTCAGTCATTGTTCAACAACCGAAGTGATCTGCACGCTTCAACAGGTAACAAGTTTTTGAAAAACCGTCGGTTGAGAGTGACCAGATGCGCTGCGATCCAAGCGTGAACTCCAATAACCACTATGTTCATGGGGCCGTCGCAGACTGGAGATACTGCAATGCCGCTGGTATCGACGCGACCCCGCTCGATGCAGGTTTCCGGATCGAATATCTGCATCCTGTCTTCGATCGGAAGGTCGGGAACCTGGATTTCCGCTTCCTGTCTCCGTGGAACTTCGCATGGTGCCCAAGGTTCCGCGGACTGCGAGCTGCAGATCCGATATTTGCCGCTCGCCCTGGCGACCCTACCAATCACAGAAGTTAAATTGTCAAGGAGTTAGTATGTCATTTCCAGTGAAGCCGTTTAAGGCATGCATATTCTCATGCATGGCGTTCCTGGCAGCAGCGTGCTTGCTGACAGCGCCCTCAGTTTTGCTTTCACAACCCGCAACCGGAACACCCTTACCGAACACTGGCCAATATTCCAGACTCGTCCGCCTGGCACATGGGACGCAGAACGGAACCATTGTGGCCAGCAATGGCCAAACGGGGAATATCTTTCAGAGCACCAACAATGGCGTCAGCTTTACGCAGGTGGCCACCATTCCCGGAATCTCCGGCGCCACTCTGAATGGCGGCGGGACGCTGTTCGAAATGCCCCAGACTGTGGGCTCTCTAGCTGCCGGCACATTGCTGTATGCGAGCACCTATACCGAGGGTTCTCAAAGGGCCATCGAAATGTTTGTCAGTACCAATGCAGGGAGTACTTGGACCCATTCGCAGCAACTGCTCATCGGCGGAAGCACTTCAACGGGATTGTGGGAACCGGAATTTGAGATTGCCAGCGACGGTGGACTGGTTTTGTTTTGGTCCGATGAGACCGATCCATGTTGTAGCCAGAAGCTTGCACAGATGCGTACCTACAATGGAACTTCCTGGCAGAATAAACAGAACACCGTGGCCAGCTCAGCCCAAGTGGACCGGCCAGGGATGGCAGTGGTTAGTAAACTGTCGGGCGGCACTTATTTCATGACCTATGAAATTTGCGGCCCGGCGGCTTGTACGGTCTACTATCGTACCTCGACCGACGGCTGGAACTGGGGTACTGCTTCGAATTTGGGGACCAGGCTGGCAACGCCCTACGGACAATACTTCGAACACGCTCCCACCAATACCTGGAGTCCGTCGGTGCTTTCCAGTAACGGCGCCATTCTGGTGATCGGGCAAGTGTTCTTAACCTCCACTAGCGCCGTCGATCCCCAGAACGGAATGGTGATTCTGGAAAACCTCAGTTCCGATGGCAACTCCGGTATTTGGGTTCCCATCAGTGCGCCGGTGCAGGTTCCCCAGGCCTACGATAACTACTGCCCAAATTATTCTTCTGCACTTTTGCCGGCTGCAGATGGATCGAGCATTCTCGAGATGACCTCCGGTTACAATAGCAGCGGCGGTTGCGAGGCCTACTATGCAAGCGAAACCTGGAACAATTTGCCTGCGGACGGCTCAACACACGCGTTCATCAATATGGGATCCAACGGCCTTTGCCTCGACGACGACGGTTGGGGAACAGGGAATGGAACAGAGGCCGATCTGTGGACCTGCACGGGCTCGGTCATTCAGAACTGGACGGTTCACAGTAAGGGCGGCGGTTGGTTCAGCCTTTCCAACGCGTACACCGGTTTATGCTTGGATAACACCGGCGGAAGTCAAACACTAGGCAACCTTGTAAGCCTTTGGGCTTGCGCCAACAACAGCAACCAGAATTGGCAATTTATGGACCGAGGCAGTGGCAGGTATGAATTACTGAACCAGGCTTCGGGGACACTAATGCTTGACGATCCGGGGACGTCAACCACCTCTGGAACTCAACTCGACATTTACAGCGCGAACGGTACGGGCGCACAGAGCTACATACTGTACGACGTCACGACTCCCGCCGGACCAACGGGATATGTCTATTGCGCAGCCGAAAACTCAACCTGCAGCTTCGCCGGAACTGCCACGGTAGAGTATGGCGCGAATGGCTCTTTCGATTCTGGAACCTTTACCAACAGTGTCTCATGCAGTAATAGCACTTTCTCGCCCGACCCCGCTCCCGGCGTTGTAAAGGCCTGTTACTATCTGCTGAACAACGCAAGCCAGTTTACGGGACCATCTGGCTATATGTACTGCTCGAGCGAAAACCAGTTGTGCTTATTCGCGGGAGCAGGAGTTGTAGCGTTTGGCGCGAATGGTACTTTTACCTACCAAACGACCACCGGCGGAACACCCTGCAACATTGCGGTATTCGGCGATCCCGATCCAGGTGTCGTCAAGGCTTGCTACTACCAGGCCATCCAATGAACACCACTCAAGACCGGAGGGGCCGGCCGGTTTCCCTTCAAACCTAGCCACTCTTTGCCGGAGGTGTTCCAGGCGTCATGGACGGAGCACCTCCGCCATCAAGCTGGTGCAGTGTCTCAAGCAGATCGTCTTCTATTGAGAGCGGTCGGAGCGCGGGTGGCCTTTTCCAGGATGTCTTTTGCTTTGGCCGTCCATATAAAGGGCTTCGGAAGCACGGGGAGGCCACCTTCAAGCAACTTAGCGAAGTAGAAGTGCATATTTCCCGCTATTGGTAAAACACCGATGACGTTCGGATGAAATTATAGCGAGGCCCACCTACCAATAATGCAGGGCCACAATTTCCTCAGTCGCTGGGGTGCAGTTGACGAGGGATGCCCGTAGAACGAACTCAAGATTCTTTCGTTCCAATGCATCACGGGGGATGCTCGCAAGTTTCTTTAGCTGCACTGGATCTGTCGCAAATTCGGCGGCTGCCTGGGTTCCGCAAGATGTCAAGCCCGCAATGGCAATTACGGGGCCCCCCGTCTTCGAATCCAAGAGTCTAAAAACAATCGCATAGTCTTCAGTAATGGCACTATCTGTCCCCGCAACGCTGGCCCAAACCCGGTGCTGGCCACCGCGTTCCCGGATTCTGACGCCACGATCAAGAAAATATGGGAGTTCTCGCGCCAGGTCCAGAGTCCAGTAATTGTCGTATGCGCCGATCAGAACAGTTGGAGAACCTTTAAGATCAACAAACTGCAGGTCTTGACCTGAGCGCAAACTCAAATTCCGATTGTAGCTATTCATCAGGGCGGCTATTTTCAAGTCCGCCGCGATGTCACCGGGCGGGGCAAGGTACCCACCTACGGGGACAAAGACGCTTCCATTCGGAGCTTGTGTCTCCACTTGAGATGGAGAAGGTGGTGCCGCTGGAAGCTCCCCGTCCCCAACCGAATTCTCTCTATCGATAGGGCCAGCTCCTGCTGAGCGTCGATAGAGTGGGCCAACAGTCCCGGTGTAAAGGAGTACCGTCTTCTTGCTTTCGAGAATTGGTTTCCAAAGGAGATTTAGCTCGCTCTTTGGCCATTTTGCAACGGCTATCGATACAGCCAAGAGAACGGAGCACGTTACCACCGTGGCGATTCCCCATACTCGCCACATACGTGTCCTTGGGAGCCCAGGGACGGGCGAAGCTGCTTCAGGCTCAGGATTCTCGCCTGCGTCGTGAGAAATTGCAGTTTGGCGAGGGTCCTCGGTCGGATTGTCCTCAATCCCATTGTCTGGCTTCGGCGGTCTCTCCAATGCCCGCGTCTCGGCCATCTCAAATACTGCCCGGTACGATCCGCCGGGAATCGAGATCCGAACCGGGGCGTCGTCGCGATGGCCATCATAATATTGTGCCAGCCGCTTTCGAACTTCATTGACTCGGGCTCGAACCACCGGATCATTGCCGCAGTCGTAGTCTGGAGCCCGACCAAAGACAGCCGTCCCGATAACGCGTTCGCGTAACAGGGCATCCTCGTCCGCCAGGCTGTGATCAACAATATAGCGGAGAAGGCCCTGGCACTGCTTGCTTGAGCGGAAGACAGGGCTCTCGATAATGATTCGGACCGAATTCTCGATTAGGCCAAGCTCCAAATCGGTTTCCAATTCTTCTCCCCACCGCCAAGCTTGTTCTTTATACTCCGACGCTTGGCCTCCGTCAACCTCATCCACGGAGGGAACAGTACCTTGACTCGAAGCAGATGGACGTCTCAAGAGAGGTACTGTACCTGCTTGCAACTATCTAATTCTATGTATAGTTAGTCTATACATTGAGAATGAACCGTAATTCACCTTACGGATGTTCTTCCTGTTGGATTCATATGGCTCTCGATCTAGACAAGCCTTGTTGACGAGTAGTCAATCACTGTTCAAGAACCGTATCGATCAGAGAGTTTCAATAGGTAATAGGTTTCTTGGAACATCGTCGGTCGAAAACGAACAGGGAACAGTGAAGAGAGTTGCGGGCTTTCTGGAGCCAGACCGGACATCGGAAGGGTGAAATCAGCACATCGTTCACGCAATCTCCGATCGTCGAATGTGAACTGCTATTAACGAGGGAGGATTTGAGGCTATGAGACGAACAATTCAGAAGTTAACGAACCTGAAGGACGCGGTTCGGCGAAAGATATTTGACCGGGCGACGACGACTCGCCACGGCACAATAGGCTTTTGCATCGCGATGGCGATATTGGCAGTACTGATCGCCGTCCAGCCGCTTTTCGCCCAAGTCGCTGGAACCGGCTCAATCCAAGGCACGGTTTCCGATGCGGCCGGTCGCGTGGTCGTAGGCGCGCAGGTCACGGCGACGGAGACGTCCACTGGACGCGTCTCCACACAGCCAACCAGTTCCGGCGGAGTTTATGTGCTGTCGGCCCTTGCCCCTGGCGAATACACCGTGGAATTCAACGCGCCGAGCTTTGCTCCCGTCCGTCAAGAGCACGTCACGGTCAATGCCCTTGCCGTCGTAGGTCTGAACGTAACGCTGAAGGTTGGATCTCAGGTTGAACAGGTCGTTGTGAGTTCGGCTCCGCCCCAACTGCAGACAGAAAATGGAACATTGGACACCACGATTCCGAACGAGACATACACCGCGCTGCCGGTTTCAATGGGCGGCAGCCCCAAGAGCCCGCTCGGTTTTCTCTCTTTTGTCCCAGGATCGGCTAGCGCAAATTTCGGTGTTCAGGCGATCAACGGCGGTCCGGACAACTCCTCATTTCTCTATCTGAACGGCTTGCCCGTGACGACCTCGGAGATGCAAGGCGACGCTCGCAACATTAACGGTGCGACCTCAACAGAGGTTGTGGACCAGTTCCAGGTCGTGACCAGTGGAGTCCCGGCCTACTACTCCGGCCAGGGCGTAACCAACCTGGTGTCCAAAGCGGGCAGCAACGCCTTCCATGGCGACGTCTATGAGAACGTCAGAAACACCGCCTTTGACGCGGCGGGCTTCTTCTCCACCGCGGTCCCCGTTGAGCACCAGAATGAGTACGGCTTTTCCGTCGGTGGCCCGGTGCTCAAGAATAAGCTGTTTCTCTTCTTTAACCTCGACCGGTACAAGGATGTAAGTGCGAACCAACCCCAGCAGTACAGCTTGCCCACAGCGGCGGAACGCACGGGTGACTTCAGTGCATTGTTGAACCTTTCGACCCCGCAGATCATCTACAATCCCGCGACAACTACCTGCGTTGCCGGCGTATGCAAGCGCCAGCCGTTCCCAGGCAACATCATCACCACCGGTTTTTCCAACGTCGCGAAACTGGCCCAGGCGATGCTGCCGGCAACGGCCAACAGTAACCCGCAAAATAACTACTCGAATGCCCTCCCCAACGGCCGGACACAAAACTCTTACTTCGTCAAGGGGGACTATAACATTTCGGATCGACATCACCTGTACGCGATGTTCCAGACCGGAGACAATGAACAACTGTCCTACTACAGCAGCGGGGGTGCACAGCTTCCGTTGCCGTATGTCAGCGGCCGGTATGCTGGTCAGATCATCAAGGTTGCCCAGCTTGGAGAGACATGGACGATCAAGCCGAACCTCCTGAATGTCTTTGGCGCGCAGTTCAACCTATTCAAGACCCCGTTCACCAACCCCACAGCCGGTGGAGGCTGGGCTGCCAAACTCGACATCACGGGTCTTCCCACCGGGTATCCGCAGGACGTGTTCCCTCAGTTCAGCTTCTCTGGACGGAACGCTCCGACCATCTGGGCGTCGACCGGCAACTCCAATTCATCCGGGGAGAACAACCCTAATTACGTTCTCCAGGACAACATGCAGTGGGTAAACGGCAAGCACAGTTTCACGTTTGGCGCGCAGGCCATCGAGAATCAGGAGAACTACTCAGGTCCCAGTACCTTTAACGGATTCAATTTCAGCAACAACGAGACAGCGGGTTTTCTCGCAGACGGCACAATTGACACAACATCCGGCAACGCTTATGCCAGCTATTTACTTGGCTTGGTGGATAACTCCGGCGCTAGCGACACGAGCGTGCAGGAGACCGGCTTAACATACAGGAACATAGCGATGTATGCGCAGGATGACTGGAAACTCTCGCAAAAACTGACGGTTAACATTGGTCTGCGCTACGTCATTCCAAAACCCTTCATCGAACAGCACGACCGCCAATCATGGTTAAATCCGACCCTCCCGAACACGGCAGTTGGAATCAACGGAGCGCTTGAGTTCGCAGGCTCTTCGGCCACCAACAGTTGTCATTGCAGCACTGAGGTCAAGACACATTACCTGACCTTCGATCCTCGCATCGGCTTTGCCTATACCCTCAACTCGAAGACGGTTGTCAGAGGCTCCTATACCATCATCCACTACAACCAGGGCGTCCTCGGTGGCAGTGCCAACGCTCAGGGTACAGGGCTTCTGGGTTACACGGCAAATCCGTCCTTCAGCTCCGCGGACAACGGTATTACTCCTGCCTTCAGTATGGATGGCGGACTCCCAGCTTACCAGGCCCCGCCCACGTACAGCTCCACCTTGAACACCGGCTACAACACCGCCACTGGAGCTACGGGAGGGTCTGTAACCTATAACCGTGCCGATACCGCTGGCCGGTCTCCCTATACGGAGAACTGGAACTTGACGATCGACCGGGTCATTACTCCTTCGACGACCTTGCAGGTCACTTATGCGGGAAGCGGAAGCCACCACGTCCAAATTAACGGCGGTGCGGGAAAGTTCAGCAACGAGATCGACCCCAAGTATCTCGCGCTCGGTTCGCTGCTTCAGCAATCGGCGACAGCGTCAACCCTGGCACAGGCTCAGGCGATCTTCCCTGGGATAGCAATGCCGTACAGCACCTTTGTGGGATCGATAGGACAGATGCTCCGTCCCTTCCCTCAATATAGCGGGATCAGCGATCCCTACGCGGGCTTTGCTTCTGCCAGCTACCAGGCACTACAGATGCAGATTCAGCGGAGAATGTCCAAGGGATTGTACTTCCTCGCGGCATATACCTGGAGCAAGAGCATCAACGACACAGGCGGGCCGATCTATTTCATCTATTCGACTCCTCGCACCGCGTACGACCTACATAAGGAGAAGTCCATCGGCGCTGAGGACGTCCCACACCAGCTGTCGTTGGCATGGGTTTACAGCTTGCCATTCGGGAAGGGGCAGCGGTTCGTCAATCAAAGCGGCCTGGCAGATGCCGTGCTTGGCGGATGGCAGATCTCGGCAGTGCAGCTATACAACTCCGGCCAGCCACTGGGCACGATCAGCGGCGCATGTAATGTTTCTTACACCGGAGGCTGCTATGCCGACTTCAACACCACCTTCACCGGTCCGGTCCGGATCAATGGATCCTTCGGATCCGAAGTTTCAAAAACCGATACCAGCAAGAAGTTCATCGACAAGGCAGCTTTCCAGGATGCGGCTTCTTACACCCTTGGTACCACACCGCGCACGATGGCTTTTGGCCTCCGCAATCCCTGGAATCTCAACGAGAACGTAACGATCGGGAAGAATTTCAAGATTCTCGAAAAACTGACTCTCCGAGTTCAGGCGGATGCGTTTAACCTCTTCAACCGTACAGTATTCAGCGGAATCACCACCAACATCGACAGCACGGCTTTTGGCACCGTGAGCAGTCAAGCTAATAACCCGCGCAACATGCAATTTGAAACTTACCTGAAATTCTAACCGACGTATTTGAAGCCTGTCTCCGCCGGCCCGTCCTCCGATGATCCCGTTGTCACAACGAGAACATCGGAGTGCGGCCTGGGGAGACGTTCGCCGGCAACCGATGGCGTATCGAGTGAACCGGCATCTGGAGCCAGCAAACCGGTCAACAGACATCGACTCCCGTGAAAGCAGAGTGTAAGTCGCTCACCGGATTGATCCACAATATACCCGCATCCGCTTTTAGATCGAAAGATCGACAGTACAGATCTTTGCTCTTAGTCGACCTATGCCTGAATCGGAGCGGGTGATGGGTTATGCCGTCTCCGACACGCTTCGTGTGTTCACACTTCGTATTTGGATGGGAAATGAAAATCGTAAGAATGCAGACAGAAAGCCAGGCGAACAGTGTCACTGCAAAAAGAAAGTCCCACGTCGTCAGATCCCTCGGCCAATTGCTTGTGGGTGCTGTTTTCCTGCTGACTTCGGCGGCAGGTCAACAACTATCTTCCGGGAACGCAAGACCGGATACCGGTGAGCGGCGTATTGAGAGTCTCCTGCGTCAAATGACGCTTGAAGAAAAGGTTCGCATGCTTTTCGGTGGTGAGCAACCTGGCGTTTCGCAACTGCCGGGAGTTCCGCGGCTCGGCATTCCTGCAATGCTCCCCAGCGATGGCCCACGCGGCATGACCGCAGCGGAAGGAACAGCCCTCCCTTCCGGTATTGGGCTTGCAAGCTCGTGGGACCCCTCGCTCTTCAAAGCCACGGGCCAGGTTATTGCTCAGGAATCCAGAGCTGCCGGTAGAACGATGGTTTTCGCGCCTGCTCTGAACATTGAGCGTGACCCATTGAACGGCCGATTCTTTGAGTATCTGACAGAGGACCCGTACCTTAACGGCGAACTCGCAGCTCCCATGGTCCGCGGTATCCAGGGCGAGCGCGTCGCTGCATGCATTAAGCATTTCGCTGCGAACAATCGTGAGTGGAATCGCGACTGGTATATGTCCAATGTGGACGAACGAACTCTGGAGGAGATCTACTTGCCTGGGTTCGAGGCCGCGGTGGAGCAAGGTGGGGCGTGGGCTGTGATGACAGCGGCTAACGGCGTTAACGGAAAACTTGCCTGTCAAAATCGCTGGCTGCTGACGACCACTCTAAAGGAAAAGTGGGGATTCGACGGCCTCGTCTTGACCGACTACAACCGGGCCCGAGGGACTGAAGAAGCAGCACTTGCGGGTCTTGACGTCAGCATGCCGTGGAGCGATTGGAAAACGGAGTCTTTTGGCGAACCGCTGCTCGACGATGTGAATGCAGGCAAGATCCCGATGAGTTCGATCGACGACAAGGTGCGTCGCATTTTGCGCGTCATGCAGAGAGTTGGTCTTCTCGATGGAGTCGACCCGCACACAGGTGGATCAGTCGATACCGCCGAGCACCAAGCAGTTGCGCGGCGAGCTGCGGAAGAGAGCCTGGTGTTGTTGAAAAACGACGCGCGCACCCTGCCGCTCAGCGCGAAGTCGATAAAACATATCATTGTGATGGGGCCCAACGCCAACCGCCGTCTTTGTGATGGCGGCCTTGGTGGCAGCTCTGGCGTTCGTCCGCCCTATGAAATCACGGCTTTTGAAGGTCTGAAAAGACGGCTGGGCGCAGACAAGGTAGAGTATCTTTCAATTGACGAGGGTGGTGACTTTGAGGCAATCGATCAACGCTTTTTGAGGACGAAGAGCGGCAAACGCGGCGTCGACGCCAAGTACTTCAATGACGGATTCGAAGCACCGGTGTTGGAACGCACAGAGCGGTCGATAGACTTCAACTGGGAGATGCGATCCCCGGACACCGCGCTGGTTCACACGGACAATTTCGGAGCGCAATTCGAGGCTGTGCTGACGCCGCCGATGAGCGGCTACTACACGATTCGTTTGTCAGGTCAAAACTCATCCACGCTCGATTTAAACGGACAACCGTTCTTGACCAACCAGGCCGCGTCCGGCTTCCATAGTGCCAGCTTGGGAGTTCACCTAGATGCGGGAGTGGCCTATCCAATCCGAGTTAGCTACCATGCCGAAGTTGGAGACGCGGCATTGCACCTCGAATGGTCATTACCGGGCACATCAAAGCAACTAGGCGCGGAGGTTCTGGCGGCATCCTCGAAGCTACAAAGTGCGGATGCCGTAGTTTTTGTCGGCGGTTGGAATCATGGCCTCGATACAGAAGGTCTAGATCGTCAGAATATGGACTTCCCCAAGGCACAGGAAGAATTGATCCGCGGTGTCGCACATATCAACCCGCACACGATTGTAGTGCTTTTGCATGGGTCGCCTTTCACGGTGTCAGGATGGATCGACTCTGTCCCGGCGGTACTCGACGCATGGTACCCGGGCATGGAAGGCGGCACAGCAATTGCCGAAGCGCTGGTAGGGGATATAAACCCTGCCGGCAAGTTGACTTTCAGTTGGCCGAAACAATTGAAAGACTCACCCACCTATTCGATTGGGACTGCCGACAAAGACAACGTGAACTATAGGGAAGGGATCTTCGTCGGCTACCGCTACTTCGACACTCGCGCCATTGCTCCCGAGTATCCCTTTGGCTTCGGCTTGAGTTATTCAGACTTTGACTACAGTGGATTAACCGCGGTCAGGTCTGTGCAGTCGATCCACGTTTCATTGAACGTGAAGAATACTTCCTCGCTACCTGGGTCTCAAGTTATACAACTCTACGTTGCGCCTCAGAAGGCAGAGGTCATTCGTCCGGTACACGAGCTTCGCGGCTTTAAGAAGATCACACTGAATCCGGGCGAGACGAGACAGGTCTTCTTCGACCTCGATGCAACCAGTTTTCGCCATTGGGATACAACGACTCACGCCTGGAGGGGCGATCCCGGAGATTACATTCTCCAGGTAGGCGACTCCTCGCGCGATCTTCCCTTGCAGACTCATGTCAGCATTTCTCTCCCGGTGGTTAAGGACGAGATGAACGCAGGAGCCGCAGGTACCCAATGAATCGACGAAATCCCTTTCGAGCGTTCGGGTTGGCGGTGCGCAGGTCCAGACATTCAATATGCGCACTATTCGATAGATACCTCTGTGGTTTATGTCGCGAGTAATCCTCGATTGTTCGCCGGTTTACTCAGCACGAGACATCGACGGGAGACAACGCGGGATTGGGTAACGGCTTCGGCAAGCGCACTTGAGGAACTGGCGCCGGCGCCGGGCCGAAGTGCGAGTCCCAACACGCCGTGAATGTTTTTGAAAGTTGGAAGAACCTTGGCCAAGCCTCTAACGCGACGAGCCTTCTCCAAAACTGGGATCACCGCAGCTGCTTGGTTAACCGGGACCTGGCGCGGGTTGGTTTCTGCCAAAAACAGCGACGCCGCCAAAGCGCCCATCGACCGACACGCTTTGGTCACGCGCCATAACGTGGTTCTGACCGACGCAGACATTATGTCGCCTCTTTCCGTAGGCAACGGCGAGTTTGCATTTACCGCGGATGTCACAGGTCTACAGACATTCGCTCGCGAATACGGAGACGGAATCCCACTAGGTACCATGACGCAGTGGGGATTCCACACTGCGCCAAACCCACAGGGCTTCTCCCTTGAGAAGTTTCCTTTAACCTATCTCGGCACGAGCGACCGCAAAGTTGGGTACCTTTATTACGAAGATGGGAAATCTTGCGCGGAACTGGGCCCTGCGGCCAGTTACCTCTATAGCAATCCACACCGGCTGAATCTGGGAAGGATTGGGATGGTCTTGCGTCGAACCGACGGTCGAGAGGTCAAGCTCTCCGATCTGACCGATATACGCCAAGAGTTGAACCTCTTGACGGGCTGTCTGGCCAGTCGTTTTACGTTCGATGGTCAGCCAGTCAAGGTCTTGACAGCGTGCCACCCTGACATTGCTCAGCTGGCCGTCCAGATTACATCACCGCTGATTTCATCAGGCCAGCTCTGCGTTCTCTTAGCATTTCCATATGCCTCAACGGCTTTTGGTGGCGACGGAGCGGATTGGAATCGTCCCGATTCACATCAAAGTGTGCTGATGCGCACGGGCGCGCACCGCGGCGATTTCGCACGGACGCTCGACACCGACCACTATCACGCTGCAATGGAATGGTCCAGCGATGCGACTCTCTCCGAACATGGGCATCATGAGTTTCACCTTTGCGGCGGGCCCAGTTCCTCAACCTTGCAATTCACCGTTGCCTTTGCGCCCTCCACTATGCCGACCGGACTTTTGGATTTCGAAAGCGTGGTCTCCGCCGCCGAAATGATGTGGCTCGACTTTTGGAGCACCGGTGCGGCGATCGATTTGTCGCAAAGCAAGGATTCCCGCTGGCATGAGTTGGAGCGCCGCATCGTTTTGTCGCAGTATCTGACGCGAATTCAATGCGCGGGGTCGCTGCCTCCACAGGAGACAGGATTAACCTGTAACAGTTGGTTTGGCAAATTCCACCTTGAGATGCACTGGTGGCATGCCGCGCACTTTGCACTCTGGGGACGCCACGATCTACTGGAGCGAAGCTTGCCATTCTATGAGCAGATCCTGCCGAAAGCGCAGGCACAAGCCAGGAATCAAGGCTATGAAGGAGCCCGTTGGCCGAAATGTGTTGGTCCCGCGGGCGACCCGGCTCCGACTTATCTTGAGTGCTTCCTGATTTGGCAGCAGCCGCATCCGATCTTCTTTGCCGAACTCTGTTATCGCTCACGTCCAGGCACGACAATGTTGACTAAGTACCGAAATATTGTTTTTGAAACCGCCAGATTCATGGCCTCTTTCGCCGCGTGGGACAAGAGCCGCGAACAATATCGCATCGGGCCGCCCTTGGCCGATGCGGCAGAAATACATTTCGACGATCACGAACACCAGTGGAACCCCACATTTGAAGTGGCCTATTGGCGATCCGGCCTGGAAACTGCGCAGCGCTGGCGAGAGCGCCTTGGGCTGGGCCGTGACGCGAAGTGGGATCACGTCATCACTCATCTTCCTCCCTTAGCGACGCGGGACGGCCTTTATGTGGCAGCGGAAACGGCGACCGGTACATTCCACGATCCAGGACAGAATACGTCTCACCCATGCATGCTTGCTCCACTGGGCATGCTCGATGGCGCAATGGTAGATCGCAAAATCATGCGCGCCACCCTGGTGCGCCTGATGGAGAATTGGGATTGGAAGAACACGTGGGGCTGGGACTACCCAATGATGGCAATGACCGCGTCTCGCCTGGGCGACGGCGAAGTGGCCGTAAAGGCCCTCCTGATGCCCTCGACGAAGAACGCCTATTTGGCGAACGGGCACAATTTCCAAATGGGCAATTCGCTTCCGCTCTACCTCCCTGGCAACGGCGGGCTACTCTATGCCGTGGCAATGATGGCCGGAGGATGGGACGGCGCGCCAGAAAGACACGCGCCAGGTTTTCCGAACGACGGTACCTGGACCGTCCGTTGGGAAGGCCTTGATGCTGCTCCGTGAAGCGACACGGAATCTGTGGGCCGGATGACTCAGGTCCGTGACGAACCAAAGACTTTCAACTGCTTGATTGACTTCCTGAATTGAGGATTTGCCCAACATGTCAAGATTCTTCCTTTGTTTCGCACTTCTGGCAACAGCCGCCAATGCGGCTCCGGTGCACCTTCGGACCAACGCGTTGAACGCCTCAATTGGTGTCGACGCACCCAAGCCTACGTTTTCCTGGATCAGCGACGCAACGACTCCGAACTGGACCCAGTCGGCCTACGAGATTCTTGTCGACCCGGATGCGACGAACCTTCGCGCGGGACTCGCGTCAAGCTGGGATTCAGGGCGAGTTGCGTCCTCGCAATCCGTCGATATTGTTTACGCTGGCGCGCCGCTCAAGCCGCAGCATCGCTATGCCTGGAAGGTGATCACGTGGGACAGCGAGGGAAAGCTCACCCCATCGGTCCCGGCGTCGTTTGAAACCGGAATGATGAGCGCGTCCGACTGGAAGGCGCAATGGATTGCGCGCAAGGATCTACTGGCGGAGAAGGAACTCGGCGACATGCGCTGGGTCTGGCTGCAAGGTGCTGATGCAATGCATGTACCATCGGCTACCCCCGCTCATTTCCGCTATCGATTTCAACTTGGGGGAACTCCGTCGGCGGGGAGCTTGCATGTTCTTGCGCGCGGAGCATTCACGGCGCGCGTCAATGGCCACGTCACGGGCCATCACGATGAGTGGGGCGCTTTCGATCGCGAAGAGATCGGCGCCCTCCTGCATGCCGGCCGGAACGAAATCGAGATCGATGTCGTCTCGCATCGTACAGACGATGCTGCCGCGAAATCACCGGCGGCGATGGCTGCCGCAGTTCACATTGCGATTGGCGACGGCACGGAAGAACGACTGGTGACGGACGAGAGTTGGCAAGCACGTTCGACGGCGCAAGACGCGTGGCAGGCTGTGCAGGCTCTTGGCCCACTCTCCATGCTCTTCGGAATTGGCCCTGACCGGCAGCAGCCGATTCCCGGACCGGACCGGGTTGCTACCGATGCATCCCTGCTGCGCAAAGACTTCACTGTGGACTCGCCAGTAAGTTCCGCGCGCCTCACGATCACGGCGCTCGGCGCCTATCATGCTTACGTCAACAATCAGTCAGTTGCCCCGAGCACCTTGCTTGCCCCGGGATGGACCGACTTCCATAAGCGCGTTCAGTACCAGACTTACGACGTAACGTCGATGCTCAGCCCTGGTGCGAACACGCTGGGCGTGTTGCTCGGCGGCGGCTGGTACAGCTCGCCCATGACCTGGGTCGGGTTCCGGTCGACACCGGGGCCGAACCTCTTGCGCGCGCAACTGGACCTGACTCTCGCCAACGGACAGCATGAAACCATCATTACCGACCCGAGTTGGAAGACCGCGCCTGCTCCTATCACTTTCTCGGAGATCTACGCAGGCGAGTCCTACGATGCGCGCCTCATCCAGCAAGGCTGGAGTTCCCCACATTTCAACGCTGCTCAATGGACGGCTGCCGTCGTGGCAGTCCCGCCCGACGAAAAGATGGTGGTTTCTGCGCAGCCCGATCTACCGATCAATTCGGTATTGACGATTCATCCCGTAACTCTCGACCCAGCGAATCCCGCCCATCCCGCAGTCTTCGACATGGGACAGAATATGGTCGGCAACGTTCGCATTCATCTCCGCGGCCCGCGCGGCACTGTGGTGAAGCTGCGCTATGCCGAACGACTCAACCCCGATGGCGGAATCTACACTGAAAATCTGCGCAACGCCGATGCAACCGACACCTATGCGCTCGCCGGCGAGGGCGAAGAGACATGGACGCCCGAGTTCACGTTCCACGGCTTCCGCTATGTCGAGTTCTCGTATCTGGGGGCCGTGCCCGGCGCTGCACCGACTCTTTCCACGATCGAGGGCCTGGTCTTCAACAGCCTCCCGCCTACGCCTGCTGTGCGGCTGAGAAGCTCGAGCGAACTGCTCAACAAAATGAACGAACTCGGAGCCTGGGGACAACGGGGCAACTTCGTTTCCATCCCCACCGATTGTCCGCAGCGCGACGAGCGGCTTGGGTGGATGGGCGATGCCGGAGTCTTCTGGCGCACCGGCACTTTCAACTTCGACATCGATGCCTTCACGCACAAGTTCATGCTCGACGTGACGGACGCACAGACTGTCGCGGGCGCGTTCACCGATGTCTCGCCGAATATTCTAGGCCCCAACCCAGGCGCACCCGGCTGGGGCGATGCGGGGGTTTTCATCCCTTACGCGGCATGGTTGCAATATGGAGACGCAAGCGTTGTCGAGCGCTCCTGGCCTGCCATGCGGCGCTGGATGGATTTCATTCTGGCCAACAATCCTGACTATTTGCGCCGTAAAGCGCTGGGCAACAACTACGCCGACTGGCTGGCTCCGGATGAGCACACCCCAGGCGCGTTGATCGGCACTGCCTACTGGGCGCTCGTCGCGCGCGAGATGTCGGAGATGGCCACGGCGATCCATCGCCCGGACGATGCCGTGGAATATCGGCAACTGTACGATCACATCGCCGCCGCGTATCGGGCAGCCTATGTGAAGGAGGACGGTAGCCTCGAGGGGAATACGCAGACCGGGTATCTGGCCACCATTTTCACCGGAATCGCGCCGCCCGCGCTTGTCGGGAACATGGTTGATCGCATTGCCAAAGACGTTGAAGCCCACGGCAACCACCTCACCACCGGTTTCCTCGGTACTCCGTTCCTGATGTTCGTGTTGGACCAGAATGGCCGCTCCGATCTTGCCTTCAAGTTGCTCCTCTCGGATACGTATCCATCCTGGGGCTACATGGTGAAGAAAGGCGCGACGACGTGGTGGGAACGCTGGAACGGCGATACCGGAGACCCGTCGATGAACTCCTACAACCACTATGCCTTTGGGTCGGTGATGGCCTGGGTGTATCGTCGCGCTGCTGGCATCGATACCGACGCCAGCGGGCCGGGATTCCATCACATCACCATCCAGCCACACTTCGATGCCGCCCTGCCGCAGTTGCACGTCGAGTACGACTCTGCATACGGCACTATTATTTCCGACTGGCAGCAAAGCCAGCATCGCTTTACCGTCAGCATCCCAGCGAACACGACAGCTACTGTGACCCTCCCGGACAGAAGGATCGAGACTATCGGCAGCGGGACTCACACCTACACGATTCAGTAACGATGCCACCCCTTTTCCCTCATCGTTTACGACAACTGAAGAGAAATGCGGAACCAGGTGTGTCTGGGCGGGCGCCCTTTAGTACGGGGCGCTTCGCGTGCCCGCCGCACTTGATCGACCCTTGGGATCACTCTACAAGGAGGGTGCTGACTCTACTGGATGGGTTGAGTCTGGGTTGAATAATTTGCAATCACCAGATTCCAAAGATGTTACGTATGGCCCCGTCAGGTTATGAGTGACGCAACATTAGTATTATCAACGAGTTAGAAGGCATAGTCGGGAGCTTCGAAGAGCGCTAAGTTGTTGAAAGTAGGTACAGGGATTTCTCTCGGTGGGTTGAAACTGGGTTGAGAACCCAAAGGTCGTTGGAGCGGCAGCTCTTAATATTGATTTCCCAAAGGTCACTAGATGACGACAGCCTCGTTGTCGATCCAACCCAATTTAGTGGGTTGATGTTGGGTTGCCCTGCCGCGCGCTGAAATTATAGGTGAGGAGCCTTCAGGGCTTGCGCTGCCTGTAATAACTCTGGGCCGATTGGAAATCCTGGAGCTTCTTTTTTCTCCGGTCTGTCAGCTCCATCTCGCCCGCGCTTTTCCGGTCGGTCCAATAATGCCCCAAGAGCTTCCCCACCGGCTCATCAATGACCTTGAGCGAGACGGCGCCATAGTGAATGGGACTTCGATCCCGAACCTCGTATCGAGGCTCATTGCGATAGACCCCGCTTACGCAGTAAAGGCCGTCCACGGAGCAGACAATCTCCGTGCCTACAAGCTCAGAGCTCGATTCGGCCGTCATGAGCCTCATGCTTATCGTTGAAAACGTCTGCCGGACCACCATGTAGCCCTTGTCATCAATCATCTGAAAGCGTAGTTTTCTGAGCATTTGCCGGTATAGATAAGCTTGATATCATCCGCGCCGCAGGCGCAATCATCGGTCGCTCATCGTCAGCAAGGC